>OIXS01000876.1_pt1 | contig 16892 bp, 17 predicted proteins | sample 1587841 | NCBI WGS metagenome assembly OIXS01 (sample SAMN03283254) | human gut metagenome | biome: human-associated habitat; material: feces | host: Homo sapiens | place: USA | collected 2013
CCATTATTAAAAAGATTATTTTTTATTGGGAAACGAAGAGTGAAGATATTCAACGTGCAATGAAAATTGGATTTTTGAAGAATACAGATGCAATTACGATTCGTGAAAAGAAACTAAAGAAATTAAATGGATTGTCTCTTTCGAAGGACATGATTTTTCGGGAAGGGGAAGATGTTGTTGCCTTAAAAAATAATGAGTTTACGTAGTCTGATTTTGATGAGAAGAAGAGTGCAATAAAAGAAAAAGAAAAAAAGGTGAAAGATCTTTCAGCAGATATTGAGTTGCTTTCCAAGAATAATAAGATGTTGAATCTGTTATCTTCTCTTTCTGCAAATAAACAAGTGTTAATTGAATATAGAGATGACGCACTCAAAGAGAATGGCGATGTTCATTGTCCGGTTTGTGGTTCAGAGATATTTGCCACCTTGGACAAGGAATTAATTCTTAAAGAAGCAGATGAATATATTAGACAGAATGGAGAAGTCGTAAAAATAAAAGAAGTCGAGAAAGCTTCGTTAGAGACTGAGATTCTAGAACTTTATCAGAAGATTATTAGTAGTGCAAAAATAGTAATGGAGAAAGAAAAAAAGGTTCTGGAAACAGAGATTAAGGAGTTGAAGAAGCTGAAGGATGAAATACAGCCATGGAGGAGTTACCATTTGATTAATAAATCGGTATATCTTTAAAACGAGTCGTAAAAATACTGGAAGTTAACAACACGGTCTTTTTTGAAGGTCGCCATATAGTTTGTGATGGAAATAAAAGAAATGGAGCGTGAGAAAAATGAATTTATCAAAAATACATCATATTGCAATCATCGTATCTGACTACGAAGCAGCTAAGGATTTCTATGTGAACAAGCTGGGATTCTCTGTCATCAGAGAGAACTATCGCTCAGAGCGTAAAGACTGGAAGCTGGATCTGCGTGTCAATGAGCACACAGAACTGGAGATTTTCGCTGAGGAAAACCCGCCGAAGCGTGTGAACCGTCCGGAAGCCTGTGGTCTACGCCATCTTGCGTTCTGCGTTGATAACATAGAACAGACAGTGAATGAGCTGGCAGAGATTGGGATTGAATGTGAGCTGATCCGTGTGGATAGTTACACCGGCAAAAAGATGACTTTTTTCCACGATCCGGATGGTCTGCCGCTGGAGTTGCATGAATAATTATGAGAAAGAGGAGAGCATATAAATCTCGGAACTCCGGCAGTGGCCGGAAGAAGCTGAAGCCGGAGTACGATGCTGGGAAAAATCTGAAAGAGCAGATGGAAAGTGCTGTTACACTTTATGAGGAGGAACGCTCCCTCCAATCCATTGCCGATGCCTTGAATCTGAATCCTATCAAGGCTCGGAAACTGCTCATCACAGCCGGGATCTACGAATCAGACGTAGCAGAGATGGTGCAGCATATCTTTAATAATTATAGAGAGACACAGAGTTACAAGGATGCAGTTCTCTCCACCGCATCAGCCCTTAAGCTGTCCAGAGCCTCTGTCACCTCGTACCTGCCATACGAAAAGGGCGTGTACTTTCCAAAGGAGGCACCCGTGGAAAAAATCAGCATGGGAGCAGAGCGGCAACGGAGATACAGAGCAGTAAGAAAACTGCGAACCGAGCCCACAGAGGAGCATCTGTGGGAAGTGGTGCTACTTTATTCTGGAGTGCGGCTCAAAACCTACTCCGGTTTACCCTTTACCTATGAAATACGAAAAGGTCGGAATGGGCAATACACAAAAGAGCTTTGGATCGACCGCCGGGAGAACAGTAAAAGCCTGGCATGGAGTTCGGTATTGCTGGCACTGCACAATATTAAAAAGGTAGGAGCAGTGGTAGACCGCCCGAAAGCTCTGGGCGACATCCGAGGCGTGACTTATATTTATGGAATGTTCTATCGGTTTGGACTGATCGATATTCCAGAAACGGCGAAGGGGAGGAGTAGGAAACGAGTTGCTGAGGGAACGTCAGAAAACGAAAAACAGTTGAAAGGTGAAAAACGCCGACTGAAAAGGTGACGCAGCTGGCGATATGTGGTATACTGGATCGGAAATAATGGCTTCACCGCCAGAAAACTTAAAACGTAATAGGTGATATAGTAATGACAGTTCTCTATATAATTAAGACGTTACTGAGCGATCCCATCATTCAGAGCTACCTTATTGGTTGTGGGTCGAGTGCCTCCTGGGATGCAATAAAGCTCCTGGGCAAAAAGGGTGATGATACGCTTGAAAATCAACTGTATGGGGTGCTGTCAGAAACATTTGAACGATTTGCTGGCTGCATGAACCTTGAATATGACGAGCAGCTTGTCATGGACTCCTTTCTGCAGAACATAAACAGTACAGAGGATTTTGGAAACCAGTCTGTGAGCAATAAGATCTTGTCGGATACATTGAACGTTCCGATCGGCAATGAGGAACTAAAACGATGGAACGATCTTTTTGTGGAAGTGTGCTCAAACCCAAAATATCAATGGCTCTACAACAAGCTCTCGGCAAATTTTGAAATTGCCAAATTAAAGGATAGAGACTACGGGTGGATGACAGGGTGCATGGAGGGAAACTTCTGCGAGATCCAATGCGGGAAATTACAAAAAATACCGCCCTTGTTTGACGACATCGGAGTAGAACTGGACAAAACGTGTTGGTATACCATCAAGGTCCTGATTTGTGAAATCGTATTAAATGCGAAAGAGCACGGAAAAGCGCAGAAGTGCTTTGTACAGATCACGAAAAACTCCATTGCTATTTTCGACGATGGAACGGAATTTGACCCACAGGAGCTGAAGCAGCATGAAGAATGCCGTGGTGGTGCAATGGCATTGCAGGACGTGATGGAGAACTATCCGGAAATCGTGCTGAACAGCACTTATACCAATGGACTGAATCGCTTTGAAATGATATTCCCGAATGAGGTTTTTGATGTAAACCAGATGAGCGAAATCGTGATACCGGACTTGTACTACATGAGTGGAGGAATTCAACTGAAGTACCCTGAGGGTAGGTTTCGATATTACTTCATCGATATTGGCGAAATACCAACGGGCCAAAGAGGCGAATTGTTTGCAACATACAGTGGGCTTGCGCTTTTGGTAGAAAAACTTCAGAATAACGTCGAGAAGCTGACAGAGGATAGCGAGATATTTGTGCATTTTCCAAATACATCAAGGCCTGACTATAAGAAGGTGTATTCTATGATGGCTCGAGTACTGCGGGGGCAATTGATGCCAGGAAAAATAAAGATCTCGCTGAGCCCATCCTCGTTGGAAACAGAGACAGAGTGAATGAAGGAGTTGTATGATTTGTTTCATATAAAACAAATATCCTCCTTCTCCCACCGTACCCTTCAAAAACACGTCCGGTGAAATTTCAATCCAAAAATCGCCGGGAAAAAGCTGCAAGGGCCACAAACAACCTACTACACAGCCATTTGGTATCTGCTCACCCCCATAAAATCCACCTCAAGATCACCCCTCAAAGCCGCAAGATCACGGACGGAGGAGAGTACCTGGGCAGGGCAGACGCCCCGGCGGAGGCCCCTGGGCCCCAGGCCCTCCGAAGACTTGTAAATGAGAATATACGTTATCGCTCGCATGAATATACCATCCGAAAAAGAAATAAGAAAAACTTGAAAATAACGCTGAAACGTGGTATAATAATGGTACGAACAAGCCGTGTTTGGTACGACAACTGTGCGCTGTGGTACTGTAACTGTTGTTTCAAAATTATGAACGACTACAAAAAGTGTGCGAAAAACTAGCGTAGCTACGACGACACCTACCAGGTCCAGGTCGTGTCTTGGTACGACAACGAGAACTCTTACACTTCTCAGATGGTTCGTACCATTAAGTACTTCGCTGAGAACTGCTGATGACGTTCTGTCGTTAAAAATCGCCTGATTTGTCTGCCGGAGTTTGTCTTGCTCAACTACGAACAAGCTTGACTTGGTACGACAACCATATCTAGGAATTTTTCGCCCTTCTTTTTGTGGTCCGCCGCAAAAGGAAGGGTGTTTTTTTATGTGTTTGAAAGAGCTTCGGGACGAATTTTTGTATGACTGTGAATGCCGCCACTTGGCAAAAGGGTCTCTGCGGAATTATCGGGCATCTACCCGGTTCTTGTTGGAATTTCTGGAGCGGAAGCAGATCACAGAACTGGAGAATGTGCGCCCACGGCACCTTCGGGACCTGATGAAGGAAAAGCAGGATGCAGGCAATACGCCCCGGTACATCAACGACCTGCTGAAGGTCTGGCGCACCTGGTTCAATTATCTGGTGGAGGAGGGCTATTTGGAGGAGCGAGATAATCCGGCCAAAAAGGTGAAGCCACTGCGGCAGCCCCGGACCATCATTGATACCTTTACCGCAGCAGAAATGAAGCGAATGATCCAGTTTTACGACGGAAAGGACTTTCTGGAGGTGCGGAACAAGACCATCATCATGCTGCTGTTTGACACAGGGATGCGCTGTAATGAGATGATCCTGATGGAGCCCGAGGACATCAAACCGGATTACATTCTGGTGAAGCATGGCAAGGGCGGCAAGGAGCGTGTGGTACCGAAATCTCCGGCATTGTCCAAGCAGCTCATCAAATACTGTGCGCTCCGGGATGGTTACCGGAAAGAATGCCCCACCTGTCACAGGAACCTTTTCCTCAGCAAAACAGGCAAGCCCCTCACGGATGAGGCAGTTGCTCGGATGTTGAAGCACGCTGCAGAGGAAGTGGGAGTCTCCTCCTCGGTACGGGTCAGCCCCCACACCTGCCGCCATACCTTCGCTCAGATGCAGCTGAAGAATGGCCTGGATCTGTATAGTGTCTCTCGCCTGATGGGGCACGTTAATATCATGATCACCCAGCGGTATCTGTTGGGCATCAAGGATAAGGACATCGTGGACCGGGGCACCCAGACCAGCCCCTTGATGAACCTGTAAAAGAATAGAAGATCGTGTGCTTGGGAGCAGTTCCGCCGGATATGGTGGAGCTGCTTTTTTGATAGATGGGCATAAAAATACCCCCATTGCTCTGCGGAGAGAGTAACGGAGGTGTAAGATCAGTCGATTTCTTGGTCTAAAAGTTTGAGGAGTTCGATGGAACTGGGGGTGGCATATTGATCGTTGAAGCTGTCTATAAAGACAAGATTCGCAAGAGCCTGATTCAACTGATAGACGGCCTTATTATTGGAATGCTTCAGCAGGAAGATGAATTGACGCCGCAGATCCCCATCAAACTGATGGGCCCTTATGGTAAGCAGAAGTTTTATGGTGACTTCTTTCCCGAGAGCGTTTAGCCGGTCGAAATTGCACAGAGTATCGTATCTTTTGTCACCTATATCAAACGGAATAGAATTGTCCGTTTCAGTGTTGTTAGGAAGATGATTGCCGGTATCTTGTGAATCTTCGGATTCGTGTTCGGGTGGGCGGTGCTTGGAGAGGGCTCCGTTGCTGGATGGAGAATAACGGCTGCCCAAAATCTCGGTTAAGGATAGCTCTCCCGATTCCAGTAGTGCTCCAATGGGTACGTCAAGAGAGTGTGCAATGTCCTCCAGCAGACCGAGGTCGAACCGATCGGTGTTGCGATTCACCATATTATACAAGGTGGTATAGGGGATGCCGACCATGCGGCTGAGTTCTTTGATGGAAATCCTCTTGGCTTCTGCAATCGTCTTGATGTTCTGACCGACGCGCATTTCGAAACACTCCTTTCTAATAGATGTATATATAATACTACGAAATTCTAAAATGTCAATATTGACAGAAAGAGAAAATGAATAAAAACCAAGAACAAGAATTGTCGATACTAACAAATTCTCAATTTGGATAGTTATTTTTGAAAAAGTTCTTGACATGGGTACTGATTGGGAGTATACTTACGCTGCGTGGATGACCGATATGAGAATCTCGCAAGAGTCCATTTCGGACCAACTTTTTAAGAAAGGAGATGCCATCATGGGGAGAGGGCTGAATCTGTACCCGAGGACGAGGTAGCGAGGTGTTGCCTCCGCAAGGACTACACGGGATGTGCTGCTGCAGCTAAAATTCCATAGCCCTGATAGGTGATTGGTTGGACTGATTCCCGGGTCACTGGGGGGCAGTTGACTGGTCCGTCTTAAAATACAACAAATCGAGGAGGGAGCACAGGATGGATAGCTCGTAGAGCCTGGGCCGTGTATCGCCTAAAAAACAATGGAAAAAATAGTGGAGGTATATTATGCTAAAGATTTTTGACAACTACTATCTGGACGCAAACAGCGTGTGCTATATGCTGAAAAAAGCTCATGTGAAGGGTGACGGCATGGAGGAGTGCGATGTCTGTACCTACCACACCAGGCTGGAGGAGGCGTTGGCAGAAGCTGTGAGGCGTGGGCTCCGGGAGGGGGTCGCAAGCGGTGAGCTGACGGAGTGGGAGCAGCTGTGCGGCGAACTCCGGCGGTTGAAGAGTGAGGTCCAGGGGCTGCTGGAGTCTATCAGCCCTGCAGACGATGCTTTGGACCTGGCTCTGAAGAACGGAAACAATTGTGCATAAATAGGAGGGACTATATGCTGGAACTTTACTTTAATGATGGAAATTTTCTGCCCGAGAGCCGTGAAGAGGAGCAGTCCGCAGAGACGGTGCTCAACATCATGCTGGCTGGAAAAACGACCGACACGGAGATGTGCATCTGGCCCTGTTTTTACCATGCGCCCATGTGCAAGGGGGTGCTGATCAATCTGGACGACGGCACAACGCTTCGGATCAAGCCTACCCTGAATGAGGTGGGAGAGCCGGAGCTGCTGATCGGATGCGTGACGGATGAGACTGTCGGGGAGGTGTACCAGAGGGTCTCGAATTACGATTTTGATGAGCCATGTGCTGGTAGTATGCCATCGTAAACAAAAATGCCTGACCCATGCAAGGCGTTTATCGGTAAAAACCTGTGATAAAGGTGGGCAACAGCTATCGAATCGCCTACGAAGGGCTGATGGAATGGCTCAAGGCGCAGAAGGTCAATAACACCCCGGAAGGTGCTACATAAAAAAGGAGATTAAAATGATCTTTTTAAAGGATGTATTTCAGACAACTGACGAGATCAAGCAGAACGAAGAGAAGTTCAAAAGTGCTGTGGAGGCAAGCTTTCATCAGCTGGATACGCTTGTTCGACCGTATCTGAGCGAAGCACAGAACGAGACCCTATCTGAAATTCTGGAAAGGCTGGTCGCATCCGTTGCCGAGCACTCGTTCCAAATCGGCTACAGCAGTGCCATGCAGACGTTTGCAGAAGCGGCGGCAGCACTCGAGGCAGGGGCCCATGTGCAACAGTAAAACAAAAACCGCCTTACCTGCGCCAACAGGTAAAGCGGCTATAGGGACGGGAATGATGTGTGATGTCCATTCTCATTCCTATAATATCACAGAACAAGGCGTTTGAACAGAGATTTTTTCTGGGCAGGCGCATACTAACCGGCGCATGGTCTGGCAAGATGGCTGGGCTGTGCGCCTTATTATTATAGGAGGACCAGACGCAATGAAGACAGCTATAGAGAAACCAATGACGCCTGGAGGTGTCTTTGATCATCTGATGGTGCCCCAGGGGGACGAGCCGGAATTTCACCCCTCCAAGGACCCAAAGACGATGACCGTGCAGGAGTCCTTAGAGGAGGTAGACAGATTTCTGTGCTGGAATAGGATGACCCCAGAGGAGAAGCGGGCGGAGCAGGAGGCACAGAGGGCGGCCAGCCACGCCACGGAGCAAGCCGCCGGGGATATCCCCTGTACTATGAGACCGGAGAGGGTGCCAGACACCCCACAGGACACGGTATGGGAGGACTTGACGGACGCTCCACAGGACGTTGTGCGAGCTGATGTGTTGGACACCTCAATGGGCGGTATGTTGGAGGCTGTGCCGAGCAACGGTGCACCAGAAAGAGCTGCAGACACGATGCCGGACGATGCCCCGGACGCCACAGAGGTAAATGTGCCAGGGAGGGAAGCAGATACTGTGCCGGATGGCCCACCGGACGATCTCCCAGACACTGTAGAGGGGAACATGCCGGATGTGGTAGGAGCCTTGACAGCACAGGAAAAGGCGGGAAATGAAACCGTACAGGGTGTGCCAGAGGTGGAGGTGGTGCCCCCGGAAGCAATTGTGCCATTGGGACAGATAGGAGAGGACGTCCCGGCGGCGGAGGAACGGTGGGCGTATGCCTCGGAGCTGATCGGTGATGCGTTCCAGCATTGGGGAAATGGAAGAGTCCTTTTGGATATGGGGACCGGACGAGGCAAGAGCGAATTCGTTATCCGGAAGATGGCTGGATGGGCGGTTGATCAATTTTTGGAGGGAAATTGTGACAACCGGATCCTTATGCTTTGCCCATTGACGCTTTTGCATGAAGATCTGGAAAACCGACGCAGGGAAGAATACTTGACAGTGTTCGGCGAGGCTTCGGAAGAGGAATGGGATCTGTATGAAGAGGTCTTAACCGTTATAACCTACCAGAAACTTGAGCAGCTCTGTAAAGGAGACGCATCCGATCATAGAAGCCTTCAGAAGCTGTTGGACAGACATCGAATTATCATTGCGGATGAATGCCACTACTGGTCCGAGTTCTCAGCCTTCAACATCAATACACACTATTCATTTGATGCCCTCCTACAGGCAGAGAAGGATCATACCGTGATTTATATGAGTGCGACCGGGCGGGATACTTGGAAACTTCTGGAAGAAAAAGGCGGTCCAACGCAGCCTGAACGGATCTATAGGCTGCCGCAGCACTATGAGTACGTCAAAGCCGCCTATTTCTATGCCCGACACAATCTGGTGACAATTCTGAAACGCCTTCCAGTGGGCGAAAAAGCGATCGTGTTCGTGGAGCTTGGTGATGATCTGGCTGAAATGGAAAAAATATTTGGCGACACAGCCGCCTATTATTGTTCCCCTTTCAACGAAAGATATCGGAAAAAGTACAGCGATTTGTCGGTCTGCATAAAGGATGGTCAGCAGCTAAAGGATATTCTGTTCACGACAAAGGCTATGGGTATGGGAATCGGGTTGAAAGATCGGGGTGTGAAGCATATTTTTATCGACCAATGGAATCCTCTGGAAATAGCTCAGTCGCTCGGACGCAAGCGTTCCTTGGATGCAGATGACACCTGTACTGTTTATTTCAGAGATTATAGTCTTGACTGGTATTGGGGCACAAACAGTGGGTTGAAAAAGTTTCGCAGCATGCTATTGAACAAGTATTTGCCAGCGCAGGCGTACATGGCGGGGGAAGAAGAATTTGATAAATACCTGCATAGTGACAATCCGGAAGTGATTCAAAAGAAAATCGATAATAGCAAAATTTTGGAACACAATGTAGTCACAGGATACCATATCAATCCGCTGGGGCTTCAACAGGTAGAGCACGATATCGAAATGCTTGATGACATTATGAGCTCAACGAATTATCCTGAGTCATTTATGAAGTATGCGATGTTTAACCTACACCAACCCATCAAAGCGTATCGGTTCAAGGATTTGGAGGATTGGCTCTATGTGCACCTCAATCAACCGATGAATCCAGAGGAAATGACAGAAAAAATTATGAGTTTTGGCTATATTGAAAGATATCAAGGGAGAGAGCCGGGTCAGATGGGTTTGAATAGATTTCTTCTATGTTATGGTGTTAAGATTGTAAGTGATAGAGAGAATAAGAGAAATGAGAATCGCAATAAAACTTTCTGGACGTTGATGAAACAGTGACTATAGCTGGTGGCGCAAAATTTGGTATAAAGTATATATGTAAATAGCAAAAAATGCGCCAAGCTGCCTTTTAGTTATATATAAAGGAAGTCGCAATACACGACAACCCTGACCCTGTACCAAACAGTACACACCCAAGAGAGCCCTGCTAGGGTGGGACATTGGTGATGCACTATCTGCTTTTGACGCAGCTTTTCCCCTGGAAATTCCTATGTGGCAGAGGGCCTGGTCTGACGTTGGAATACATCTGGTCCTTCGCCCTACAATCGTGTGGAACGCCACCGCCGGCCTTCCTTGCTTTATGAAATAGGATCGCTGGGCTGCCATGAAACCTTGGGCCTGACAACACGATAGCAGAGAATATGTCCAATTATTAGGATTTATAAGATGACTTATGTGAATTCTTGTGTGGCTCTGGGGTGGTGGTGCCTTGATTGCCTGCTTCCCTGTCCATGGAATAGGGACCGCCTGTGATCGTTACCAAGCTCCCGGCGGAGGAGAGAGGGTAACAATTCCTATACGGGGTGGAGAAAGTTTTTTCCCTCTACGGACCCCGGGGGGGTTAAAAATCTGAAATAGGTGTCCAATACAGTAGGAGGGGGGAGTAGTAAAATCTCCCCAGCATAGGTCAAAAATAGACAGGTGTCCTTTACAGTGGGGAGGGAAGAGGCTGATTTTTTGCAGGTGGAAAGACGATGTTGGAGAATCTTGGATACAATGTAGAAAAAATCTTATTTTACAGACCCTTTTTTTGGAGGCGTCCGAGCTAGAAACCTACCGCAAAAATCTTGTAACATAATGGAATTTATGGTAGAATAGTGGTCGTGATGAGAAAAAGATCCAAGGTGTCATGGCATCTTTTCCCACAGGGATGAAAGGTGCCCCCGGAGTTGCGGCTGGGGGATAATCCGACGGTCTCTGCGATTGTACATAACAAGCAAGAAACCGCCTGATAGAAAGCGATGGTGCAGTAACTTCCTGATTTTGATTTGGGAGGGCTGGCTTGCGGACTGAGCAGCACAGGAAAGCTGCCCCACCAGACCTCTGAATGACACAGGAAGATGAAACCTGCTGAAACAGCGTGGCCGCATTGCATTTGAAATGACCCTGGGCGAATCTGTCGTCCAGGGTTTTTACTTGCCTGGAAGTGGATAACGACGAAGGTATCGTAAGCTGGAATAGGAGGATTGCTTATTAAGTGACGATGGCAGGTGCCTGATAAAATAGTTGGATGTCTGAAAATGACTGTTATAAGAGTAAGCCAAAAGCATAAAGGTGCATAGTTGCACCGTGAGATCGTGGAAGTGAGAGGATAGAAAAATGGAAGCAGTTAAGTACGCAAAACCGTTGGAAATCAACCGAAAAGAAAATCTGAAAAATCATAAGTGGTACTGGATCGGTCGTCGGACCCAGGATGTGATCCTGTCCCTGCTTGCCCTGGTGGTGCTGTCTCCTGTGATGCTGATCACTGCTATTGCCATTATGATCGATGACCCCTCGGCAGGACCGATCTTCAGCCAGATCCGTATCGGCCGCAACGGCAAGCCCTTTAAATTCTACAAGTTCCGTTCGATGTGTGCGAATGCGGAGGCGAAACTGGATGATCTGCTGGACCAGAATGAGATGGATGGCCCGGTGTTCAAGATCAAGGAAGACCCTCGGATCACTCATGTGGGCAAGTTTATCCGCAAGACCAGCATCGATGAGCTGCCGCAGCTGTGGAACATCCTGAAGGGCGATATGAGCATCGTGGGTCCTCGACCGGCACTGCCTCGTGAGGTGGAGCAATATACCCAGTATGATTGGCAGCGTCTGTATGTGACGCCGGGCCTCAGCTGCTATTGGCAGATCGCACCCCATCGGAATGAGCTCTCTTTTGAGGAGTGGATGGACCTGGACGTGAAATATGTTAAGGAACGCAGCTTCTGGGTGGACTGGAAGATCATCTTTAAGACCTTCAAGGTGTGCCTGCTGGGGTTCGGAGAGTGAGCTCCAGATACGAAAGGACATTCAGGCGGCAGGTTGTCCAGATGGAGTTGATGTGATCGGGTGCCTGTTGCAAACAATAAGAAGATAGGAAACATAGCATCATGATACACTGCAGTCAACTGAAAAAAGATTGCTGTAAAGTAAATGGCTCTATGACCCGAAGTTTATATTGTCTTACCTCAGAACAGAACACGGGGCTGAGGTGGTAAGGTAACGAGCAGCGGACAGGTGTAAGAACCTATCCGCTATTTGTGTTATCTGGGATAGGTGCTTCAAGTGGTTGACCGTAGAGCCAATCATGTGTGGGGGTTGTGAGGAAACAGTATGGACAAAAAACTTGCAGTTGCAATGTTCGGACAGAAGCGATTGTCGAGAGAGGGCGGCGTAGAGATCGTCGTCAAAGAGCTTTGTACTCGAATGGCACGAGACGGATATGAAGTGACCTGCTTCAACCGTGGCGGCCATCATGTGAGTGGTGCAGAGTATGACCAAGCGGTGGAGTATAAGGGCGTCCGTCAGAAAACGGTCCCTACCATCGACGCAAAGGGGGCTAGAGATATAATAGGGTCAACCAAGAAAACCTACGATAACTAAATGGTTTTGACGGCTTGAGTTGTCCTTCAAATGTTTTATTTGTTGAAAAACTGCAAGAAGCGGGAAATCCTGAGGGTTATATGTAGATGGCTTTTGGAAGCTCTGTTTTGACCCACAAAAAGGAGCAGCAAATAAAGATTGCAGGAGAGTTCAAGCCTACGGTGGATTGCCTTTGTGCGACCCGCCGTGGGGTTGTTGCTGTTTATATTGAAAAAGTGAGGAGTGCAGAATGTACATGAATGACGGAAATTTTTTATCGAAAAACTTGAGCTATGAGAGACGACCGACGGCTAATAACCAGTATCATGGTAATTTGCTTGTTAAGAATAGCTTATCCAAACAAATTAAAAGACTCATAAAATGTGGTCTGGCAACATTTGCAAATAATAAAATTTATACGAATCCTAACGTGTAATCTGCATAAGAAAATATAAATGAAAAGAGGTTATCACCTATGCCCAGAACCAAAGGCAGCAAGAATAAGCCCAAAACTGTGGCTGCTGATTTTGCAACGCAGCTTGCAGAAAAGCAGTCTGCAAAGGAAGCACTCTCTGCTGAGATTGCATCCATCATCGCCAACATTGACACTTTGAAGGCTGATCTGAAAGAGAAGAAGTCTGCTCTGAAGAAGGCCGAAAAAGAAGTGGCAATGCTAGAAGCGAAGAAGGCAAAGGCAGATGCTAAAGCAGCTGAAGAAGCTAAGAAGACCGAAGCGGAGGCTGTGCTGAAGAAGCTGCTGGCAAGTGGGATGAGTGCAGACGAGATTTTGGAAAAGCTGAAATAAACAAGAACTTAAGAAAAAATAAATGCCGTGTGGACAAACTGAACTCCAGGAGTTCACACGGTATTTTTTGAAGACCGATATATAGTTTATAACGAAAATAAAAGAAGAACATAATTTAAAGAAATGGAGCGTGAGAAAATGAATTTATCAAAAATACATCATATTGCAATCATCGTATCTGACTACGAAGCAGCTAAGGATTTCTATGTGAACAAGCTGGGATTCTCTGTCATCAGAGAGAACTATCGCTCAGAGCGTAAAGACTGGAAGCTGGATCTGCGTGTCAATGAGCACACAGAACTGGAGATTTTCGCTGAGGAAAACCCGCCGAAGCGTGTGAACCGTCCGGAAGCCTGTGGTCTACGCCATCTTGCGTTCTGCGTTGATAACATAGAACAGACAGTGAATGAGCTGGCAGAGATTGGGATTGAATGTGAGCTGATCCGTGTGGATAGTTACACCGGCAAAAAGATGACTTTTTTCCACGATCCGGATGGTCTGCCGCTGGAGTTGCATGAATAATTATGAGAAAGAGGAGAGCATATAAATCTCGGAACTCCGGCAGTGGCCGGAAGAAGCTGAAGCCGGAGTACGATGCTGGGAAAAATCTGAAAGAGCAGATGGAAAGTGCTGTTACACTTTATGAGGAGGAACGCTCCCTCCAATCCATTGCCGATGCCTTGAATCTGAATCCTATCAAGGCTCGGAAACTGCTCATCACAGCCGGGATCTACGAATCAGACGTAGCAGAGATGGTGCAGCATATCTTTAATAATTATAGAGAGACACAGAGTTACAAGGATGCAGTTCTCTCCACCGCATCAGCCCTTAAGCTGTCCAGAGCCTCTGTCACCTCGTACCTGCCATACGAAAAGGGCGTGTACTTTCCAAAGGAGGCACCCGTGGAAAAAATCAGCATGGGAGCAGAGCGGCAACGGAGATACAGAGCAGTAAGAAAACTGCGAACCGAGCCCACAGAGGAGCATCTGTGGGAAGTGGTGCTACTTTATTCTGGAGTGCGGCTCAAAACCTACTCCGGTTTACCCTTTACCTATGAAATACGAAAAGGTCGGAATGGGCAATACACAAAAGAGCTTTGGATCGACCGCCGGGAGAACAGTAAAAGCCTGGCATGGAGTTCGGTATTGCTGGCACTGCACAATATTAAAAAGGTAGGAGCAGTGGTAGACCGCCCGAAAGCTCTGGGCGACATCCGAGGCGTGACTTATATTTATGGAATGTTCTATCGGTTTGGACTGATCGATATTCCAGAAACGGCGAAGGGGAGGAGTAGGAAACGAGTTGCTGAGGGAACGTCAGAAAACGAAAAACAGTTGAAAGGTGAAAAACGCCGACTGAAAAGGTGACGCAGCTGGCGATATGTGGTATACTGGATCGGAAATAATGGCTTCACCGCCAGAAAACTTAAAACGTAATAGGTGATATAGTAATGACAGTTCTCTATATAATTAAGACGTTACTGAGCGATCCCATCATTCAGAGCTACCTTATTGGTTGTGGGTCGAGTGCCTCCTGGGATGCAATAAAGCTCCTGGGCAAAAAGGGTGATGATACGCTTGAAAATCAACTGTATGGGGTGCTGTCAGAAACATTTGAACGATTTGCTGGCTGCATGAACCTTGAATATGACGAGCAGCTTGTCATGGACTCCTTTCTGCAGAACATAAACAGTACAGAGGATTTTGGAAACCAGTCTGTGAGCAATAAGATCTTGTCGGATACATTGAACGTTCCGATCGGCAATGAGGAACTAAAACGATGGAACGATCTTTTTGTGGAAGTGTGCTCAAACCCAAAATATCAATGGCTCTACAACAAGCTCTCGGCAAATTTTGAAATTGCCAAATTAAAGGATAGAGACTACGGGTGGATGACAGGGTGCATGGAGGGAAACTTCTGCGAGATCCAATGCGGGAAATTACAAAAAATACCGCCCTTGTTTGACGACATCGGAGTAGAACTGGACAAAACGTGTTGGTATACCATCAAGGTCCTGATTTGTGAAATCGTATTAAATGCGAAAGAGCACGGAAAAGCGCAGAAGTGCTTTGTACAGATCACGAAAAACTCCATTGCTATTTTCGACGATGGAACGGAATTTGACCCACAGGAGCTGAAGCAGCATGAAGAATGCCGTGGTGGTGCAATGGCATTGCAGGACGTGATGGAGAACTATCCGGAAATCGTGCTGAACAGCACTTATACCAATGGACTGAATCGCTTTGAAATGATATTCCCGAATGAGGTTTTTGATGTAAACCAGATGAGCGAAATCGTGATACCGGACTTGTACTACATGAGTGGAGGAATTCAACTGAAGTACCCTGAGGGTAGGTTTCGATATTACTTCATCGATATTGGCGAAATACCAACGGGCCAAAGAGGCGAATTGTTTGCAACATACAGTGGGCTTGCGCTTTTGGTAGAAAAACTTCAGAATAACGTCGAGAAGCTGACAGAGGATAGCGAGATATTTGTGCATTTTCCAAATACATCAAGGCCTGACTATAAGAAGGTGTATTCTATGATGGCTCGAGTACTGCGGGGGCAATTGATGCCAGGAAAAATAAAGATCTCGCTGAGCCCATCCTCGTTGGAAACAGAGACAGAGTGAATGAAGGAGTTGTATGATTTGTTTCATATAAAACAAATATCCTCCTTCTCCCACCGTACCCTTCAAAAACACGTCCGGTGAAATTTCAATCCAAAAATCGCCGGGAAAAAGCTGCAAGGGCCACAAACAACCTACTACACAGCCATTTGGTATCTGCTCACCCCCATAAAATCCACCTCAAGATCACCCCTCAAAGCCGCAAGATCACGGACGGAGGAGAGTACCTGGGCAGGGCAGACGCCCCGGCGGAGGCCCCTGGGCCCCAGGCCCTCCGAAGACTTGTAAATGAGAATATACGTTATCGCTCGCATGAATATACCATCCGAAAAAGAAATAAGAAAAACTTGAAAATAACGCTGAAACGTGGTATAATAATGGTACGAACAAGCCGTGTTTGGTACGACAACTGTGCGCTGTGGTACTGTAACTGTTGTTTCAAAATTATGAACGACTACAAAAAGTGTGCGAAAAACTAGCGTAGCTACGACGACACCTACCAGGTCCAGGTCGTGTCTTGGTACGACAACGAGAACTCTTACACTTCTCAGATGGTTCGTACCATTAAGTACTTCGCTGAGAACTGCTGATTATAGCTTCTCACTGGAAAGTGCCTGAGGTGAACATACCGGGCTGTGCCGGTTCCGGCATGGCCATGTGAATACGTTGACTTGCACCCTTTTCTCTGCATTCCGTGGAGAAAAGGGTGCTTTTGTTTGTCCGGGTGTGTTTTGATCGGGGCGTATACAGCAGGGGAAGCGTCTGTTCCTGCCGGTAAAAATGGTACGGCAGGAGAGAGATGCCGCTCGCAAAAACAGGGATGCATCGTGGTTTGTGCCCGGTTCGGTCAAAATAGACACATTTTGGAACAACCACAGGAAATGTTTGTTAAACAATTATCTATTCTGCGTCCTTGCATTGTACACAGTTTTTGTTTATAATAGTAACAGGCGGGGCAGGAATGCCCCCTGAAAAGCGAGCGAAACTCTAGTTCAGAAATCAAAGCTTGAGAGGAGTTTATTACCATGGGTTTAGGTAAGAAGACGATCGACGATCAGAACTACTGCGGCAAGAAGGTGCTTGTCCGCTGTGATTTCAACGTCCCGATGAAGGACGGTGTCATCACCAACGAGAACCGCATCAATGCGGCTCTGCCCACCATCCAGAAGCTGGTCA
>OIXS01000911.1_pt1 | contig 16549 bp, 7 predicted proteins | sample 1587841 | NCBI WGS metagenome assembly OIXS01 (sample SAMN03283254) | human gut metagenome | biome: human-associated habitat; material: feces | host: Homo sapiens | place: USA | collected 2013
CGCCAGGGCCCGAAGCACAGTAAGTGTCGATGCGCAGGTCGGACTGGTTGATCTGGACGTCGATCTCCTCGGCCTCGGGAAGCACGGCGACGGTAGCCGTGGAGGTCTGGATGCGGCCCTGGGACTCGGTCTTGGGGACGCGCTGGACGCGGTGCACGCCGGACTCGTACTTCATGACGGAGTAGACGCGGTCGCCCTCGACTTTGAACTCGATGGACTTAAAGCCGCCTGCCTCGCTGGGGCTGGAATCGAGCACGGTGGTCTTCCAGCCGCGCGACTCGCAAAAGCGCTGATACATCTTGTACAAATCGCCGGCAAAGATGGCAGCCTCGTCGCCACCGGCGGCGGAGCGGATCTCGACGATGGTGTTCTTGTCGTCGTTGGGGTCACTCGGGATGAGCATGTACTTGATGTCTTCCTCGAGCTGGGGGAGCTTGGCCTCGTTTTCGGAGATGTCCATCTGGAGCATCTCCTTCTCATCGGCATCGGTGGTATCGTGCAGCATTTCCTTGGCAGCCTCGATGTCATCGAGCGCGCCGATGTACTCGCGCGAGGCGGCAATGAGGTCGGACTGGTGCGCGTACTCCTTGTTGAGACGCGTGAACTCCTTGATATCGGAGGCGACGGCCGGGTCAGAGAGCTTCTTCTCGAGCTCCTCGTAGGCCTTGATGATCTTTTCGAGCTTGTCGCGCATGGCGGGACTCCTTTATGTGCGTGAAGGCGAAAATCGGCAGAGTTGATGGGGCGCGCGGCGCCACTGCGGGGGTAAGCCCAGCTAGAACATGTCGATCTTCAGATACATGCGCATCCCTTCGCGTATGAGGTACATAGTTGCGGTCTAACCCATACATGATAGCGTGCGCAGGCATACCTGCATATAACCCGCACGGAATGCGACAAAGGGTCAGTCTCTTTCCTTGAATACAACTTCATCCGAACGCCTCCCGCATTCATCCGCACATATACGGATAAATTTGAGAATCCGATACCCTGAGGGCCGGATCGGCCGGCCCCGGGAGATCGGAGGACGCCATGTCCGGAAAGGGCGGGAAGGGCGCCGCGAGGGCGGTCCCGAGGACCCACGGCAGGCTCACCGGGTACGAGCGGGACACGGTCCAGAGGATGCTGAAGCGCAGGGTTCGCTCGGCCACTTCCTCGAGAGGTTCAAGGGCGTATCGACCCGCAGGCTCCACAGCTGCCTGATGTGGTTCAGATGGCTGCGCGAGGCCGCACGCATCGGGGACAGGACGTCGCTCATGCGCGAGCAGCTCGACGACGGGCGCTACGAAAAGATCCGGAAGAAGATGATGGAGCCGGAGTACGAGTTCCATCTGGAGCCGGACGTGCAAACGGCGGGTTAACATAGCCTTTCACCAAAAAGGGCGAGCGGCCGCGCCCTGCGACCACCCGCCCTCAATCAAAGCCCTTCTCGGCCGCCGTAGCTACCGGTTCCGGCGCCTGAGGATCACGCCTGCGGCGATCAGCACCACCGCGCCGCCCGCGATGCCACCCAGGGCCATCGGCGACAGGCTGGTATCGCCCATATTCGGCAGACCCGGCTTCTCCTCCTTCGGCACCGGCGACTTGCTCGGCGGATTGGTGGGCGGCTCCGTCGGCGGGTTGACCGGCGGGGTAGTCGGCGGCGTATACGTGTTCTTGAACACCGGCGCCACGTCACCGTCATAGGTTACCGTCGCCACCAGATGGCCCGCACCGTCGTCCGTCACCGTCACCGTTACCCGGTGCTCGGCCGCGTCGTACGTCACGTTCTTCTGACCGTCGTCCACCTCGGAGATGCTGTAGGCGTACGTTCCGGGCTTGTCGTACGAGATCGCCTCGAAGCCCACCGTGCCGTCCGCCGCGTTCTTTGCGGTCTGCAGCACCTTGCCGTCGGCATCCTTCAGCTGGAAGGAGAACTGCCCTTCCTTCAGGTCCTCGCCGCTCAGCACCTTGGAGGCCCCCAGCTTCACCTCAGTCGCGGCCGGCGCGTAACTGTTGCTGAACGCCACCGCATCCGCAGCCTTGCCGCCCTTGCTGTAGGCAACCTGCGCCTCCAGCGCGTGCGTCTCCGCATTCTCCGTCACCGTCACCGTCGCGGTAAAGACCGTCGTGTCGTAGGTGACGCCGTTCGCCGTCGCCCCTGCCCGCTCGGACACGGTGTAGACGTACGTCCCCACCTTGTCCAGCTGCAGCGGCGCGAAGCCGAACGTGCCGTCGGCGCCGTTCTGCACCGTCTGCACCACGTTACCGTCGGCGTCCTTCAAGTCGAAGAAGAACTCACCCTCGGCCAGGTCGCGGCCGGTCAGAGCCTTCGTTCCGGTAATCGTCGCCGTCGTCGCCGTCGGCGTGTAGGTGTTGGTAAAGGTCAGATCCGCAGCCGTCTTGTTCGCCGTCGCGGTCAGCTGACCGCTGCCGTCGTCGGTCACGTTCACCGTCACATCCAACACCGCATCGCTGTAAGTGATGGTGCCATCTTGGCCCGCAACCTCCTTCACCTGGTACGCATGCGAACCAGTCGCGGTGTACGAGATGGCCTTGAAGGTAAACGCGTTACCCACGTTCGTGGTCCGGTCGATCTCCTGCCCGGTGGCCACGTCAATCAGCGCGAACGTGAACTCGCCATCGGCGGGCGTCCGCATGGTGGCCGAATCGGTATTCTCAAGCACCTTGGTGCCGGAGATCTGGTAGGAGGTCGCGCCCGGCTGGTAGCTGTTCGCAAACGTCATGGTGTTGGGGGTGACGCCGTTCTCGGTGCCCTCGCTCGGCTTCACCGTGGAGTTCTCTACCACCAGCTTGCCGTCGTTGTTGTCCTTCACCACGTAGGTCAGGGTGTACGTCTTGCCGGTGTAGGTCACGCCCGGCACGGCCGGCGCGTCCCCCGTCGGCTGCACCTCGCGGACCGTGTAGGTAAAGGTGCCCGCATGGTCGAAGGTCAGCTTGTCGAAGGCAACCTTGCCGTGCGCATCGTTCTTCTGGGTCTGGATCACCGAGCCGTCAGACCCCACCAGCTCGAAGGCGAAGTCTCCCGCCTTTAGCTGATAGCTGCCGTCGTGCACGTCAACGCTCTTGGTGAGGGCGATCGCGCCGGAGTCCGTCGCCTGTGCCTCGTAGGTGTTGGTGAAGCTGGGCTTCGTGACATTCGTACCGTCGTAGGCGACGCTCGCCTGCAGCGTGCCGGCATTGTCCGCAACCGTCACCACGGCATGGTGCACCGCGGCGTCGTAGGTCACGTAGGCCAGATCACCCTTCCGCTCCACGATGGTGTACTCGTGCGTGCCCGGCTTCGCGTAGGAGAAGGCGTCGAAGTTAACACTTCCGTCCGCGCCGTTGGTCGCGGTCCGGACGGGCTTGGCCCCGGCAAGCTGCTCAGCCGTCAGGTTGCCCTCGTACACATCGAAGGTGAACTCGCCGCACTTGGGGACGATCGGCGTGTTGTCGTCCTTCTTCACATAGCTCTTCTGCGCACCGAGGGCCAGGCCGGTCGCGGCCGGCTGGTAGGTGTTAGTGAAGGTATCCGAGCCGGATGCGCTCGTCACGATCGCCTTCGCATTCAGTGCTCCGTTCCCGCCGTCCGTGACCGTCACCGTATAGGTGAGGGGATGGCTGTCATAGACCATGCCCGGCTCCGCGCCCGGCTGCTCCACGATGGTGTAGGTGAAGTCCTTGCTCGCGGCGCCGTCCAAGTCGGAGAGCTGGAACTCGCGCGTGAAGCTGACCTTGCCGTTTGCATCGTTCTTCGCGGTGTCGAGCACGTTGCCGGCAGCGTCCTTCAGGTCGAAGGTGAACTCGCCGTCCGCGGGCTTCGTCGTGTGGTCGAAGCCGTCCGCAACCTTGATGGTCTTGGTCGCCGTCAGGATTACGGAACCCTTTGCGTCGTAGGTGTTGTTGAAGGTGGGAGCCGTAGCGGCACCGTCATAGGTGACGGTCACCTTCGTCTTGTTGTTGTCGCCCTGGTTCTGCTCTACCTTGACGTGGACCTTGACTTCCTTGGCGTCGTAGGCCACGCCGTCGACGGTCTGGCCGGCTTTCTCCTCCTTGAGCGTGTAGTCGTACTCGCCCAGGTTCAGGTTCTTGACGGCCAGCTCGACCTTGCCGCCCCGGTCGTTGGTGCCCTTGGCGACCTCGTTGCCGGCCTGGTCGTACAGGCCGAAGGTGAACGCGTCGGCCGTCAGGTCCTTGCCCGTGAGGATCTTCGTCGCCTCGACGGTAACGTCCGTCGTCGGCTTCGAGTTGGTGAAGGTCGGAACGTCGGCCTCGCCGTCGTAGGTGGCGGTCGCCTTTAGCTCGCCCTTCTCATCGGAGACCTTGACGTGGACCTTCACGTCCTTCGCGTCGTACACGACGGTCGGGTCGTTGCCGGCAACCTCCTTGATGGCGTAGTCGTGATCGCCCGGCGTAGCGTAGTCGATGGCTGCAAAGGCGACCTTGCCGTCCTTGTCGTTTTGGACAGCCTGGAGCTCTTTGCCGTCGTTGTCGAGCAGCTGGAACGTGAAGTCGCCCCCTGCGAGCTCGCCACCCGTGAAGCGCTTCGTCGCCTTGAGCGTTACCGAGGTCTCCTTCGGTCGGTACGTGTTCGTGAAGGTCTTGTCTCCACTCGTTACCTGCGGTGTGGCCGTCAGCGAGCCGGTGCCATCGTCCGCGACCGTCACCTTGTAGATGAGCGCATGGGTGTCGTAGACCATGCCCGGCTCCGTGCCCGGCTTCTCCGCGATGGTGTAGGTGAAGTCCTTGCTCGCGGCGCCGCCCAAGTCGGAGAGCTGGAACTCGCGCGTGAAGCTGACCTTGCCGTCGGCGTCGTTCTTCGCGGTGTCGAGCACCTTGCCGTCGGCGTCCTTCAGCTCGAACGTGTACTCGCCGCCCTTCAGCTTAGTGTCGTGCGTGAAGCCCGGCGCGACCGCAACGACCTTGGTCGCCGTCAGCTCCACGGAGCCGGTTGCGTCGTAAGTGTTCTTGAAGGTGGGGGCATCCGTCTTGCCGTCGTCGTAGGTGACGCTCGCCTCCAGCTGGCCGGCGTTGTCCACGACCGTCACCACGGCATGGCGCACCGTAGCGTCGTAAGTCACGTGGGACAGGTCGCCCTTCTGCTCCGCGATGGTGTATTTGTACTCGCCGGCCTTGGTGTAGTCGATGGTCGGGAAGGCAACGGTGCCGTCCTCGCTGTTCTTGGCGCTCCGGATGGGCTGCTTGCCCTTCAGCTGCTCAGCCGTCAGGTCGCCCTCGTACAGGTCGAAGGTGAACTCGCCGCCCTTGAGCGTGGCCTGCGTGTTGTCGGACTTCACGTACGATTTCTTCGCCGTGAGCGTAGCCGAGGTCTCGGCAGGCTGGTACTTGTTGGTGAAGGTCGGGGCATCGTTCTTGCCGTCATAGGTGACGGTCGCCTTTGCCTTGTCACCGTCCGCCTTCACCGAGACGTGGACCTTCACCGCCGTGGAATCGTAGGTGATGGTCGAATCGCCGCCAGCGACCTCCTTGAGCGTGTAGTCGTACTCGCCTATGGTCAGACCGGTGAGGATGAGCTTTATCTTGCCGTCCTTGTCGTTCTGGACAGTCTGGATGGGATCAACCGTAGTCGTGTCGCCTTGATATAGGCCGAAAGTGAACGCACCAGCCGTCAGGTCCTTGCCCCTGAGGGTCTTCGTCGCCTCGATAGTGGCGTCGGCCGTCGGCTTCGAGTTGGTGAAGGTCGGCACGGCCTTCTCGCCGTCGTAGGTGGCGACCGCCTTCAGCTCGCCCTTCTCGTCGGTGACCTTGACGTGGACCTTCACGTCCTTCGCGTCGTAGACGACGGTCGGGTCGTTGCCGGCAACCTCCTTGATGGCGTAGTCGTGATCGCCCGGCGTAGCGTAGTCGATGGCTGCAAAGGCGACCTTGCCGTCCTTGTCGTTTTGGACAGCCTGGAGCTCTTTGCCGTCGTTGTCGAGCAGCTGGAACGTGAAGTCGCCCCCTGCGAGCTCGCCACCCGTGAAGCGCTTCGTCGCCTTGAGCGTTACCGAGGTCCCCTTCGGTCGGTACGTGTTCGTGATCTTGGCGATTTTGTCAGCGACCTTGATCGGGTTGTCCTCATGGCTCACGCCGTCGTCGGTGTAGGTCTGCTCCATCTTGACTGCCGGCTGCGACAGCGTGCCGTCGCCGTTATCGCTCACCGTCACCGTGACGCGGTAGGAAGCGCTTGAATACCCGAACCCGGGCAGCCAGCTAGCGTCGTTTTGAGACGGCGTGGCCTCGGCGATGAGATAGGTGTAGGTGCCGGGCTTGGTGTACTCAATCTCGCCGAAGTCGAACTTGTCCCCGTTCTCAACGGTCTTCACAACCTGCTTCATACCACTCACGGGTGCATTCTCGGCACCGTCGGGCATCGGCGTGCCCTTGTCCGCGCGCAGGTAAATCTTGAAGCTATCGCCATCTTTCCAGTCACGGCCCTGGAGCACCTTCTGCGCCCAGAACGCATTGGTGAGCGTCACCGGCGACTTTACGCTGTAGGTGTTCGTGAATACCAGCTTGTTGGCGTCGGCCAGTGTGCCGTCGGCGTTCTGCTTTGCGATCGTGCCGGAGATGCTGTCGCCCTCGCCACTCAGGGCGTTGCCGCCCTGCTCGCGCTTGGTCAGCGTGAAGCCGGCCGGCATCTTGTCCGTACCGGCCAGCTCCTGCACCGTGTAGGCGTCGTGCTCGGCGAGGCCGTACACGCGGATCGTCTGGCCGGCCGTGATGGTCTGCTCGCGACCGTTCGTCAGGTCGAACATATCGCCGACCTGCTTCTCGCTTGCGGCCCCAGCGTTCTTGAACACTGCAGCCTTGTAGGTCTTCCCATCAGGCACGGTGAACTTGAAGGTGAACTTTGCGTCCTTATTGCCCGTCAGGCCATTGGGCACGACAACCTTCTTCGTCACCTCAAGGCTCGCCTCGCGTTCGTTCGCCACGCGCACGCAGGTGGCGCCCGTGAACAGGGCGTTCAGGTTCATGTCGCCCAGATTGGCACGGGCACCTTTCGACGTGGTCCCCTTGGGCCGCTCGTCCTGCATGATACCCATACGTATCCAGCCCGTCTCGGTCTCCAAGCGATAAGGTTTACCCTCCTCGGTGGGCCCATACTGGTAGACACGTCCGTTGGCGCCGTACTTGAGGTGCACCTCATCCTCGCCGCCCTTGGCGTCATTGTTCCAGGAAAGGTTGTCGTTGCCGTCGAGCTTGCCGTCGGACGTCTGGCGCTGGCCCTTGATCCACGTGAGCGTGTTGTCGATGTCACCCTCTGCGCCAAACTGGCCCAGGCTCTTCATGAGCGCGCCCGGACGCACGAACGTCGAAACACCGTCATCGTCCGTACCAGCATCGGCATGGACGCCGTAATCGTCCACAATCACCTTGGTAAGCGTGTCGTTAAGCAGGAAGCCCTCGGGCGCCGAGACCTCCTTTAGGAAGTAGGTCCCCTTCACGAGCGGCCTGTTACCGTTGCTCGTATTCGGGAATATGCCCGCACCTTCGAGCAGGACCGGGTAGTCGACCGACCCCGTCGTCAGGGTGTCGTAGGGGGTCTGCTTGCCATTGAGCATGACCTTGCCGTTCTCCGTAGTCACCTGGCTGGAGGTGTACAGGGCGAACTTCGCCCCGTCAACGGGCTTACCCTCGGTATCGGTCTTCTGCACGAACAGGCGATTCTGGATGTTCGTGACGAGCAAGCGCGTGGCGAACTGTCGCTTGAAGTTCGTGCCGTCTACGATGTCGTCGCTGTACACGTGGACGGTGTTCTCGGGAGTCGCGTCGCCGATCGAGCTCGCCTTTGTATGGTAAATGGCCACCGTGTACTCGGCATTCTTGCGGTCATTACCGCTCAGCAGGTAGTAGTACTTGGAGATGTCGCCGGGCAGATTTTGAATCTCTACCTGGTACTGGCCGCTCGTGTTGAGCGTGAAGGCGTGCAGGTCCTTCTTCGCCGCCTCGATAGCGCCGGCCTTGCTCGGATTCTCGGCGAGGGTGTACCCCGCTCCCGTCGATGGGTCGCCCGACACGGCGTACCAATTGTTCTGATCTTTGATAGCCGTGCCTGCGCTTTTATCGCGCTTGAGCACCACAGCGAACAGTATGCCGGAGTCCAGGTTGACGGTCTCGTTGGACTTCGTCAGGTCATTATTTGCCTTGTACACGGTCGGCGGCGCGGTGATGGTCTCCTTCGCGGCGGCGAACGCACCGGTCTTCCACACGACGCTGCCCGCGTCCATACCGCCGCGGTTGATGATGACACCGCCCGCGTCGTTCTTGTCGCTCGCGGGCACGTACTCGAGCTGCATGCTGCCATCCGTCGCCGTGAGACTCGAGCGGTAACCGTCGGGCGCCTTTGTTTCCTTCAGGAGGTAGTACTTGTAATGATACTCTTTATAAAGGTCATCGAAGTTGATAACGCCGTTGTCCGCCTTATTTGTGAGCGTCAGTTGTCCATTCGCGTTCGTGGTGCCGGAGCCAAGTAGGTTATTTGGATTGGCGGTCGTGTCAGCGAAGCTCTCGTCTGTCTTGTACAGCGCGAACTGAGCACCCTCCACCAGACCGCCATCCTGGTCGAACTTGATAATGTCGGACTCGGGAACCGTCACGAGGTTGAACTTGAGCCTCATGTTGGAGTCGGTGGCGCCACGCTCCAAGTAGAAGAACTTGAGCGTGTGGTTGGTGCCGTCAGCGAAGGTGCTGCCGTTGAAGCCCGAAATATCCCGCGCCGCATTCTTGAACTTGCTTTTCAGCGTACCAATTGCGGAATTGTTAACGCTGATTTCGCCCGTTTGGAAGTTAATGGCCAGATCAGCACTGGTGTGGATGCCGCCAATGTCGCCCACGAGGACATCGTCAATGAACACCCAGACGTCGTCGTCTCCGGCGAACTCGAAGGTCATGGGCTTGCCAGCGTTCGTTTTGCCATCCTTCGGCTGCACGAATCGCGTGGACATTGAGAGGCCGAAATAATGGTTGAGGGGTTTGTTACCGTTATATTGAGGGTCAGCGACGTTCTGCGACGTAATGCCGTTCGGGACGAGTTTGCCGTCCTTTTCCTTGAATACCTCATCGGCCGCATCGAAGGGGAAGAACTGGCCTACTGTCTGAGGCCCAGACCCCGCTTGCTTAACGCCGGCAGCATTGTAGACATCAAATGCATTCTTATTGGCGTTGTACGCCGCGTAGTTCTGCGAGCTGTCATACTCGTAGTAGCCGCCCTTGGCCTGCAACAGACCCGTCACACCCATATGGGATATCTTGCCCGTCTGGACGGAGGAATCAAACAGGTAGCCGAGGGATTCTCCCTCCCAGCGGCTGGTGAGTTTCGGGTAACCACCGGCAAGAACGTTGTTCACGATGCCGGTGCGGACCTGGGAGCCACCCGTATACTTGTTAAGATCCTCGCTGGCTCCTTGATCCTTGAACTGGAAGCGGTGGCCCTTGTTGATGCCGTCGGATCCACTGACCGACAGGTGATCCTCCGAATTCACCCAGTAATCAAACAGGTTGATTGTTGTCCCCGAAGGCGAAATCGTCGGAACCGTGTAGCCCGAAAACGCCGCTTCCGCACGGGTCGGCAGGAAGAAACTCGCCGTCAGCACGACGGCGAGGGCCAGAACAATCACATATGGCGAGACCGGGCGCAGCCCGCGACGACGGCCATAAGACATGACGGACCACCGCTCGCGCGGCCGGTGTCCACCAAGAAGTTCCCCGCTGGGACACCCCCCGGTAACAATATTCATGAGTAGAGACGTCGCCTCTCTGAGCTCCTGCATAATTTCCCTCCCCGTCACACGGCGACCCGCCTGGGCACCCCCCCCGGGGGGGGCCGAGGCAGTCTGGCACATGCCCGCAGTCGTTCAAGAAATACAAACCCCAGCATATGTCTCTTAAGATATCTTAGTCTTATTCTATGACAGTTTTTGTCTCATTACCGATGAAATCGGCTCAGTCCCTTTGTCGCATGCTAGAGCGTGTGGAGCAGGGCGATGAGGAAGCGGATGCCTTGGAGGTAGGCGCGGCGGGTGATGCGCTCGTTGGTGCCATGGACACCGCGATCGCACTCGTCGTCATCAACCACAAAGGCCGAGAAGCGAATGCACTCGGAGCAAATGCGCTGGTAGTTGGCAGCGTCAGTCGCACCGATCACGGTCGAGGGCACAATTGCCACTGGCTCGAATGATCCGTTTTCCTCTGTCCCCAATGGATCACGGAAATAGCGGGCGGCGATGGCGCGAACGGCCTCGAGCCCCGGTCCACCGACACGCGGAGACGGCGAAGGCTCGGAGCTGCCGGGGCCCAGCTCCACTTCGACACAACCGGCAAGGTCCGCCCCGGCAACCGCCTCACGGCAGCACGCCACAACGTCGGCCACGCTCGTACCCTCGAGCATGCGAAAGTTAATGTTGGCCCACATATCCTGCGGCATTACGTTGGCGCCGGTGCTACCACCCTCGATCTGCGTGGGCGCGCAGGTGGTCGTCACCAGCGGATAGAGCTTTTTGCTGGCGAGGCAATCGCGGACAATGGCATCCCCGTTGGCGGCAATTTCATCGGCCGTGTAGAGCCCCAACTCGATGAGTTGAGCGGCAAGCAAGTCGGTCACGCGCGTCGGCCACTCGATATCGCAGATTGCGGTGATGGCACGGCTGAGCACCTCGAGCGATGTGCCGCCGTAGGGGTTGGACGAATGCCCGCCCTCACTCTTCGTCTTGAGCACGATATCGGCATAGCCCTTCTCCGCGAGGTCGGCATGCATAAGCCAGCCCTCGCCCGCGCCATACTCGGCAGCCGAAACAATACGGTAGTCGCCCTCGTCGATCAGGTACTCAAGCTCAATGCCACGCTCCTCGAGCACACGACCGATCGCCCCCGCGCCGTACTGCGTGGTTTCCTCGTCCTGGCCAAAGGCCAGGAGCAGCGTGCGCTCGTGCTGCCAACCGTGCGCCAGCGCATACTCGACCGCCTCGAGAATGCCTGCGACCTGGTCTTTCATATCGATGGCGCCGCGACCCCAAATGTAGGTGTCGTCCACATGTCCGCTAAAGGGGGCATGCGTCCAGTCAGCCTCGGTGCCCGGCACCACGGGAACCACGTCCATGTGGCCCATGAGCATAATGGGCTTGAGGGCAGGGTCGGAACCGCTAAGCGTCACCAATAGCGAATGGTCGATAAGCTCGACCTCGCCCGCCGCGAACACGCGCGGATACGCCTGCTGCATATACGCGCGCAGGTCGTCGAACGGCTGCCAGTTCACCGCCTCGGCATCCATACTCGAAACGGTCGGAAACGACAGCACACGGCCCAGGTGCTCGCACGCAACAGCCTCGTCTATATCGGCAAAATCATCCTCATGCGCAAAGAAGCGCCAAACCTCGGCCATGACATCCTTTCGATTGTAACGACAAGGGCCGCCCCACCGGAGCGGCCCTGCCACGTAAACGTTTGCGGTCGGTTATTTGTCCTCGAGATAACGCGAGAGGAACTCGCGGGTGCGCTGGTGTTTGGGGTTGCCGAAGAGCTCGGCCGGCGCGGCGTCCTCGAGCACCACGCCCTTATCCATAAAGACCACGCGGTCGGACACGGTTCGGGCAAAGGCCATCTCGTGCGTGACGACGACCATGGTCATGCCGTCGGCCGCGAGCTTGCGCATGACCTCGAGCACCTCGCCCACGATCTCGGGGTCGAGTGCGGAAGTCGGCTCGTCGAACAGCATGATCTGCGGATTCATGCACAGGGCGCGTGCGATGGCTACGCGCTGTTTTTGACCACCGGACAGGCGACCCACGGCGGCGTGCGCGAACTTTTCGAGTCCCACGCTCGTCAGATGCTCCATAGCAATTTTTTCAGCCTCGGCCTTGCTCATCTTTTTGAGCATGACGGGCGCGAGCGTGCAGTTGTCGAGCACGTCCATGTTGTTGAACAGGTTAAAGCCCTGGAACACCATGCCGATGTCCTCGCGCAGCTTGTTGATGTTGCAGCGTTCGGCCGTGAGGTCCTGGCCGTGGAACCAGATGTGGCCCGCGTCCGGGGTCTCGAGCAGGTTGAGGCAGCGCAGGAAGGTCGACTTGCCCGAGCCCGAGGCGCCGATAATGGTGACGACCTCGCCGGGGTTAACGGACAGGTCGATGCCCTTGAGCACCTCGAGCGAGCCGAAGCTCTTGCGCAGGCCATCGACGCGGATGAGCGGCTCATTGGTCTGTGCGGCGGCCGCGGTGCCGGTAGTGGCGGTATCTGCCATGATGATTCTCCTCGTCTTGAGCCTAGTTGGAGCTGGGCAGCGTTGCCGGGGCCTCGGCGCCGAGCTTTTTGCCAAAGGCCTCGAGCAGGCGGCTCGCCACGAGCGTCAGGATCAGGTAGACCACGAGCGCCACGCAGTAGACCTCCATCTGGCGGTAGTACACGCCGGCGACCGTGGTGGTGGCGTACATGAGGTCAAACACGCCGATGACCGAAAGCACCGACGAATCCTTGATGTTGATGATGAGCTCGTTGGTGAGCGCCGGAATCGCGTTTTTAATGCCCTGGGGGAACACGACTTTGCGCATGGCTTGCCACTGCGACAGGCCCAGCGAGCGCGCCGCCTCGGCCTGGCCGGGATCGATGGACTCGATGCCGCCGCGCAGGACCTCCATCATGTAGGCGGTGGAGTTGAGCGAGATGGTGACGAGGCCGGCGGTGAAGGTACTCCAGATCTGGTTGGCCTGGGCGGTCTCGAAGCCCATGCCGCGCAAAACGGTGAAGCCCGCGTAATAGATGAGCAGGCCCTGGACCATCATGGGCGTGCCACGCACGATGGTGGAGTAGACGGCCGCAAAGCCGCGGCCGATACTCTTAAAGAAGCGCACCAGGTCGTTATCCACACGGTCGAACGTCTGAATACGCAGGAACACAAAGAGCAGTGCCAGGAAGAATGCGATGACGGTGCCAAAGGTGGCAAGCGCGATGGTGATCTCGATACCGCGAATGAAGAAGTCGCCGCTCTTGTAGGTCATGTAGACCAGGCTCGACAAAAAGTCGCTGGGGTTGGAATCCGAGACAATGCTCACCTGCACCAGATCGATAAACGACATGACGCAGCGGTCGATAAAGAAAACTGCCGCGATGGCGACCACGACGTAGCTGCTCAGGCGTGCGCCACGGCGGCAACGCTCGGAGGCGAACGGCGACGTTTCGCGATAGTCGTTCCAGTGCATGAGCTTGGTGACCAGCGCCGCCGCCGACACGACGAGCCAGGCCCAAAGAATCGCCCAAAGGCAATCTTGAAACACGCCCGTGGGGGCCAAGAAGCTCAGCGGCGTGGGGTTGCGCTGGCTAAACGCCAGGCCGAGCGCCGCGATAACGCTCGTGCCCAGGTACACATAACGGTGGTCGGCCTTGATAAAGGAGGCCAGGCGATTAATGGTTTTCATGCTGCCTCCCTATGCCGGCTGGCGGTCGAGGCACGCGTCCCACATTTGGTCGCGCTCCTCCTGGCTAATGCCCTTGAGCGTCTTATCGATGAGCTTAAGCAGCTTGTCCGAGCCCTTGCGGCAACCGACATTTGCCGCGACCTCCTGCTTAAAGCCCTCGCCCTCGGCAAAATGGATGGGGACGATACCGGGATTTTGGGCCATATAGCCCTTCTCGTTTTCGGTGTTGTAGGTCACGGCGTCGCACGTGCCCTGCAGCAGGTTCGAGAACACCGTGGGAACCGAATCGACCGGGTTTTTGTGCACAACGCCCGGAATCTCGTCGATAACGGTATCGAGCATGGTGTCCTTTTGGCCGAGCACCGTGGCGCCGCTAAAGTCGCTGAGCTTGGTCGCGTTTTGGTAGGGCGAGCCCTCTTTTACGAACAGGCCAAAGTAACCGATAAAGTACGGATCGGAGAAGCCAACAGACTCCTCGCGCTCGGGCGTGGCGCTCATGCCGGCGATGATGAGGTCGATCTGGCCGTTGTTGAGCGAATCGATAAGACCCGAGAAGCTCTGCTTGACGGCAACGGGCTCGCCACCGAGGGCTTTGCAGACGATCTTGGCGATCTGCACGTCGTAGCCATCGGCATAGGCACCCTGCACGTTGTCGATGGGGATGGTGTATTCACTGGCTTCGGAAACCTGCCAGTTGTACGGGGCGTAGGCCGCCTCCATGCCGATGCGGATCTTGTCCTTGCCGATCACGGAATCGGACAGGTCGTCGCGACCGCCGCCCGTCGTGGGCTGAACCACTTCCAGCGTGGAGGGGCGCTGGCAACCGGCAAGTGCGCCGGCGACGACAGTAGCGCTCGCAGCGAGAGCGCTACCCAAAAAGATGCGACGGCTGCATATCGACTGCGGATGCGCGTCGCGTTGATGGGGAGAATGCATAATCTGCCTTCCCTGTTGAATCGTATGCTGACGACTTAACAGGATACCGCTCAGCGCTACCTCCAGCAAATGCATATATAAATGCATATATACAAGTTTACGAACTGAAAACGATTGGTAGTCGTTGGGGACGTTCTTAAACGACTAGTCAAACAAGAACGCCCCCAACGACTAGGCATGAAAAAGGCAAGGCATAGACCTTCTGGTCATGCCTTGCCTTTTGAATGACAAATTGTCGCCCTGGGCGGCGCGCAGCGTCGACCGGTCCGCCGTTCGTCAGAGCGGCGGAACCTCTAGAGCAAGGTAACGCTAAAGCTGCGCTTGTCCGTCTCGTCGGGAGCCAAGGTGATGGTGTTGACCTTGTGCTCAAAGACATCGTCCTCGGTGTCCATGGTGGTATGACCGGTCCAGGGCTCGAGCGCCACAAACGGAGCGTCGTTGGCGGCAGACCACACGCCGATGTACTTAAAGCCCTCAAAGTCGATCTTGACGCCGTGGCCCGACTTGCGGCCGCGCAGCGTGAGCGTGGAGCCCGGGGTATCGGTGAACATGATGGCGTCGCTATCGAAGCTGCGGTGCGTGATGGGCAGCACGTCCGAGTTATCGGGAGCCTTGTAGCTACCCTCGAACGTCATAAGACCGTCGGGCGTGATGATAGGAGCCTCGTTAGTCCAAGCCTCGGTAAACGCCAGCTCGTAATCCTCGAACGCCTCGTCCTCGGCACCGGGGGCGGGCACGTTAAATGCGGGGTGGCCGCCCACCGAGAACGGCAGGTCCACGTCGCCGGTGTTGGTGACGGCAAAGGTCTGCGTGAGGGTGGCGTCGCCGGTCAGGGCATAGGTCATGTTGAGCTTAAAGTGGAACGGAAAGGCCTTGAGCGACTCGGGCGTGTCGGTGATCTCGTAAGTTACCGAGGAGCCGTCCTCCGAAACCTCGACCAGCTTGTGCTCGACAATGCGCGCGAGTCCGTGGCGCGGCATCTCGCAGGTGCCGGCCGCAGACGTTGCCGTGTTGTTGCGCAGCGAGCCCACAATAGGGAACAGGATGGGCGCGTGCTTGCCCCAAAAGGCCGGGTCGCCCTGCCACAGATACTCGTTACCGTTGAGGGCAAGGCTCGTGAGCTGGGCGCCCATGGAATCGATGGCCGCGGTGAGGCCGCCGCGCTTGATGGTAGTGACGGTAGACATGCTGCTTCCTCCAAAAGTAAACAATAGTGTCGAGGGCTATTGTCCCACTCTTGGCGGCGGGGTTGAGCGACAGGCGCAGTTATTGAGCAATAGCGTAAAGGTCAAACCCGCCCTGCGGAGTGCTATCGACCGTATCGGGCGCCTGCGAGTTAAAGCTCACGGGAACCATGCGCTTTGAGGCGCGGAAGCGCGTGCCGTCGGTGGCGACGGGCGGTTCGTCGACGGTGAGCTCGTAGTCGCCAGGCTTGAGCTCGATGCCGTCACCAGCGGAATTGACGTATTGATACTCGTCAATCGTCTGCCCTTTGAGCGTACGCCCCACGATGTGGATGAGCATTTGGCTGTCGCCACGCGCGGTGTCCCACGTCGCGCCGTCCTTGACCTCGACCGACACATGTACCGAGCGCGTGCGGCTGAGCGATTGCTCGACAGACATCTCGACCTTGGCGGCGTCTTGACGCTGCTGCTCGACATGGCTCCAAACGCTACCGATTGCCGAGCAGGCGATAACGCCGGCCATGAAGGCGATGAGGATGGGGCCGAGCGGAGAACGGCGGCCCGCGTCTTCCTCACGAGCCAGGTCGGGGCGATGTGTGGGCGCAGGCGCCTGGGCGCCTTGCGCGGGCACGTCGAGAATGCTGAAGGATGCCGTGCTGTCGGGGTCGATGGTGTGACGCGGCTGCGGGATCTTTGCCGGCGAGATGGACATGTCCGCCGGCTCACCGAGTGTGGCCGTGGCATCGGCCTTAGCCTCATCGGCCTCGGCTTGGGCCCAAGCCTGCTCAAAGGTCAGGGGCTCGGCGGCATCGGAGGCGGCATCAGGCTCGACAGCGGCATCGTTGCCGGTCTCGTCCTCGTCGCTCGACACGTCACGCGACGCGGGCTCGTCCCACTCCTCGTCCGGAGCCTCGCCCTCGCTATACCACCATTCAAAGTTATCGATATCCATACGGGGCGCCCCTTAGGCCTCGCAAATAAACACTCGCTAGTCTTATACCCCCAGACGGCACCGAAGCTCACCCGCGCCGGACACGA
>OIXS01000923.1_pt1 | contig 16449 bp, 10 predicted proteins | sample 1587841 | NCBI WGS metagenome assembly OIXS01 (sample SAMN03283254) | human gut metagenome | biome: human-associated habitat; material: feces | host: Homo sapiens | place: USA | collected 2013
GTGGACGCGCTGTCCATGATCGTGTTCCGCGATAACGCCTATGCCAAGGGCCGCCGCATCTGCGAAAAGCTGCGGGACAACATCCCCCGCAACCTGTTCGAGATCCCGGTGCAGGCCGCCATCGGCGGCAAGATCATCGCCCGTGAGACGGTCAAGGCCATGCGCAAGGACGTGCTGGCCAAGTGCTACGGCGGCGATATCACCCGCAAGAAGAAGCTGCTGGAAAAGCAGAAGGAAGGCAAAAAGAAGATGCGCCAGCTGGGCAGCGTTTCCCTGCCCAGCGAGGCTTTTACTGCTGTGCTCAAGCTGGACAGCGACGACGATTGAGCCCCCGCTTTTCCCTTATAAAATACAGCGCCCCTGTGCACGGAACCCATCCGGTGCACAGGGGCGCTTTGTTGTTTTTGGTTTTTCAGCGGCGGTTGTTCCAGCTGGAAAGAGCGATCACTGCCGCGCACAACCGCATCTTCAGCAAGGCCAGTTTGATGCGGTCATTGCGGCTGCGGGCGTCCTGCAGGGGCATGTCCCGCACAGCGGCTCGTACCGCCGGGATGCGCAACGCCTGCCGCAGCCATGCGGTGCGCTGCCGGAAGCTCAGCGGCCCCAGGCAGACGTTCTTGATGCCCAGCTGCAGGTCCAGCACCCGGCTGTGGTTTACGGCCCGGCGGCAGGCAGGGTCGTTTTCTAATCCCCAGCTCTTTGCCACAGCCTCCACCGCATCCGAGAGGTAAAAGTTATCCGTCAGGCGTTCCGGGTGGTAGCTCTGGGAGGCCGACCCCGAGGCACGCAGCTTATAGCGGTAGAGCTTTTCCGGGATGCCCACCACACAGTGCAGGTGCTGCCGGTAAAAGGACACGAAAAACAGGGCGTCCTCCGCGATCTTGTAATCGGTAAAGCGGCAGTTGCCCTCTTCGATGCAGCGGCGGCGGAACAGCTGCCGCGTGACCAGCGACATGGCCGACAGCTGCGGGAACAATTGCGGGCAGGGGTCGCCCCGGTATACCCCTTCCAGAACCGGGGCAATGTCGGTGCAGCCGGTACGGGTGCCGTCGGCCGCGTAGTGCTCCTCATAGCCGCCGAACATAATCAGGTCGGCGTCCGTCTGCCGGGCCGTGCGGCACAGCACCTCCACCATCTGGGGCTCCAGTGCGTCATCGCTGTCCAAGAATTGCACATAGGTGCCGCGGGCTGCAGCCAACCCGGCATTGCGAGCCGCACCGACCCCGGCGTTCTTCTGGTGGATCACCCGGAAGCGGGCATCCTGCCGGGCGGCCGCATCACACAGCGCCCCGCAGCCGTCCGGGGAGCCGTCGTCCACCAGAATGGCCTCCCAGTCCGGGCAGGTCTGGGCCCGCAGAGAGTCCAGTGCCGCCGGGAGATATTGCTCTACGTTATAAACCGGAACAATCATACTGATCTCAGGCATGTGCGGCACCCCTTTTGGCGATCAGGCCGGTGTACAGCTGCTGCAGGCGCAGGGTCTCCTGCCGGATGTCGTACCCGGCAGCCCGCACCTGTGCCGCCGCCTGCGCACGGTCGGGCAGATTGCGGTCCGCATCCTTCAGCACTGCGGCCCATGCTTCGTCCGGCTGTTCCAGCGAAATGCGGCAGCTGTCCGGCCGCAGCAGGACTTCCTCGGTGACGCCGGTGGAGAACACGCAGGGCAGACCGGACGCCTGCGCTTCCATGCCCACCACGGGCAGGCCCTCAAACAGCGAGGGCATCACGAACACATCCATGGCCTGATACCAGACGGAGGTGTCGCTCTGCACGCCCAGGAACTTCACATCCTGCGCAATGCCCAGCCGGGCGGCCTTGGCTTCCAGCTCGGCCCGCAGCTCGCCCTCGCCCACCAACAGCAGGCAGCTGTCCGGCCGCACCTTTTTCAGGGCCGCAAAGATGTCCAGCAGGCGGGTGTGGTTCTTCTGCGCCATCAGGCGGGCCACACAGCCCACCACCAGCTTATCGTTCAGGCCATATTCTGCCCGCAGCTTTGCCCGCACCTGTGGCCGGTAGCCAAAGCGGTCCAGGTCGATGGCGTTGCGCAGGGTCACGCCCCGGGCATCCCACGCGCTCTGTCCAAAGTAGTAGATGCCGGCCTCCCGCCCGCAGGCCCAGTAATCGGTGGCCGCGCCGGGAATGAACTGTTTGCAGAACCATTTGATCGGCAGCTTGGCGTCCTTGGGCAGACAGGTGTTGTGGGCGTGGGCGATGCGCACCGGCAGGCCCGCCTTTTTAGCGCCTTCCAGCGCAAAAAGCTGCATGGCCTCGTTGTGGGCGTGCAGCACCTTGATCTCCGGGTGCTGGGCCAGCAGCTGCTGCATAGAGCGCAGGTAGGCCGGGTAGCTCTGCGGGGCTACGCCCGGGCTCTGGAAGATGCGCCCGCCCAGTGCGCGGATCTCGTCATCAAAAAAGCCGGGCTTTTTCTTGTTGACCAGAAAATCGAACTGGAACCGCGTGCGGTCCAGATGCCGGTAATAGTTCATCAGCATCGACTCGATGCCGCCCCGGTCCATGTTGCTGACCGACTGCAGGATGTGGATCATGAAGAACTTCCTTTCTCCCGGTACTGTGCCCGGATGCGCCGCTGCACCTCCTGCGCCGAGGGCGGCTGCCATGTCTGTTTTTGGGCGGCAGGGTCCTTCGTCGGCTTTGCAAAGCAGCAGACCGCCAGCGGGATCATGCGCAGACCCATGGTGCACCAGAAATAAAAGGCCGTGTTGTCGGTAAGGTAGGTCATGGACAGCGGGTTGAGGATGGCAAAATACAGGATGCCGGCCTCGGGCCCGTAGCGTTTGGTCCAGTACCAGGGCAGGATCAGGTACAGGAACGCGCACCAGAAGCACAGCCCCGGAAAGCCCAGTTCCACGAACACCTTGAGGATATCGTTGTGCAGCGGGTAGGCCACATCAATGAGGCCGATCTCATAAAAGCGGGTGACCATGGCGTCCACCGCCTCGAACCCCAGCCCGATGAAGGTAGGCGAAAACTGATAGTAGTCCTTGGCCAGGCTCCAGATGTAATCGCGGCCCATCATGTTGATGCCCACAGCGTTCAGCAGCCGGGAGATGGCCCCGGTGTGCACCAGATACAGATACACCCAGAACAGGGTCACCCAGGCCACACCGGTGAGCATGATCAGCTTTTCCTTGGCATGGCTGCGGCGCAGCACCCAGATGTAAAAGGCCGAGACCACCAGCGCCGGCAGCAGGATGCGCTTCATGCCCGCCAGTACAAAAAAGAAGGAGCAGCCCGCCAGCACCCAGTTGCGGGTGCGCTGCTGCTTGGTTTCTTTTGGCGAAAAGAACAGGTAGTACAGCACAAAGATGCCCTCCAGAAAGGTCACCTCGTGGATCTCCAGCCGCTCGGCATAGCCATAGGTGTTGTTGCCCAGCGACAGGATGCTGGTGAGCAGGGAGCTCACGCTCTCGCCCACACCATAGGCGGGCACCTCGCTGAACAGGATGAAGAGGTTTGCGCAGCAGATGCCGATGGTGAACAGGTCGATGCTGAACCGCCCGTACAGGTACACGCAGCAGATGGCCACCACCGTGGCGATGCTCTGATACAGGATCTTTTCCACGCCGCGGGTGATGGAGGCAAAGGCCGTGAAGTTGCGCACCCAGATGAACATGGACCAGGCGGCAAGCACCGCCAGATACAGGATGTACAGCCCGGACGGCCCGGCCAGTTTTTTCAACCGGTCAAAATCACCCCGGATGAAAAATTCCAGCCCGGCCAGCCCCACAAAGGCCAGCGTCACCGCCTTGGGCAGACCGCCCAGCACCACATTGATGCTTTTGCCTTCGCCCAGCCCGGACACGGTGAACAGCAGCACCGCCAGCAGTTCCATCCAGCGGGGCTGGCGGAACTCCCGGCTGCGGAACGGGTCTTTTTTGCCGTAATATTTCCGGGTCAGGATCTTGGAAACATCCTGCACGCGGTCTACCTCGCTTTCCGTGCCGGTGTAAACCGGTCAGTTGATCAGCAGGAACAGTCTGCCCTGCAGCTGCCATAGCCCATAGTCCGCCTGTTCCAGCGCCCGCTGCGCCAGCCGCACGGCATAGGGCAGCATCCGGGGGTCCGGCAGCTTCGTTGCCCACCGGCGGTACAGCAGGCAGCAGCAGGCAAAGGCCGTCTGCCGGTCCGCCTCCGGCAGACCGGCCACACACACATAGCAGTAATTGGCCAGCTGCAGGATCAGGTTGCAGGCAAACAGCGCATCCTGCGGCAGGCCCAGACGCACCGCACCGTCCAGCATTTCTTCAGCCACCCAGTAGGCCTGCAATGCTTTGGCCGTATTCTGGGAGGTCGCGGTGAGCCCCATTGTATTTTTGCACCACAAATATACCACAGGTTTTGTCGAAGCAATGCACTTCGCCCGCGGAAAGACCCAGAAATGGATCATGGCATCCTCAAAACAAGTGTATCCGGAGGGGAACCGTACCCGTTCAAACAGGGTCCGGCGGTACAGCTTGCCCCAGGGAGTGCCGGGCAGCTCCACCACATCCAGCCGCCGGGGGCCGGTGTAGCACGCTTCTGCGTACTGCTGCACCGCACCGCAGGTGTCGGCTTCGTCGCAATACTGCCAGCCGCCCTGCACGATATCCGCCCCGGTACGCGCCTGTGCCGCCAGCAGCGTCTCCACTGCGTCCGGCAGCAGGCAGTCATCGCAATCCACAAACAGGACCCAGCGGCCCACCGCCCGGGCCAGACCGGTGTTGCGGGCGCGGGCCGCGCTGCCGCCCTGCTCCGGGTGCAGCACGGTGACCCCTCCCTGCCGGGCGTACTCGGCCAGAATGGTCCCGCTGCCGTCGGTGGAGCCGTCCTCCACCGCCAGCACCTGCAGGCGGCGAGTGGTGTTCTGGTGCAGGATGCTGTCCAGACAGGCGCGTAAAAAGCGCTCCCCGTTGTGCACCGGCACGATCACCGACACATCCACCGCATCGTCCTGCGGTGGCAGCGGGCAGGGCTCCCCGGCATCGCACACCGGCTTCGGGCAGATGCCCGGCGCGCGGGCGGCAAAGGTCTCCAGCTGCTGGTCGGAAAAGCGCTGATGCTTCACGGCTCCCAGCACCCCGGCGGCACAGCGGCCCGCCGTGCGGGCACCCCACGCCACGGCAAGTGCCAGCGGCTCACAGCCGGTTTTGGAACGGACGAACTGGCAGGCCCGTTGATTCTGCAGCATGACTGCCGCCTCCTTATCTTTTTTACACCGTCTCGTGTGCGGTCTCCGGCTGCGGCTTATTGGCATCCCGCAGCTTCTTGAATGCGCAGCGCAGCAGATCCCGGATGTTGAATTCCTTTTCGTCATCCGAGGTGGCACTGGCTGCCCTGTACTCGATGGCGTAATCCGGGTTCAGGCTGTTGTACTCCTGGATCTGCTCGTCCAGCACTTCCAGAATGGCCTCCGCCTTGACGGCGTTGCATTCCCGGAAGAAGCCCACGATCTGGCCCGCACCGTTGGAACCGATGAAACTCTCCTCGGTGCCAAGGGCCGCCACCAGCCCGGCAAAGTCCCGCAGGACATGGTTGCCCACCGAGTAACCATACTCCCGCGAGAGATGGTTCAGGCTGGTAAACTGGAAGCACATGCAGGTAAAGTGGCTGGGCAGCAGGCCCTGCTTTTCCAGCCGTGCCATCATGGCATCCACACGGTCGCGGTTGGGCAGACCGGTCTTTTTGTCCACATACATAAAGTATTCCACAAAGTCGCGGGAACGGCCCACCACAACGGCCAGTGCGCAGCCCACGAGGAAGAAGAATACAAAGCCGATGGCCAGATACAGCTTGGTGTTGATGCTGGGCCACACTCTGGTGGAGCTGGTGGTCTGCAGATAGTCCGCGCTCAGGGAGCGGTTGTGCTCCATGCTGGTCTGGTTCACGATCTGGTAGTAGTCCACCAGCGTCTGCTCGTACTTGTTGATCTCCGACTCGATCGCGGCATGGGAGGCCTCATCGCCGCCCACCCCGCCGGCTGCCTGGAAGGTGTCCAGCAGCTGCTGGGTGTAGGCCCGGCGGATGGCGCTGCTGCGCAGGGTCTTGTCGATCTCCACATACTCCAAAATCAGCGAATCGTAGGTGATCTGCTTGCTCTGGTTGTCATCGTAGGCCTCTACGTTCTTCAGGATGTAGTCGGTGCCGCTGTCGTTGGCGTCGTTGTGGTAATGGTAGTTGATCAGGTCGCGGTTCTTCTCCGAGTAGTTCTGGATCAGGCCGCTGAGGTAGGCTTCCCGCTCCTGATACACCTGCTCGTTCTGCACGCTGCTCTCGATGCTCTGGGTCAGGTTGCGGCACAGCTTGTCGGCGTTGCGCACCTGCGGCCCGGTCATCACATTCGCGTACAGCGACGGGATCTCGTAGTCGTACAGCATCTTATAGATGTCGTACAGGTCCTCGTAGGAATAACCCGTGACCGAAGAGCGGAAGTTGGGATAGTTTGTCTTTTTATCCTCCAGATAGTTCAGCACTTCGGTGGTGTCGGCCGACAGCGCGTCCACGCACTCGTAATAGTCGTAGCCGCTGTTCAGCAGGCCGCTGGAGGGGTTCATGGTCAGGGGCAGCTCCACATATTCCTCCGTGTAGATGGTGGAATAGCTGCTGACGATGGCATCCAGCACCCGGCGGGCGTAGCTCGCACCCAGGCTGCCGTCCACCACCAGCGTCACCTTGTATTCGTCCGGGAAGTAGGTAGACTCTTCCCCCTTGTCGATGAGAGCTTCCTGCAGGGCCTTCTGGTCGTCCGGGATCAGCTCTTCCACCGTGCAGTGAGAGCGCACAAGGTTGATGCCGCTTTGCAGCCCAAGGCTCTCCATGGCCTGCGAGATGACCTTGGAAGAATAGATCTCGTCCACGTTCATGGCGGTGCCGTCCGGGGCAAAGCCGTCCTTGATGCCGTCGTGCAGGTACTTGATGTTCACACTGGCGGTGTAGGTCTGGTTGTTCTTGCAGTACCAGTACACCACCACTGTGCCCGCCATGGTCACGGCCAGCACCAGTGCAAAGAACCGCCGGAGGTAGCGCAGGATATCAAACTTTTTCAACGCTGTTCCTCCTTCCGGATCTGCCGGGCGGTGCGCACCATGCACAGGCCGAAGCACAGCACCACAAAGGCTGCCATTTCCACGATCACCCGCTTGAGGCCGATCTGCTGCACAAAGGAGCCGGCCGCATAGTTGAACACCAGGTAGTTCTGGGTCTTATAGATGATATAGGAGGCATCCGTCACCCGCAGTGCCTGCTGGATCTGATCCATGGTGGTTTCCAGTTCCTGCAGCATGGCGTTCACCGTGGTCAGGCCCGCCGGGTCGCTCATGGTCTGCATTTGCTGCACCACATACTGGGTGGTGGTGATCACATCCTGATGGGAGGTTGCCTCCGCCAGGGCACCGTCGGCGTCGCTGGCCATGGTGTCCAGCGCTGTTTTGGTGCGGGACATATAGAACTCGCTGTTCTCGTCCAGCGTGGGGATCATGACGATGGCGCTCATGCTCTCATCGTACAGGCCAATGCCCAGATTGTCGGAGTTGTAGTAGGCCATCTGCTCCTGATAGTCCAGCTGCTCGATCTGCAGCTTGTATTGCAGCATGGCCGTCAGGGAAGAAACGTCCGCCGACAGGCCGCCCCGCAGGATATAGGCCTGGATGCGCGGGATCTCGTAGTTGATCACGTTCTGGATCTGCTTGGACAGGCTCAGGAAGGTGTTGCCGGTGGTGGCGTCCTGATAGCTCTTGTTCTCGCTGACACGGGCCGTGAGGTAGCGGTCCAGCTGGTCGGCCCGCAGCGTCAGGCTCTTGAGGCGCAGATACGGCTCGGTGTCAAAGTAATCCGGCATGGTGCAGGAGAACACGCTCTGGTTCTCGCCGTAGTGCTCCATGAAATAATCCTTGTAACTGCCGCAGAAGATCTGGAGCAGCGTGGCTGCGGTCAGGTGCTGGCAGGGTTCTTCCAGCTGCAGGCTGATGCTGCAGCTGGTGGTGATGTAGTTTTCCGAGCTGCTCACGTTGGTCACATCGGTGGGTTCCACCGTAATGGCCTTGCGCAGCTGTTCCACCGTCATCTGACCTTCCAGTCCGGCGTTGTACAGGGTGCTCTGCAGCACCTCGTCGGAGGTCAGGTCGGTAGTCGTAAACCGGGTGCGGTTGGGGTTGAGCCCCTGCGATGCCTCGGAGTAGTTCAGGGTCATCTGGGCCGAGGCCACCCGGCTGCTGTCCTGATATTGTGCGGTGCACAGCAGTGCCGCGAGCAGGATGCACACCACGATCAACGGCACCCGCAGGCTCCAGAAGCGCAGCACAGCCTGTTTGAAGATCTGCTTGATCTTTGTCACCACGTCTCCGGGCCTCCTTTCAAGTTCGTTCATCTCAGTACCAGTTCACATCCACCAGAACCAGCTCCGGCGGATTGTATACGCGGGGGATCTGGTTGGAGTCGCCCAGGCCGCAGCCCACGATGAGGGGTGCCCCGCTGTCCAGCTGGTACATGCCGCCCGCATACTCCGGGAACAGCCCCTCCTCTGCGGTGTACAGCCGCCCCAGCACCGGCAGGCGGATCAGGCCGCCGTGGGTGTGCCCGGCCAGCGCCAGGTCAAAGGGCGCATCCTGCATGTAGTCCACAAAGGCCATGGGCACATGGTTGATGCAGATGCGGAAGGTGTCGTACTGGCGGCTCAGGCTCTCCACACAGTCGCTGGCACCGTATTTGTAAAAGTCCTTCAGGGCACCTTCCAGCCCGATGAGCTCCACGTTGTTTTCCCCGATCTGGATGGTGCGGGTCTCATTGCGCAGCAGCTGCACCCCGGCCTCCGAAAATTTTTCGGCCAGCTGGTCATCCACCCCGCCGTAGATCATCTCGCTTTCGTGGTTGCCCAGCACCCCGTACAGCGGGGCCACATCGGCAAGGCTGCGGCACAGCGAAAGCATATTCTCATACTCCGGGTTCGGGAAGGTGACAAGGTCACCGCCCAGCAGGATCAGGTCCGGGTCCAGCTCCTGCACGGTCTGGATCAGCTCCTCGTTGTGCTCGCCGTATTCCCGCAGGTGCAGGTCCGACAAAAACAGGACCCGCAGCTTTTCCGACACATGGCTGGAGGTCACCCGGTAAAAGGTCACCTGAAAATGACTATTCGTATAATCCGTGTACAGTTTCAGTCCGGCAGCTGCCACGCCGCACAGCAGCACAAAAGCCGCCAGCAGCTGCAGCAGCCGGTTCTGCCACCATCGGCGGCGTGCGCCGTCCGGCGGGGGCGTTCGTTTTATTCTTGCATGTTGCGCCATGCTCTTCTGCCTTTCCTCGTCAATGGGTCAATGATTCATCACCCGCCGGAACAGCTCCGGCGAGAGGGCAAACAGCGCTGCTTTGGCCCGGCGGCGGGGCGTGCAGGCAAACTGCAGCATCCGCAGCCGCTGCGGGCGGTAGCCCGGCAGGGTCCTGCAATCGAACCGCGCCGCGCAGTCCAGATACTTCCAGCACAGGTCATCCTGCAGGCGGCGGCGCAGCGCCCGCGGGGTCACCGTACGGTAGATCTCCGCCAGACTGTCGTAGATGCGCAGCCGGTCCTGAACACGGCGGGTGCTCAACCCTTCCGCGTGCGTGATGGAACCGGCGCGGCAGTTATCGTAATAGTAGATTTCCTGCCCGGTCAGCACCACCCGCTGCGCCTGCAGCAGCACCCGCGGCGTGAACTCTTCGTCCTCGTGCAGGATGCCCTTGCAGAACTGCAGGCCGTTCGCCCGCAAAAAGCCGGTGCGGTACAGGTGCCGCCCCACTTCCACCCGCAGGCCACCGGTCTGCAGGCATTTCAAAAGATACTCCTTACCGGTGTAAACTGTGTGAAAGGTGAAGTTTTTTTCCACCGCTTCTTCCCAGCAGGTCATCACCGGTTCCTCGCGCAGAAAATGCGCCTTGCCGATGACCACATCGGCCCGGTCCTGCAGCGCCATCTGCAGCAGGCCGGGGCAAACGTTCTCTGCCAGCCAGTCATCACCGTCCATGAACAGGATATACTCGCCCTGTGCATGGCACAGCCCGTAATTGCGGGCGTCCGACAGGCCGCCGTTGGGCTTGTGGATCACTGTGACCCGGCTGTCCTCCGCCGCCAGTGCGTCACACACCGCGCCGCTGTCATCGGTGCTGCCGTCATCCACGATGAGCACTTCCAGCGGCACATCCGGCTGCGCCAGCACCGAGCGGACACAGCGCTCCACATAGTCCCGGATGTTGTACACCGGGATCACGACCGAGAGCAGGCCCTCGCACATCGCTTCTTCATTCCGCATCGTGTTTTTCCTCCGTCGCTTCTTTTTTGATCGTAAGCGTGTGCAGCAGCCCGCGCAGGGTGTCCACATTGCGCCAGTCCAGCACCGCGTTCACCACAAGGAACAGCGGCAGCACCCACAGCCCGAACAACGCACCCTTCAGGCACACCATCAGGTAGCCGCCGCCATAGCAGCGGTCAAATCCCAGCAGGTACAGCAGCACAACGCAGAGCAGCCCGTTGACGCCCAGCCGCACAAAATCGCCCACCGGCGCCTCTCCCAGCACTTTGGTCCGGGTAAAAAGGATCAACGCCGTATAGCGGTACAGGTGCGCCGCCAGTGTGCCGAACAGGCAGCCCGCGATGCCGAACCGCAGCACCGACATCACCGACACCAGCAGGTTGATGCCCATCTCGATCAGGGCCTGCTGCCGGGTCTCTTCAAAGCGGCCGCTGATGTTCAGCAGCATCCCCAACGGCTGCTTGGCGCTGGACAGCAGCTCCACCGCCGTGAACAGCACCAGCAGACGGGTGTCAAGGTACTTGGCATCGGTCACGCCGGACGTATACAGCGCGATGATGGGCATCAGGAACACAGCCACGGTCGTGAACAGTGCAAAGGCCGCGGAAAGGTAAAGGGCATCGTACAGCCGGTACAGCCGCTTGAACTTTTCCGGCTCCACATAGAACAGCTGCCCCAGCCGAAAACTGATGCTGTTGACGATCGAGTAGAACAGCTTTTCGATGTTGGAGAAAAACAGCATATAAATGGTGTACACACTGGCCGACGCCAGACCGCACAGGCTGGAGATCAGGATCGTGTCGGTGTTGTTGAACACGATGCCCGTGAGCTGATGCACCAGCACCGAGCCGCGCTGGGCCAGCGCCTCCAGATTGGGGGTATCGTGCGCGTTGAGCCACGGATAGTTTTTGCGCATATAGGCCGTAAGCACCAGCACCTGGAACACCGAAGGCACGCAGTAGGTCACCTGCACCAACAGGATGCTGCGGGTAAACAGCAGCGCCAGCATGCGCAGCAGGTTGCCCGCCGCCATGGTGGCCGTGGTGATGTAGGTGATCACATAGTTTTTGCCTTCCACTTCCATAAAGGAGCGGTATTTGCCCTGCACCAGATAGCTCACGATGCCCGGGATGCCGTAGAACACCACGATCAGGCTCACGGTGCCGTAGGACAGCACTGTGTTGATGCACAGGGGGTACAGCAGCGCAAACACCACCGTGACCAGCAGATACACGATACCGGTGCGGCGGTAATAGTGATGCGTGGCCGAAAAAATGCCGTTGATGGCTTTCCGGTCGCCCACGGCCACCGGAAGGTAATAGGCCTGCTGCGAGGCCAGGCCCACGCCCGCTTCCAGCAGAGTCAGACAGGAAAAGATCTGCTTGATGGTGCTGTCCAGACCGTTGAGCTCCGAACCGAAGCTGGTAAGGTACAGCCGCGGCAGCAGCAGGCCGAACAGGATCACCGACAGGTTGTACAACAGCGACGAGCACATGTTGTGCAGCACCCGGCGGCGGCTTTCGGCCGCAGTCAGCACCGGCCCGACCGGGTTCTGTTCTTCCTTTATCATGCTGCGCCTCCCTGGGCGGCTGCGGCCTTGCGGTGTGCCTTGGCCTGCGAAGGTATCTCCTTGAGCGGGTCACCGATCACATGGTGATACACTTCCTCGTACCGATCCAGCATGACATCATAATCAAAGTTGGTGCGCACATAATCCACCTGTGCCTCGCGCTGTTCCGGCGTGAGGGGCCGGGCGGTGTCCCGCTCCAGCGCACGGGCCAGACTGTCGGTGTCCTCGGTGCGGAACTCGGTGCCGTAGTCGACGGTCACAGTGGTGTTCTCCGGGATGTCGCTCACGAGGCACTTCACCCCCAGCGACAGTGCCTCCAGCAGCGAAAGCGAAAGGCCCTCGGTGTGGCTGGGCAGCACGAACAGGGCGCAGTTGCTGTACAGCTCCAGCAGCGCGTCGCCCACCACATAGCCCGTCGTGATGATGTTGGGGTTGTCCGCGATCTTCTCCTGCACCGTGGTGCAGTACTCGGTCTCCGCAAAGGGGCCGGCCAGCACCAGTTTTTTGTCCGTGTGGGCTTTCAGATAGCCCTCTACCAGGTCCAGCGGGCCCTTTTCCGGCGAGATGCGGCCCACATACAGAATGTAGCTCCCGGCTTCCAGCCCGTATTTTTCGCGAATCAGGTTGCAGGGCAGCGGCTGGCGCATCTGCACTGCATTGGGGATGAGGATGGCGGTACGATCGTACTTCTCCTGAAAATAGTTCCACTCGCTCTCCGACAGCACCACCAGATCATCCGCATACTTTGCGGCCACCCGCTCGCCCAGCCTCAGGTAGGCGCTGGCAAAGCCGCCCCACTTGTCCACCTTCCAGTTCAGCCCGTGCACGGTGCACACCGTGTGCTTGCCGAACAGCTTGGCGATCACCAGCGGCACCGATGGGCCGATGGCGTGGTAGTGGATCACATCGCAGTCCCGCGTCAGGGCGTCAAAGGTGGCCAGGAACGAATAGACCATGGCATTCAGCGACGCCTTCTGAAAGGTAAAGATGCGGCGGGCCTGCACGCCCTCGGTCGTGTAAACATTGTGCCCCTTCTGCAGGCCGCGGTTGTACACCGTGACCTCATAACCGCGCCGGACCAGGCTGGTTGCCAGCCCGCCGACCATGACTTCCACACCACCCGAACGGGACGGGAAGTCCTTGTGCCCGATCATTGCCACCTTCATACCAAAATCTCCCTTTCCGTGACAGCGTTTGCTGCCGGTCGTGGCTGGCCGGCTTCTGTGTGCAACTCAATTGTAACATAACCGCAACACCTGCGCAATGTTTCCGTGCATTGTTTTTGGCAAAAATCCCCGCAGAGCCTGCATTTTTCTCCATTGACCGGACCGTACCTGCGCCAAATGTTTAACAAAGTTTAAGGCGTTCCGTGCCCCCAAATTGATTGACATACTTTTCACAGGTATGCTAAACTGTTTTTGTTGGTTCTGTGCAGATTTTTCCACAGAGCAGGGCCAAAAATCACAAAGAGACACAAGAAGAGAAAGAGAAGGAAACCACTATGAACAAGATCTCCCGCAAAGGCTTTCTGAAGATCGCCGCTGCCGCCGCCATGAGCGGTGTCACCGCCGGTGCTCTGGCTGCCTGCAATGCAGCCTCCGGCTCCACCTCCACCGCTGCTTCCGGCAGCGCTGCCGCTTCCGGTGCAACCGGCACCTACATCCCCGGCACCTATGAGGGCACTGCCGAGGGCATTTCCTCCACCGTCAAGGTCACCATGACCTTCTCCGACAGCGCCGTGACCGACGTGGTCGTGGACACCTCCGGCGAGACCGCTTCCATCGGTGCTGCTGCTGCCGACGAGCTGCGCGATCAGCTGCTGGCTGCCGGTTCTGCCGAGATCGACGGCGTGTCCGGCTCCACCATCACCTCCGACGCCGTCATGAAGGCCGCCAAGAGCTGCTACGCCCAGGCCAAGGGTGAGGCCGTGGTGTCCTCCGTTCAGCTGCCCACCGGCGACGAGAACGACTGGCTGGGCACCGAGCCCGACATCGACGAGGCCGCCATCACCGAGACATGGGATACCGATATCGTCATCGTGGGCGCAGGCAACGGTGGTATGTGCGCAGCCGCTTATGCTGCACAGAACGGGCTGGATTTCCGCGTGATCGAACAGAATTCTTCCGTCATGGAGACCCGTCACTGGTACGGCACCATTGATAGCAGCGAAGCAAAGAAAAAAGGGATCGCTCCGGTTGACCGCGCCGAGCTGCTGAGCGAGATCTCCCGTTCTATGGGCGGTCGCTGCGACCAGCGCGTGGTCAAGACCTGGATCAACGAATCCGCTGCCATGCATGATTTTGTTTCCGGCATCCTGGAAAACGAACCTTATAACTATGTGTGCAACCTGACCGCCGGCGATGAAGCCAAGTGGCCGGATGACACGCAGGTGAGCCAGAGCAAGCTGATGTTCCCTGTGCAGCAGGTCGATTACAGCAGCGCTGAAAAGCCCCGCAACGTGGTGTTCCAGGAGTACATTGAGAGCAAAGGCTACAGCATCGACTTTAACACCGGCCTTGCCAAGCTGGAAAAGGATGCCGACGGCCGCATCACCGGCGTGATCGCCCAGAGTACCGCAGATGACCACTTTATCCGCATCAACGCAGCCAAGGGCGTGCTGCTGGCCTGCGGCGGCTATGCCGGCAACCCCTACATGATGGAGCAGCTGGACCCGCTGGGCACCAGTGTGACCACTGCCTGCTCCTATACGCCTGCCGACAAGGGTTACGGCATCCGTGCCGCCATCTGGGCAGGTGCACATCTGGATGCAGAGCCCGCTCCCGTTCTGTTCGACCGTGGTCTGGTGGCCCCCGGTGTGGATGCCGGCTATGTGGACAGCGAGAACGCCTTTGGCGGCAAGGCCTTCCCCGGCACTGTGGGGCAGTACAACCCCGGCAGCCAGCCGTTCCTGAAGGTCAACCGCCATGGCGAACGCTTTATGAATGAGAGCCAGGAGTACGACAACGCTTCTCACGCTTCCTTCCAGCAGCCGGGTCATGTTTATGCCATGATCCACGATGCAAACTTCCGCAGCGACGTAGATCGCTTCCACACCATCGGTTGCTCTGCACTGACCCGTTACATCCCCGGCATGATGGAAGGTCAGCTGGAGCAGTACGAGGGTGAGGGCCTGATCATGAAGGCGGACACCATTGAAGAGCTTGCCGACAAGATGGGCTTTACCGGTGCCGACAAGGACAACTTTGTAGCCACCGTTGCCCGCTACAACGAGCTGTACGACAAGCAGAACGACGAGGACTTCGGCAAGCCTGCAAGCCGTTTGAGCGCCATCCGCACCGCTCCCTTCTACGGCTGCTGGCTGGGTGCCTCTCTGCTGTGCAGTATGCAGGGCATCTCCATCACCGAGAACTGCCAGGCCAAGGACAGCAACAACGAGCCGATCCCCGGTCTGTATATCACCGGTGATATGTCCGGCAGCTTCTTCCAGAACAACTATCCCTGCGTCATGGGCGGTACTGCCTGCGGTCGTACCCTGACCTTTGCCATTAAATCCATCAAGCAGATGGCAGGCTTGGAGAACGCCTGATAAGGCGCAGTTCTCCCGCATAGATCCAACATTTCTTCTTTTCTTCTTTTTCATGGGAAGAGGGGCGGTCCCGGTCGGGGCTGCCCCTCTTTGCTGTTTTGCCCCGCACACCCCCTACACAAATGCCCGCGATTGTGCTATGATAGGGCTGAGCAGCCGGTTTGCTGCAAACAACCGGCAAAGCATCGAGGTGTATTGTACAATGTCTGAACTTCTTGAGACGCTGCGGCAGGAGGGCGTGGACCCGGCCCTGCTTTCTGCGGTAGAGGAATCCCGTGCCGCCCATCCGCTGGACGCTGCGCTGCGGCCCCGCATCCCGGCCCCGGCCTTTACCTACTACGGCAAAGAGGTGTGGGAGCAGGCGCTGGCCGCCCTGCTCTGCGGCGAAAACCTGCTGCTGGCGGGCGGCAAGGCCACCGGCAAGAACGTGCTGGCCGAGAACCTCTCCGCCGCCTTCGGCCGCCCCGCGTGGGACATCTCGTTCCATGTGAACATGGACGCGGCCTCCCTCATCGGCATGGACACCTTTGCCGACGGACGGGTGGAGTTCCGCCCCGGACCGGTGTACCGCTGCGCCCAGTGCGGCGGCTTTGGCGTGCTGGACGAGATCAACATGGCCAAGAACGAGGCGCTGGCCGTGCTGCACGCAGTGCTGGACTTCCGCCGCGCCATTGACGTGCCCGGCTACGACCGCATCCCGCTGGCCGAGGAGACCCGCTTCATCGCCACCATGAACTACGGCTACGCCGGTACCCGGGAGCTGAACGAGGCCCTGACCTCCCGCTTCGTGGTCATCCAGATGCCCACCATCACCCAGGACAACCTGGAAAAGCTGCTGCGGGCACAGTTCCCGGATCTTGCTGCGAAGTACGCCCACCAGTTCGCCCTGCTGTTCCTCGACTTGCAGAAAAAGTGCGACAGTGCGGAAATTTCCACCAAGGCACTGGACCTGCGCGGCATGCTGGACGCGCTGCGCCTGATCCGCCGCGGCATCCCCGCAGGGGCCGCGCTGGACATGGGCATCACCAACAAGGCCTTTGACAGCTACGAGCAGG
>OIXS01000925.1_pt1 | contig 16421 bp, 7 predicted proteins | sample 1587841 | NCBI WGS metagenome assembly OIXS01 (sample SAMN03283254) | human gut metagenome | biome: human-associated habitat; material: feces | host: Homo sapiens | place: USA | collected 2013
GTTTGCCGGTGTAGACCCTATTGCGGTCGAAGATATTCAGCATATTGTATGGAAGCTGAAAGATAAAAATATTGGTATATTGATTACTGACCACAATGTGCAGGAAACACTAAGTATCACAGACCGTGCCTATTTGTTGTTTGAAGGAAAAATACTTTTCCAGGGTACACCTGAAGAACTTGCTGAAAACAAGATTGTAAGGGAAAAGTATCTAAGTAACAGTTTTGTGTTACGCAGGAAAGATTTTCAACTTAATAGAGAAATACGTGAATAAGTGATAGTGTGAATGATATACAGCAGGAAGCTTTTTTTAGAACTGGCTTCTTTGGTATGTATATATAAATGAAATCACAAAAGCTTACTTGCGTTTTTTATAAATTTTACTTAGACATTTTGGTTATTGCAAGATTAAACACTATTTTTGCAACCTCTTTGAATAAACTGGAATATAGTAATAATTAAATAAATAAGTCGGAAATGAATATTTCATTGCAAAACGTAGACAAGGTAAGCGCAGTGCTTACTGTTCAGATTGAAAAGGCTGACTATCAGGAAAAAGTAGAAAAATCGTTGAAAACTCTTCGTCAGAGAGTTAATATGCCCGGATTCCGTAAAGGAATGGTTCCTATGGCTTTGATTAAGAAGCAGTATGGTACTTCTGTATTGGTAGAAGAAGTTGATAAGCTGATGCAGGAAAAAGTCGGCGAATATATTCGTGAAAATAATGTGAATATGCTGGGTACTCCTCTGCCTAAAGAAAATAATGTGAATTTTGAGGCAGATGAAAACTTTGAATTCTCATTTGATATTGCTTTGGCTCCTGAATTCAATGTTGAATTGTCTAACAATGATACTGTTGATTACTACGATATCAATGTAACTGATGAAATGGTAGATCAGCAGGTTAAGATGTACACTCAGCGTACTGCAAAATATGATAAAGTTGAGGAATATCAGGAAAATGATATGCTGAAAGGTTTGTTAGCTGAGCTGGATGAAAATGGCAACACAAAAGAAGGTGGTCTTCAGGTAGAAGGTGCTGTAATGATGCCTTCGTACATGAAAAATGATGAACAGAAAGCTATCTTTGCCGGTGCAAAAGTGAACGATGTGCTTGTATTCAATCCGAATACTGCTTGGGACGGAAATGCTGCCGAATTGTCTTCTTTATTGAAGATTGACAAGGAAGCTGCTCCCGAAGTAAAATCCAATTTCAGCTTCCAGGTAGAAGAAATCACTCGTATGATTCCGGGTGACTTGAATCAGGAATTGTTCGATCAAGTTTTGGGTGAAGGAAAAGCTCACAACGAAGAAGAATTCCGTGCACAGATTAAAGAAACAATTGCTAAGCAGTTCGAAGCTGATAGCGACTATAAGTTCTTGATCGACGTTCGCAACTATGTTGTAAATAAGATTGGTAAACTGGAATTTGCAGACGAACTGATGAAGCGCATCATGTTGGAAAACAACAAGGAAAAAGGTGAAGAATTCGTTTCTGAAAACTACGAAAAGAGCCTGGAAGAACTGACTTGGCACCTGATTAAAGAAAAACTGGTAGCTGCTAACGATATTAAGGTAGAGCAGGCTGACATCACTAACATGGCTAAGGAAGCTACTCGTGCACAGTTTGCTCAGTATGGTATGATTAACGTTCCTGATGAATTGTTGGAAAACTATTCAAAAGAAATGTTGAAGAAACGTGAAAGTGTAGAAGCTCTGGTGAACCGCGTGGTTGAATCTAAGTTGTCTGAAATCTTAAAAGGTCAGGTAACATTGAACCACAAAGCAGTTTCTGCAGAAGAATTCAACAAAATGTTTCAATAAGCAATTTGGCTCTCAAAATTGATTGCTAAAATATTCTAAAAAAGGAGGCTTTTAACTTGACTTCTTCTGTAAGATAGAAGTGTTTTGTACTTTTGTTTTTTCAGAAGAAAGGGGGTTAAAAGCCTCTTTTATATTGTAGAATTAATATAAGGATTATGATGGACGATTTTAGAAAATATGCTACCAAGCATCTCGGAATGAATAGTATGGTACTTGATGATGTCATCAAGTCGCAAGCAGGATACTTGAATCCGTATATTTTGGAAGAACGTCAATTGAATGTGACGCAGTTGGATGTCTTTTCTCGTTTGATGATGGATCGTATCATTTTCCTCGGAACCCAGATTGACGATTATACAGCCAATACTTTGCAGGCTCAGCTTTTGTATCTGGATTCAGTGGATTCGGGTAAAGATATTTCTATTTATATCAACTCCCCAGGCGGTTCTGTGTATGCAGGTTTAGGTATTTATGATACCATGCAGTTTATCAGTAGCGATGTGGCTACAATTTGTACAGGTATGGCAGCTTCTATGGCAGCCGTATTGTTGGTAGCCGGAAAAGAAGGAAAACGTTCAGCGTTGACTCACTCACGCGTGATGATTCATCAGCCGATGGGAGGAGCACAAGGTCAGGCTTCGGATATTGAAATTACAGCTCGTGAAATTCAGAAACTGAAGAAAGAACTGTATACAATCATTGCAGATCACTCTCATACGGATTTTGATAAGGTCTGGGCAGATTCTGACCGTGATTATTGGATGACAGCATCCGAGGCTAAAGAGTATGGTATGATTGATGAAGTGCTATCTCGTAAGCCTTCATTATAACACTGTGATTTACTTAAAAACTAGATAGGCTTTGGAAGAAAAAAGGACTTCAAGAAACTCGAAAAGAAGATGTAGCTTTTGCGGTCGCACAGAAGACGAAGTGGGCTTCCTGATTACAGGAGTGAACGGATGCATCTGTGACAGTTGTGCAGAACAGGCACATGAAATCGTAAAAGAAGCGATGCATCATCAAGGGCAGGGACCTACAGACCTGAATTTGTCTGAGCTCCCTAAGCCGAAGGATATCAAAGAATTCCTGGACCAGTATGTGATTGGGCAGGATGATGCAAAACGCTATTTGGCTGTAGCGGTGTATAATCATTACAAACGTTTGCTTCAGCCTAAGGATAAGAATGATGTGGAGATTGAAAAGTCGAACATCATTATGGTGGGAAGTACTGGAACAGGTAAGACATTATTGGCTCGTACCATTGCTAAGTTGCTCCATGTGCCTTTTACCATTGTAGATGCGACTGTGCTGACCGAAGCAGGATATGTGGGAGAAGATATTGAAAGTATTCTGACCCGCTTGCTTCAGGTAGCTGACTATAATGTGGAGGAAGCAGAACGGGGTATCGTTTTCATTGACGAAATTGATAAAATAGCCCGGAAAGGAGATAACCCTTCCATTACGCGTGATGTAAGTGGAGAAGGTGTACAGCAAGGCTTGTTGAAGCTGCTGGAAGGTTCTGTGGTGAATGTTCCCCCTCAGGGAGGACGTAAACATCCGGACCAGAAGATGATTCCGGTCAATACTAAGAATATCCTGTTTATTTGCGGTGGTGCTTTTGACGGTATTGAACGAAAAATCGCTCAACGGCTGAATACCAATGTGGTGGGATATAGTGCAGCGAAAGAAGCGGTGAAAATAGACCGGGGAAATTTGATGCAGTACATTGCTCCTCAGGACTTGAAATCATTCGGTTTGATACCGGAAATCATTGGCCGTTTGCCGGTACTCACCTATTTGAACCCATTGGATCGCACGGCATTGCGCAATATTCTTACAGAACCCAAAAATTCAATTATCAAGCAGTATGTAAAATTGTTTGAGATGGATGGGGTGAAACTGGAATTTGAACCGGAAGTGTTTGAATATATTGTCGACAAGGCGATAGAGTACAAATTGGGTGCCCGTGGTTTGCGTTCTATTGTGGAAACCATAATGAATGATGTCATGTTTGAGATTCCGTCACAACAGACCGAACGTTTTGTGGTGACATTGGATTACGCCAAGCAACAAATGGGAAAGGCAAATGTTTCCCGCTTGCAAATGGCATAATGTAAAGGTTTTTTAGTGAGAAAATAAAAGCTTCCGATGAAATATTCCCTGAAATATTTGTGTAATATGAAAAGTTGTTTATAACTTTGTTACATACGGGAACAAAATTTCTACAATCAATGAAAATCTAAATCCAAGAACAATGGCGGAAAATATCAATTTAGTAGCAGCTCTTAAAAAGTATTTTGGATTCGATACTTTTAAAGGAAACCAGGAGGCGATTATCCGAAACTTATTATCAGGAAAGGATACGTTTGTGTTAATGCCTACAGGAGGTGGAAAGTCATTATGCTATCAGCTTCCTTCTCTGTTGATGGATGGAACTGCTATTGTGATTTCACCGCTTATTGCCCTGATGAAGAATCAGGTGGATGCTATGCGTAATTTTAGTGAGGAAGATGGTATTGCTCATTTTATTAATTCCTCATTGACGAAATCGGCTACTGATCAGGTGAAAGCCGACATCATGGCTGGAAAGACAAAGTTACTTTATGTAGCTCCTGAATCTTTGACGAAAGAGGAGAATGTAGATTTTCTGAGACACGTGAAGATTTCATTTTATGCGGTGGATGAGGCGCATTGTATTTCGGAATGGGGGCATGACTTCCGACCGGAGTACCGCCGGATTCGTCCGATAATCAATGAAATTGGAAAAGCTCCGGTAATTGCTTTGACGGCAACGGCTACTCCAAAGGTAAAGATGGACATCCAGAAAAATTTGGAAATGATGGATGCAACGGAATTCCGTTCGTCATTTAATCGTCCGAATCTTTATTATGAAGTACGTGCCAAGACTGCTAATGTGGATAAGGATATTATCAAGTTTATCAAGCAGAACGAAGGCAAGTCAGGTATTATCTATTGCTTGAGCCGTAAGAAGGTGGAAGAGCTGACTGAAATATTGTTGGCAAATGGTATCAAGGCCCGTGCTTATCATGCAGGAATGGATTCTGCTACCCGTAATGGAAATCAGGATGCTTTCCTGAAGGAAGACATTGATGTGATTGTGGCTACGATTGCGTTTGGAATGGGTATTGATAAACCGGATGTACGCTTTGTGATTCATTATGATGTACCTAAGAGTTTGGAAGGGTATTATCAGGAAACCGGACGTGCAGGACGTGACGGTGGAGAAGGACAGTGCATTACATTCTATTCCAATAAGGACCTGCAGAAACTGGAGAAATTTATGCAGGGAAAGCCTATTTCAGAGCAAGAAATCGGACGTCAGCTATTGCAGGAAACAGCTGCTTACGCAGAATCTTCAGTGTGTAGAAGAAAAATTTTGTTGCATTATTTTGGAGAGGAATATACGGAAGATAATTGTGGTAATTGTGATAACTGTTTAAATCCAAAGAAACAAGTGGAGGCTCAGGATTCGTTGTGTGCAGTGATTGAAGCAATCATTGCCGTAAAAGAAAACTTTAAGCAAGATTATATTATCGATATATTGTTGGGTAAAGAAACATCTGAAGTGCTTGCGCATAAACATGAAGACTTAGAGGTGTTTGGCTCAGGTATGGGAGAAGAAGAAAGATTGTGGAATGCAGTCATTCGTCAGGCTCTTATCGCTGGTTACCTGGCAAAGGATGTGGAAAACTATGGCTTATTGAAAGTTACGCCAGAAGGACATAAGTTCTTGAAAAAACCGAAGTCGTTCAAGATAGTTGAGGATGCAGACTTTGAAGAAGAAGAGGTAGATGAAACTCCGATGAGAAGTGGAGCTTCGTGTGCAGTAGACCCCGTGCTGTATTCCATGTTGAAAGACTTGCGGAAGAAAATGGCAAAGAGACTGGATGTGCCACCTTATGTGATTTTCCAGGATCCTTCTCTTGAGGCAATGGCTACCATTTATCCGGTTACTTTGGAAGAATTGCAGAATATTCCGGGCGTAGGAGCTGGAAAGGCTAAACGCTATGGTCAGGAATTCTGCGAATTGATTAAGAAGCACTGCGAAGAAAATGAAATAGACCGTCCGGAAGATTTGAGAGTGCGTACTGTAGCTAACAAATCTAAGTTGAAGGTCTCTATTATTCAGAGTATCGATAGAAAGGTAGCTTTGGATGATATTGCAGTGGCAAAAGGTATTGAATTTGGTGAGTTGCTGGATGAAATCGAAGCCATTGTATATTCAGGAACCAAACTGAATATTGACTATTTCTTGGAAGAAATCATGGATGAAGACCACATGCAGGATATTTATGATTATTTCAAGGAATCAGTAACTGATAAGATTGATGATGCAATGGATGAACTGGGTGACGACTATACAGAAGACGAAATTCGTCTAGTACGTATCAAGTTCATTTCTGAAATGGCCAATTGATTTTGATGAAAAATGAGATATAATGGTGGCAAAAGTAGAATTTTACTTTTGTCACCATTATTGTGTGATTTATTAGCTCTGTTATCCTTTCGGCTAATATTATTAATAAATACTAATTTAGAATTCTATCGCCTTTTTAATGGTGGGTTATTCGTTATAATGATATTATGAAAAAATACTTCTCTTCTTGTCTGCTGCTCATGATTTGTATGATTTTAAACTCCCAACCTTTGGTCTTGCGGAATTTAGGGATGGAGTCAGGGTTATCTAATCTGTTGGTTACTGACATTGAGAAAGATCAGAAAGGTTTTATTTGGGTGGCTACAGAAGCTGGTTTGAATTGTTTTGATGGGAGGAGGTTCCGAACTTTCTTAAAAAGTAATTCAAATTTGTCGGGTAATGCTTTAAATGCCTTATTGTTTGACAAGAAGGAGAATCGTTTATGGGTTGGCTCTAAAACTGGATTGAGTATAATGGATCGAACTACGATGAAACTCGAACGAATTCCAGCTTTGGATAGCCTGAATATTTCGAATATAGTATCATTATCTTATTCAGCAGCTCCTGATAGTAATATTTGGGTTGCAGATCATTATTATGATATAGCTTTATGTCACCGCCAATCAGGAAAGGTTGTAATGCATTTGTCGGCAGCGAAATTAAAATTTCCTTCATCTTTTCGATGTGTGCTTGATAATGGCAAAGGACAGCTATATATAGGCCATGAGGGGGATGGGTTTACTATATTTGATTTGAAACAACAGAAATTCCGTAACTATAGGTATGATTTTCAGAATCCTCATAGTTTACCAGGTAATGATGTATTCTGTTTTTGTATTGACCATATTGGAAATTTGTGGTTGGGAACAAATAATGGATTAGCACTTTATAGACCGGAAACAGATGATTTCATAACATTTCGTCATAATCAAAAAAATCCTTTTTCTTTAGTCTCGGATATTATTTATGATATTCGTGAAATGCACGATGGAACTTTATGGATAGCTAGTGATATTGGTGGAGTTAATATTCTGGATTTAAGTCAAATTTCTTTTCAAAGTCCAGATGATGTCAAGTTTCGTAGTATTGATGTTACTTATGATAAATATGGGCTCTCTTCTGGTAATATTCGTAGTTTACTTGAGGATGATTATGGTAATGTTTGGATTGGAAATCGAAGTAGTGGAGTAGATTTTGTTGGTCATAGTTTACCTCCTTTTCATGTGTTACCTTATCGTAAGCGTGGACAGGATGTAAAATTAGAGAATGTAGTTGGGATTTGTTCTTATGGAAATGATGGGGTGTGGCTAGGAGGAATGAATGAAGTCGCTTTGTTTTGTAAAGGCAAAGAGATTCGTCGAATAGATTTAACTCCTTATTTGACACGTGCATATGCTCAGGTTGCTGCATTGTTGTGTGATGGAGATATGTTGTATGTAGGGATGTATGATGATGGAGTATTAAGAATTCATCTTCCAAGTGGAAAAGTAGAAAGACTTTATTTTGAGCATTCAGAAAAATCTTTGAGTGTATATGCTTTTTATAAGGAGAAGGAAGGTAAGATTTGGGTTGGTACTGTACGTGGATTATATTACTTAGATAAAGGAAAAAATATTTGCCCTGAGGAAACGGTAAATAAAAAAATTCAGAGTGTATCCGTATTTGGTATTTTTCGAGACAGACAAGATAAGTTATGGATTGGAACTTATGGAGATGGAATTTATGTATTTGATAAATCGAATACTTTCCTACATCATTGGGGGGAAGCCAATGGGCTTGTCTCTAATACGGTTCATCAATTTTCAGGTAAAAATGGAGGAGGAATATGGGGAGCCTTAAGAGGAGGTATTGTTTGTTTTCCTGATACAAGTAATCCGGAAAACTTTAAATGTTATGATACCCGAGATGGACTTCAAGATGAATATATTCATGCATTGATGGAAGATGGCAATGCGAATGTATGGTTTAGTTCAGATAAAGGAATTTCTTGTTATAACGAGAGGGGAAAGAAGCTATACGATTATGGTTATAGTTATGGGGTTCCTATGGGGAGCTTTTCGGATGCAGCTGTATGTATGACAAAAGATTCTACATTTTATTTTGCCTCACAGAATGGAGTGTGTTATTTCCATCCTTTAGATTTACAAAAGAAGGAAGTGTGTGCACCAGTTCAAATTATTGATTTCCAGATTATCACGGAAGATTCTGGTAATACAGATGCACAGGATATTATATTAGATAATACTCCTATACAGCTATCGTATAAGCAAAATACATTTTGTATCCTTTTTTCTGTATCTGATTATGCTCAAAGTACACAGGTGGAATACGCTTATAAAATGGAGGGGCTTGGACATGAGTGGATACGTTTTCGTGAGAATGATTCTGTTGTATTTCGAAATATAGCACCAGGAAAATATGAGTTTCGTGTAAAGGTACGTTTACTGAATCAGGATTGGAGAGATGAGGAGGCTACTTTAGTTATAGAGGTACTTCCTCCTTTCTGGAATACCTGGTATGCAAAGCTTTTTTATTTACTGATATTTGTATTAGGACTGGTTTCAGTATTTAGATTATATCGTCGTAGGCTGATATTGGCAAACTTTTTGGAAATGGAACGACGTGAAATGATAAATCAGCAGAAACTTAATAATGAGAGACTTCGTTTCTATACGAATATTACGCATGAGTTACGTACACCATTGACTTTAATAATCGGTCCTTTAGGAGATTTGATGGATGATACCAAGCTTCCTTTGTCATATACGCGAAAAATAAATCTTATTCATCGTAGTGCCTTGCATCTTTTGGAGCTTGTTAATCAGATATTGGATTTTAGAAAAGTAGAATCTCAGAATCGTAAATTAATCGTTGCTAAAGGAGATTTGAAGAGTCTGTTGCTTGAGGTAGGCTTACGTTATAAAGAGTTGAATCGTAACGAGAAAGTGCAATTTGAGATAAATATTGAAGAAACAGCACAAACTATCTTGTATTTTGATTCAGATATTATTACTACTATTTTGAATAATTTATTAAGTAACGCGATTAAATATACACCAGAAGGAAAAATTAACTTGACCCTACGTACTGTAGGTGAATATACGGAAATTGAAGTCAGTGATACCGGATATGGTATTAGTTCTGAGGCGTTACCTCATATTTTTGAATGTTATTATCAGGCTGAAGGTAAACATCAGGCTTCAGGAACAGGTATAGGACTAGCTTTGGTTAAATCGTTGGCTGATTTACATGAAGGTGTTTTAAAAGTATCGAGTGAAGTCGATAAAGGCACGTCTATTGTGTTGGCTATTCAGACGAATAATACTTATCCTAACGCTTTGCATAAGGATGTTTCAGAAGTGGAAGATATACAGGATAAATATATGACAGATGAGACGGAAAAAAAGAAAGCAGATTGTCCTTTGATATTGGTTGTAGAAGATAATGATGACATACGTGAATATATTTCTGCATCTTTAGAACATTATAGGGTAATTCTAGCAAAAAATGGAAAAGAGGGATGGGAAAAGACGCAGAAAGAGATTCCAGATGTGGTGATCAGTGATGTAATGATGCCTGTAATGGACGGTTTTGAATTATGCAGACTGATAAAAAAAGATATGTGTACCAGTCACATTCCAGTTATATTATTGACAGCAAAGGATTCTATTCAAGATAAAGAAGAAGGATATGGTTGTGGAGCTGATTCGTATTTGACAAAACCTTTTAGCGCTAAATTGCTGGAAGTTCGTATCTGCAATTTGTTAGAGGCACGAAGAAATTTGGCTAGCTTGATTAATAATCAGGGTAAGGAGAATGTATTGGTGAATGAAGCAGAACCGTTACAACTTAATAAATTAGATAAAAAGTTTCTTGATGAATTAATAAAAATTATAGAGTTGAATGTGAATACTGAGAAACTTGATATGCCTTTTATTGCAGCTCAGATGCACATGAGCCATTCTACACTTTATCGTAAAATTAAAGGTTTATTAGGAATCTCGGGAACAGAGTTTATTCGTAGGATAAGATTACGTTATAGTTTGAAGTTGATGTTAGAGGAAGGATATAATATTTCCGAGGCTGCTTATGCAACTGGTTTTAGTGATGTAGGATATTTCCGCAATTGTTTTAAAGGTGAATATGGGATGACTCCTTCTGAGTATATGAAGCAACAGAAATCATCAACTTCTGTTAAGTATAATATGGGCGAAAATGATGAATAAATTCGTCAAAAATTCTTTTTGACGAAAATTACATGCTTTTTAGGTCGATTTCACGGTGGTGAGACTTTACAATTATTCTTACTTTTGACGAAAACAAACAGTTGTTAACTAAAAGAAATAACATGAAAACAGATTTATTAAAGAACAATTGTAAGGTACTGTTCTCTATGTTGATTTGTTCTGGTTTCATTATGTCACCTGTGGATATGATGGCAAAGGATAATTTTTCGACAATGAGAATTCAACAGGAAAATGTAACTGTTGCGGGTACTGTGAAAGACGTGAATGGAGAACCTATAATTGGTGCTAATGTGCTGGTCTCAGGTTCTACTGTGGGGACAATTACGGATATTGATGGGAAATTTTCACTGACTGCACCTCGAGATGCCGTATTGGATATTTCATATTTAGGGTACAAATCGCAACGAGTGAAAGTCGTGTCCGGAACTCCACTTACTGTTGTGTTAAAAGAAGATTCTGAACAACTTGATGAAGTCGTTGTTGTAGGTTTCGGTACACAGAAGAAAGTTAACCTGACTGGTTCGGTCGGATTGGCTGAGGCTGAAGAACTGGAATCACGTCCGGTTACTAGTGCTACTCAGGCTTTGCAAGGCTTGGTTCCCGGTTTGCAGATTTCTACCAATACGGGTGAAATGGATAAAAATATGAATATCAATATTCGTGGTACAGGTACTATTGGTGAAGGCTCAAGTGGCTCTCCTTTGGTCTTGATTGATGGTATGGAAGGAGATTTGAATTCCGTGAATCCTCAGGATATTGAGAGTGTATCTGTTTTAAAGGATGCTGCTGCTGCTTCTATCTATGGTTCTCGTGCTCCTTTTGGTGTTATTCTTGTTACTACAAAAAAGGGAAAATCAGGAAAGGCTTCTATAAATTATAATAATAGTTTCCGTATTTCCAGTCCGATTAATATGCCGGAAATGATGGATTCTTATACGTTTGCCAACTATTTTAATAGTGCTTCTCACAATAATGGAGGTGGTGATGTCTTTTCACTAGAGGTTATGCAAAAAATGCTCGACTATCAAGCTGGTATTGATACGGATGGCGTTCCAGCATCATCGAATGGGCAATGGGGAAAACCGGATTTTGACCCATTTACCAATGCTTATGCTAATACCGATTGGTATAAAGAACTTTATAAGAGTCAGGTATTTTCACAAGAACATAACGTAAGTATTAACGGTGGTTCAGATAAGGTTACTTATTATGCTTCTTTTAATTATTTAGGACAAAATGGCTTGTTGCGTCATGGAAGCGATGGATTGAAACGTTATAATGCCACGGCAAAAGTGAATGCAACCTTGACTGATTGGTTGAAGTTTAATTATACTATGCGTTTTACGCGTACAGATAATTATCGCCCGACAAACTTTAATGGTGGATTCTATGAAAAGTTAGGTCGTCAGACTTGGCCGAACTTAGTGGTTTATGATCCCAATGGTTATTATTTTAATAATAATGCAGAGAATCTTGCTATGAACTTGGAATTGGGTGGCGATCGCAACGTGGAAACAGACCGAATGTATCATCAGGCTGCATTGTTGATTGAACCTATCAAAAACTGGATTACTCATATTGAGTTTAATTATAGTACGATGAATGAAGATGTAGATGAGACTTCTTTGCCTTGCTATAATCATGATGTGGAGGGGAATATTATTGATACAAGTGGTGATACAAGTTTATTTGGTAGTCATAAGAAAGAGAATTATTTGAACTTGAACATCTTCAGTGAATATAGTCATTCATTTGATGATCGTCATAACTTAAAGGTGATGATGGGATTTCAGGCTGAAGAAATGAAACAAGCATTTCAAAGTGTAAAGAAATATGGATTGGTTGTAAATGGACTCCCTGAGTTTGATTTGACGACTGGTTCGGACGGTTACGGAAATCCGAAAAATACAGAAGTTGCAGGTTATCATAACGAATGGGCTACAGCTGGCTTTTTTGGACGTGTGAACTATGATTATGAAGGACGTTATTTGGCTGAAATGAATATGCGTTATGATGGAACTTCTCGATTCCGTCGTGGAGACCGTTGGCAGCTTTATCCTTCTTTCTCTTTAGGATGGAATATGGCACGTGAAAAGTTCTGGGAGCCGTTTACGGATATTTCCAATACATTGAAGCTTCGTGCGTCTTATGGCGAATTGGGTAATCAGAATACAAATGTGTGGTATCCGACTTATCGCGCAATGACTTTGGGCAGTTTTGATGGAAATTGGTTGCAGAATGGTTCTAAACCGAATACATCTAAGGTTGGAGATTTGGTAAGTAGTACATTGACTTGGGAAACAATTCGTACTTGGAACTTGGGACTTGATTTCGGATTTTTTAATAATCGATTGACAGGTTCGTTTGATTATTATACTCGTTACACAGATGGAATGGTAGGTCCTGCTCCAGAACTTCCGTTAACTTTGGGTATTGCTACTCCAAAGACTAATAACTGTGATTTGAAAACTCGTGGTTGGGAACTTCAGATTGGTTGGAATGATCGCTTGAAAAATGGATTGGGATATAGCGTACGTTTCATGTTATCTGATGCAAAGACAATTATCGATAGTTATCCTGGAAATAATACACATTCTATTGATTCTTATTTGGAAGGCCATGAAATTGGAGAAATCTGGGGATTTGAAACCATTGGTATTGCTAAGACAGATAAAGAAATGCAAGATCATCTGGATGCTGTAGGTGGACAAGATGCTTTGGGATCAAGATGGGCTGCAGGAGATATTATGTATGCCGATTTGGATGGTAAACCGGGTATTACAGAAGGTGCACGTACATTAGAAGATCATGGAGACTTGAAGGTTATTGGCAATAATACACCGCGTTACCAATTTGGTATTGATATTTCAGCTGATTGGAAAGGTTTTGATTTCCGTTGCTTCTTCCAAGGCGTGATGAAACGTGATATTTGGAATTCTACGAATATGTTCTGGGGAGTTCTTGATGATCAATGGTGGTCTTCTGGATTTGCTGAACATGGAGACTATTTCCGTGCTGAGGAAATCGGATTGGAAGGTCATAAAATTGCAGCAAATTTAGATGCTTATTATCCACGTCCTACTTTTGGAGATGGCTCTAAAAATCAAAAAGCTCAAACCCGTTATTTGCAGGATGCTTCTTATATCCGTTTGAAGAATCTTCAGTTGGGTTATACTTTACCGTCAGCTTGGATGCAGAAGATAGGATTGACAAAATGTCGTGTATTTGTTTCCGGTGAAAATTTGTGGACTGGTACAGGACTTTCTAATTTGTTTGATCCAGAAACTGTAGATGGCGGTAATACAGATTCAAACGCTAATGGAGCAATTAAGAATGCTGGTAATGCTTATCCGTTGTCAAGAACTTGGTCATTCGGTGTAAGTTTAACTCTTTAAATAAAATAATACGATGAAAACAAATAGATTATATATTCCTATATTGGCATTGGCTTTAGCTGCAGGATTTACTTCTTGCGATGATTTCTTGGATAGGGAACCCATGTCAACAGTAGATCCAGAAGTGTATTTTACACAGGTATCTCAGTTGGAAAGTTATGCTAATCAATTGTATGAGAACATTCTTCCATCTCATGGCAATTGGAGTTATGGTATTTTGGGGGAAGATTCAGGTTCAGATAATCAAACAGGTGCTACAGCAAATAATCGTTTTGCGGAAGGTTTGTGGAAAGTGCCTAACAAGGATGATGACAACTGGAAGTTTGAATGGATTTATCGTTGTAATTTCTTCTTGCAGAATGTGCTCGAAAAGTATGGTACAAAGGAAGATGGAAGTGAAAATACTATCATGGGGGATTTGGCATCAATAAAGCATTATATTGGTGAGATTTATTTCCTTCGCGCATACGAATATTTCAAACGCTATCAAAAGTATGGTGATTTCCCAATTATAACTGAGCCTTTGGCTGATGACATGGAGATTCTTCGTGAATCAAATAAACGTATGCCTCGTACAGAAGTAGCTCGTTTCATATTGGATGATTTGAAAAAAGCGTATGATTTTTTGAGCGCGAAAGAAATGGCGACAACTCGTATTAATAAAGATGCTGCATTATTACTGCGTTCACGCGTGGCTCTGTTTGAGGGTACTTGGCTGAAATCTTTTGAAGGTACAGCTTTTGTGCCAAATGGTGAAGGATGGCCGGGTGCATCCAAAGATTATAATAAAGACTATCAGTTTAAATCCGGATCCATAGATAAGGAAATTAACTATTTCCTAGAGCAGGCTATTGCAGATGCTGAAACAATTTCCGAAGCTTATAAAAATGATTTGGCTGAGAATAAAGGGCTTCAGCAATCTGTAAACGATCCGGCTAATCCTTATTATGATATGTTTGCACAGGAAGACCTTTCTGGAGTTCGTGAAGTTTTATTATGGCGTCAATATGGACGTGGTTTGGTAACTCATAATGTGAATGTGGCTGCGAACCGTGGAAATTATATGAATGGTGTAACTCGTGCTTTTGTTAATAACTTCTTAATGGATGATGGAACTCCTGTTTATACACATGGAAGTTATGCAGATGGAGATGGATATTATAAGGGAGATAAGACGATTGCAGATGTTCGTATAAACCGTGACGGACGGTTGGAGCTGTTCTTGAAAGAACCGGGACAGGTAAGTATTTTATATGAGAATATTGAAGGAAATGAAGCTTCAATGACAGAGCCTATACCGAATATAACAGAAACAAATGCAGAACGTGGATATAATACAGGCTATGCCTTACGCAAAGGTGCTTCGTTTGACCAGAAACATTATGCTAATGGAGGTGGATATACAGCTGCTGTTTGTTTTCGGGCTACTGAAGCTTTGTTGAATTATATGGAAGCTTATTATGTGAGATACGGAAACAGAGGTGGACATGTGGATGAGTATTGGCAGATTCTTCGTAATCGAGCCGGTATTACGGGAACAATTGATCAGACGATTTCTGCTACGAATATGTCACAAGAAGCTCTAAATGATTGGGGAGCATATTTTGCTGGGAATGTTATTCAGGATAAAACCCTTTACAATATCCGTCGTGAACGTCGTTGCGAACTGATGGCTGAAGGGTTACGTTATATGGATCTTTGCCGTTGGCGTGCGATGGATCAGATGATGACGACTCCTTATTTCGTAGAAGGTATTCATATTTGGGGAACTCCGATGGAACATTGGTATGATGATCCGGGGAATGGAGGCTCAAAGTTGATAGCTGATGGCTCTGATAATGCGACAATGTCTTCTCGTGATAAGAGTGAATATGTTCGTCCATATCAGAAGAATACCAAGCAGGTAGGTTACGATGGTTTCCACTGGCACATGGCTCATTACTTAACTCCGTTGCCAATTAATCAGTTCCTTGTAACAGCATCTGATGGGCAGACAATTGGTGATTCTCCATTGTATCAGAATCCTTATTGGCCAACTACGGCAGATATGCCAGCTGAAAAATAGTACTCCTGTATGTTATTACAGGTGGAAACCTGTCTCAAATTTATTTTGAGGCAGGTTTTTTGTTTGGTTCTGTACAGTTGCTTATGAAAGAAAAGCACGATAAGTTTCATCTTTCAGTACTTCCCAGGCAGTACTCCAGTACTTCCTAGGGAGGACTCCAGTCCTTTCTGGAAAGTACACCAGTACTTTGAAGGCAGTACTGGATTTAAATGAAATAGCCGTAAAAGAAAAGTAAAAAGATATTAATACGTCTTTTTGTTTTTGGATAAAGTTCGTATATTTGCACGCAATAAAATCTAAAGCATAAAGCCCTATGTCATTTATTGCAGATAAAGTTGTTATGGACGGATTAACTTACGATGATGTATTGTTGATTCCGGCCTATTCTGAGGTTTTACCTAAAACAGTCGAACTCTCGACTAAGTTTTCACGTAACATTGAGTTGAAAATTC
>OIXS01000928.1_pt1 | contig 16402 bp, 18 predicted proteins | sample 1587841 | NCBI WGS metagenome assembly OIXS01 (sample SAMN03283254) | human gut metagenome | biome: human-associated habitat; material: feces | host: Homo sapiens | place: USA | collected 2013
TATGGAGGTTCATACGGGCCGAATCACTCAGCGACTTGAAGAAATGGAGGAACATCTCGGTAGGCATGTCGCCAATCTTTTCACGGGTAAAGGTGGCGTCCCATACCAGCCAGGCCCGTCCGCCGAAATCGAGTGAAACCATACACTGGCAGTCGTCCATGGGCAGACAGTAGCCGTAGCGTTCGATACCTCTCTTGTTTCCTAATGCTTTGTATAGACATTCTCCTAAGGCGATGGCCGTATCTTCAATGGTGTGGTGTTCGTCCACTTCCAGGTCACCGTCTACGTGGATGTCCAGGTCGATGCCGCCATGCTTGCCTATTTGTTCCAGCATGTGGTCGAAGAATCCCAGTCCGGTATGGATATGGCAGGTGCCGTTTCCGTCCAGGTTCACCCGGATACGGATATCGGTTTCCTTAGTCTTGCGGCATACCTCGGCAGTACGTTCACCGGCAAAGAGAAACTCTGCCACGCGGTCCCAGTCGGTGGTAGCTAATACGCACGTGTCTTCCAGTCCTTTTTCGGTCAGCAGACTTTTATCCGGTTGCAGCAGGATGGCCTTGCAGCCTAAGTTCTTGGCCAGCTCTACATCGGTAGCGCGGTCGCCAATCACAAAGCTTCCGCCCAAGTCGTATTCCGGATTGTTCAGGTAGGCCGTGAGCATGCCGGTGCGTGGCTTGCGGGTAGGGGCATTGTCTTCCGGGAAACTCCGGTCGATAAGGATGTCGTCAAATTCAATGCCTTCGTTTTTGAACGACTGAAGCATCAGGTTGTGCACGGGCCAGAATGTGTCTTCCGGAAAAGAATCAGTACCTAATCCGTCCTGATTGGTCACCATGACAAACTCAAAATCCAGTTTCTGCCGCATAAAGTAGAGGTTGCGGAACACCTTCGGATAGAATTCCAGTTTCTCGAACGCATCTAACTGGTAATCTACGGGCGGCTCGATGACGAGGGTACCGTCGCGGTCAATGAACAATACTTTTTTCATGCTTCCTCCTCCTTGTAGTTTTTCAGGGCTTCCAGCAGGGTATCGTTCTCCGGACGCGTACCGATGGTGATGCGCAGACAGTCCTGACAAAGTGTGACACTACTACGGTTGCGGACGATGATACCCTTATCCACCAGGTAGTTGTAGATTTTCTTGGCATCACTTACTCGTGTCAGGAAGAAATTGGCATCAGTAGGATAGATACGTCGGCAGCAAGCAAGCTTCTGGAATTCCTGCATGAGACGGGTACGTTCGTGGAGCAAGGATTCTACCCACTGCTGTACCTGATAATGCTTTTCAATCATGTGGATGGCTTCCTGCTGGGTCAGTCGGTTTACGTTGTACGGATATTTGATTTTATTCAGCAGGTTGATGATTTCCTGAGAAGCAAAAGCCATACCCAGACGGATACCGGCGCATCCCCATGCCTTGGAGAAGGTCTGCAGGATAATCAGGTTCGGAAATTCGTCGAGCTGCTGCAGGAACGATGCTTCATTTGAGAAGTCTGCGTATGCCTCATCCAGAATAACCAGTCCTTCAAATGAGCGGAGCAGGGTAAGAATCTCTTCCCGGCACAGACGGTTTCCCGTCGGGTTATTGGGCGAACAGAGGAAAATCAGTTTAGTGTGTTCGTCGGCAGCAGCCAGTAAGTCGGCAGCTTTGAACTGAAAGTTTTCATCCAACTGTACTTTCCGGTATTCCACGTCATTTACTTCGGCACATACCTGATACATACCGTACGTCGGGTCGATAGCCACTACATTGTCAATGCCCGGACGGCAGAAAGCACGGAAAGGAAGGTCAATGGCCTCATCGCTTCCATTACCTAAAAAAATGCGGTCTGGCGATACCTTCTTTACTCTTCCAATCAGGCCCTTTAATTCTCTTTGAAGCGGGTCTGGATAACGGTTGTTGGGGGTATTGTAGGGATTTTCATTGGCATCCAAAAATATGGAAGCCTCTTTCCCGCTATATTCGTCGCGTGCCGAAGAATAGGGTTTCAAGGCCCAAATGTTCGGTCGCGTAAGTTCTTTCAATGGTTTCATAGTTACTTATTTAAACGTACGGATACTGCATTTTTGTGCGCGTCGAGTTGTTCGTTGGCTGCCATGACTTCAATGGCCGGACCAATCATGGCAATACCTTCGGGTGTAATTTCCTGGAAGGTAATCTTGCGGATGAAGCTGTCCAGACTGACTCCGCTGTAGGCCTTGGCATAACCGTTGGTAGGGAGAGTATGGTTGGTGCCCGAAGCATAGTCGCCTGCACTTTCCGGAGAATAATAGCCTAAGAACACGGAACCCGCATTGACAATGCGTTCGCTGATTTCCATGTAATCCTTGGTTTCGATAATCAGGTGCTCGGGAGCATATTCGTTGGTCATTTCTACGGCTTCGTCCATGTTCTTCACTAAAATCAATTTGCTGGCAGCTAAAGAACGGCTGGCGATTTCCTTTCGGGGAAGCTGGGCCAGCTGGCGTTCCACTTCTTCTGTCACCGCTTTCAGCAAAGTTTCACTGGTGGTAATCAGGATGGCCTGGCTGTCGGTGCCGTGTTCTGCCTGTGAAAGTAAATCGGCAGCCACAAAGACCGGATTGGCTGTTTCATCGGCCAGTACCGCTACTTCAGAAGGCCCGGCTGGCATGTCAATAGCTACGTCACGTAAGGAAACCTGCTGTTTGGCGGCAGTGACATACTGGTTGCCCGGACCGAATATCTTGTATACTTTGGGAATGCTTTCCGTGCCATAGGCCATGGCTCCGATAGCTTGTACCCCGCCGGCTTTGAAGACGCGGTTGATGCCAGCCAGTTTGGCTGCGTAGAGAATGGCCGGGTGAATCTTTCCTTCCTTGTCAGGAGGAGTACAGAGAATGATTTCCTTGCATCCGGCAATCTGTGCCGGAGTAGCCAGCATCAGGACGGTGGAGAAAAGAGGAGCTGTCCCACCGGGAATGTACAATCCCACTTTCTCAATGGCTACCGCTTTCTGCCAGCAAGTTACGCCCGGCAGTGTGGTGATTTTCTTTCCCTGGAATACCTGTGCGGCGTGGAACGTGCGGATGTTGTTATAAGCCAGTGTGATGGCCGCCTTCAGTTCGATGCTGACTTTCTTTTCTGCTTCGGCAATTTCTTCCTCGCTTACCAGCAGGGAGTTCAGTTGCACTTTGTCGAACTTCTCTTCGTATTCGAGTACGGCCTTATCACCCTCAAATTTGATGCGGTTTAATATTTCGAGTACGGTTTCCCGCAATGATTCCGTTTGAAGAGTCGGACGTTTCAGCAAGTCCGCCCATGTATTTTTTTCAGGATAAGTAATGATGTTCATAGTAACAATCTTTGTGATTAGGTTCTGAAAATCAAAGTATCATTTTCTCAATAGGCAGCACCAGGATGCCTTGTGCACCGATGGCTTTCAGCTTGCCGATGATTTCCCAGAAACATTTCTGGTCGAGAACAGTGTGGATGCTGCTCCAGCCTTCTGTAGCCAATGGCATAATGGTTGGGCTCTTTACACCGGGAAGAACAGCTACGATTTCTTGTACCTTGTCGGTCGGTACGTTCATCAGCACGTATTTCTTGTCTTCAGCGGTTTTGACTGCATTGATGCGGAACAGCAGTTCCTGAAGTATTTCCTTCTTTTCGTCTGACATGTGCTTGTTTCCGATGAGCAGCGCTTCGCTCTTCATTACCACTTCCACCTCCTTCAGGTTGTTGCTGATAAGGGTGGAGCCGGAGCTGACAATGTCGAAGATGGCATCTGCCAGACCGATGGCCGGAGCAATCTCCACCGAACCCGTGATAACATGGATGTCGGCCTCAATGTGCTGTTGTGTCAGGAAGTTTTTCAGGATATTGGGGTAGGAGGTAGCAATCTTTTTGTGATTGAACCATTCCAGTCCGTTGTATTCCGTTTCTTTGTGAATGGCCAGTGACAAACGGCATTTGCTGAAGCCCAGACGGTGCACGATTTCCGCTTCTTCGGCACGTTCCACGAATTCGTTTTCTCCTACAATACCGAGGTCGGCCACGCCGTTGGCCACACATTGTGGAATATCATCGTCGCGCAGGAACAGTACTTCTACCGGAAAATTACTGGACTGTGTCAGCAGGGTGCGTTTGGAGGTAGATAACTTGATGTCTGCTTCAGTAAACAGGGCCATTGTGTCTTCGAACAAGCGCCCTTTGGATTGTACGGCAATTCTTAACATATTGTTCTAAGTTTTTAAAGTGTCAAATAAAAAAGGCTTACCGAGGAATAAATTCTTACGGCAAGCCTTTGTGTAATCTTATCTCTTGTAACTGCACGCGTCGTCAGCCTACCGTGTGAACCGTTAGGTAATGATGATGGCGATGATGTACAGTATTTAAAATCATAATTATCGTTCTTTTGTTGCGACAAAAATATTAGATAAGAATTAAAAAAGCAAATATTTATCAGAAAAAACTCGCTTTTGCTGTCAAATTTATAAAGATTCCTTTTCTTTTTCCGTATAACAGCCTTTGAAGTACATTTCCTTTTCTGCTTTTTCTCTTGGGAAAATGAAATAGGTGCAGACGGCCTTGGTGCAGACTTCATCCTGTGCATTGTAGATTTCGGCTTCAATGAACACAAAGTTCCGTTTCTGCTCCTTGATTCTTCCTTTGAGGGTAAGGTGAGAGTCGGTCGTGTGAATGGGTTTCAGGTATTGAGTTTCCATGCGCGAAGTCACTCCCGCCGTCTGAAGCTTGCGGGCAATCACCCAGGCACATATCTCATCCAGCAGAGTTGCCTGAATACCTCCGTGCAGGGTGTTCAACCAACCTTGAAAACGGGCTTCAGGTACCCATTTACTCACAATCTCGTCCCCGTCTTCATAAAATTCCATTTTCAGGCCCGACTCGTTGTTGGGGGCACAGCCGAAACAGAAGTATCCTTCCATTCCTTCCCATGGATTGATGATTTTTTCCATGATGGCTGAGTTTTAGATAGTATAGTCCACGCAGGCACGGTTTTCCTTGGCATCTTTCAGAATACCAGCTGCGGCTACGTGTGCCGGATGGATGGCATAAGCCTTCACGTCGTCCAGCGTATCGAAACTGCTGTCCAGGCAGATGTCCCATACTTCTGCCGGGTTTTCATTCAGTCCTACATGAATGTCACGAATAAAGGGGATAGTGGCCGGAAGAGCCTCGATGGCAGTCTTGAAACGGTTCATAATGTCGGCTTTTTCTGCCGGAGAAAGGGTTTCTTTCAATTTAAATAAAACAATGTGCTTGACCATGTTTGTTTGTTTTTATGATTTTCGTATCTTTGAATATTGCAAATATAGAAATTAATTATTGAAACAAGTTATGATTATCATTGGAATTGCAGGAGGAACAGGCTCCGGTAAAACAACTGTAGTGAGAAGGATTATCGAAAGTCTGTCGGAGAATGAAGTGGCAGTGCTTCCGCTTGATTCATATTATAAGGACAGCAGTCATGTGCCCGTGGAAGAACGGCAGAACATCAACTTTGACCATCCTTCGGCATTCGACTGGGATTTGCTCTCCAAGCATATCTCCATGCTGCGTAACGGAGAATCCATTGAACAGCCTGTATATTCCTATCTTACCTGTACGCGCCAGAAAGAAACCGTGCATGTAGAACCCCGTAAGGTCATCATCATCGAAGGTATTTTGGCTTTGAGCGACCGCAGGTTGTGCAAGCAGATGGACCTCCGTATTTTTGTGGATGCCGATCCGGACGAACGTCTCATCCGTGTCATCCAGCGGGATGTGATAGAACGCGGACGTACGGCTGAGGCGGTGATGGAACGTTATGTGCGTGTGTTGAAACCCATGCACCTGGAGTTTATCGAACCGGCCAAGCGAATAGCCGACCTGATTGTGCCGCAAGGAGGTCATAATGAAAAGGCCATCGAGATTCTGAAGATGTACATTGAACGAATCGTAGACAAATGAAAGGCTGGATAACGGGGCTGTGCTGTGTGCTGGCCTTTTTTTTGTTTTTTTCATGCGGCTCTGAGAAAAAAGCGGAAGAGACTGCCGTCGATTTGCCACAGATTCAGGAAAGAAAGGAACTGGTGGTGCTGACTGTCAACAGCTCTGTGTCTTATTTCCATTACCGTGGTGAACCCATGGGATTCCAGTACGAATTGGCCCAGCAGTTTGCCAAGTCGCTGGGACTCGACCTAAAGGTGAAGGTCGTAAAAGACGAAGAGCAGCTGGTGAGCAGTCTGCTCAAAGGAGAAGGTGATTTGGTAGCCTACAACCTGATTATTACCAATCCGCTGAAGGATAGTCTGATTTATTGTGGTGAAGAAGACATTACGCGGCAGGTAATTATACAGCGGAGAGGGAAGAAAGCTTTGAAGGATGTCACGGAACTGGTAGGAAAGAAAGTCTATGTCAATTCCGGAAAATACCGTACCCGTCTGGAGAATCTGAACCGCGAACTGGGAGGAGGAATCGATATTTGTGAGATTTCCTCCGACAGTGTATCGTCGGAAGACCTGATTACGTGGGTGGCAGAGGGGCGTATTGACTACACGGTAGCTACAGATGAAATTGCTCGCATCAACCGTACCTATTATCCGGTACTTGACATCAACTTGGCCATCAGCTTTGACCAGCGTTCTTCGTGGGCCGTACGAAAAACTTCACCCTTACTGGCAGAAGCTGCCGATAAATGGCACCGCGAGAACATCAATTCACCGGAGTTTCGTGCCAGCGCCCGCCGTTATTTTGAATTGGCCAAGCGTCCCGCACATGGAGCCATTCTTTCCGTGAAAGACGGTAAGATTTCCCACTACGATGATTTGTTCCGGCGTTATGCCAAAGAAATCGGTTGGGACTGGCGTCTGTTAGCTTCGTTGGCCTATACCGAATCGAACTTCAATCCGAATGTCGTATCATGGGCTGGGGCCAAGGGGCTGATGCAGCTGATGCCGGCTACGGCACGTGCCATGGGAGTGCCGCCGGGCAAAGAGCAGGATCCGGAAGAGAGTATCAAAGCTGCCGTGAAGTATATTGCCGGAATGCAGCGTACGTTTAGTAAAATCACGGATAAGGAAGAACAGGCCAAGTTCATATTGGCTGCCTATAATTCCGGTATCGGCCATGTGACCGATGCCATGGCATTGGCCGAAAAATACGGACGTAACCGCTACATCTGGGAGCATCATGTGGCCCACTTTATGCTGTTGAAAAGCAACAAGGAATATTATCAGGATCCCGTTTGCAAGAACGGGTATGCCCGAGGAAGCGATACCTATGAGTTTGTACACGAGATTCTGGCACGTGCGGAACTTTACCGAAAGAAGATAAAGAAGTAAACAACTGAAAAGTTGGGTTTTATAAATAGCCTGAAGTTTTTGCGGAAGCTTCAGGCTATTTTTTTACGTTTCCCGTTGCAGAAACGTAAGTTTCTCAGTGCGGAAATATAGGTTTCCCTATCGGAAACCGTACGGTTTATGTGGGGGAAACGTAGAAAACTTTTCAGCAGTCTGCTTTTTCTTTTAGGAAGTTTGCAAAATATAATAAGTTACATTATTTCCTAATCATTTTAAAGTTCTACAATAAGCAGATAGCTAAAAGAAGTTTTCTGCTTGAAAAAAATAAGTTTTTCTTTGGCGCTGTATAATTATATTCGTAATTTTGCGAACAACAAACAAAAGAGGTGAAAATGGTAAGAAAGAACTATTCAGAAGAACAGGAAAAAATGGCCCGCTTTGCCAAGGCCATGGGGCATCCGGCTCGTATAGCCATACTTCAATTTTTGGCCTCACAGGAATGTTGCTTTTTCGGCGACATTCATGAAGAACTGCCTATAGCCAAGGCTACAGTGTCACAGCACTTGAAGGAACTGAAAGAAGCCGGACTGATTCAGGGAGAGATTGAAGCACCTAAGGTGAGGTATTGCATTAATAAGGAGAACTGGAAACTGGCCAAAAAAATGTTTGCCGATTTCCTGGGCCAGCCGATATGTAAAAAAGAGAGCTGTTGCGAATAAGCTCTTTTTTTTGTTGTGCTTGTTCGTTGTTTTGCGAATTACTAATAATAGATATAGAAGAACGATGAAAAAGATGGTATGTCTTCTGTCAGTATGCTTGGCATTGGCCTCATGTGGGATGCAGGGCAGAAGTGAAAAAGAAATTCAGACAAGTGACAAAGCGGTGGTCAGAAACAGTGAGGTAACTGCCAAAGACCATGTAGAGGTATTGTATTTTCATGGAAAGCAGCGTTGTGCTACGTGTATAGCCATTGAAAACAATACTCTGGCTGTGATGAAAGAGAATCTTTCGGAGCAGGTAAAGAAGGGGGAAGTGGTGTTCAAGGTGATAGACATCAGCAAGAAGGAAAATGAGAAAATCGCCGAAAAATATGAGGTTACCTGGTCGTCACTGTTTGTGGTTGGTTATAAGAACGGGCAGGAGACTGCGGAAAATATGACTCAGTTTGCTTTCGGAAATGCCCGTAAATCGCCGGAGGTGTTCAAGGAAGGACTGGTGAAAACCATAAATGACATGTTGAAATAATAAGGAGAGGCTATGGACTGGTTACAGACATTGTTGGACAACAGTTCCACTCCTGTATGGACGGCGTTTTTGCTTGGACTGCTGACTGCACTTTCGCCTTGTCCGTTGGCAACCAACATTGCGGCCATTGGCTTTATCGGGAAAGATATTGAGAACCGGAGGCGTATTTTCTGGAACGGACTACTCTATACGCTGGGACGTATTCTTTCGTACGCGTTGCTTGGAGTGGTGTTGATTCTGGTTCTGAAAGAGGGCTCGAGCATGTTTGGCATACAGAAGACCATCGGAGTGTGGGGAGAGCTTGTGTTGGGCCCGCTTTTGTTCCTGATAGGCCTTTTCATGCTTCTCGGTGATAGGTTGAACTTGCCTCAGTTCGGATTTCAGGGTAATGCGGAAGGGCTTGCCCGGAAAGGCGGTTGGGGTGCGTTGATAATAGGCGCGTTGTTTGCCCTGGCTTTCTGTCCCACAAGCGGTGTCTTTTATTTTGGCATGCTGATACTGATGTCGGCCACGGCCACAGCAGGTTATCTGCTGCCCGTTGTGTTTGCCATTGCGACTGCCATACCGGTGCTGGTCGTGGCGTGGATTTTAGCCTTCAGTGTACAGCAGCTGGGCAATTTTTACGGCAAGATGCAGAAGGTGCAGAAATGGATGAACCGCATAGTTGGTGTGCTGTTTATCGTCATCGGCATATATTATAGCTGGATAATGTATTTATAAACGAATTTGATAACAAACAAAATCTTTACAAGTATGGAAATTAAAGTATTGGGACCGGGTTGTGCAAAGTGCAAGACCACCTATAATGTAATTGAAAAAGTAATCAAGGAAAATAACCTGGACGTGAAACTGACCAAGGTGGATGACATCATGGAAATGGTGAGCTACAACGTCATGACGACTCCTGCCGTTGTGGTAGACGAAGTAGTGAAGATGAAAGGACAGGTTCCCACCGAAAGCGATGTGAAGAAACTTTTAGGGATCGGATAAACAAGAGGATTGATTCAGAAGCGGCAGAAACGACCTTCAAGGCAGCTGCCGCTTTTATGATGGGATACTTGTTCGTATTTAAACGAATTATAACGATAGAAACATGATACAAGATTTTGCAGACTGGCTTGTTTACGGATTGTTCGGACTGAGTGCTGATACGCCGCTTGGGGTAGCCGTAAACTTCTTTTTTTATGATACCATCAAGATTCTTATTCTACTGTTTTTTATCAGTGTGCTGATGGGAATCATTAACGCTTATTTTCCGATAGAACGTTTGAGGAACTATCTGGTAACGCATAAAATGTATGGGTTGCAGTATGTTCTGGCCTCTATTTTCGGAGCCATTACTCCGTTCTGTTCCTGCTCGTCCATTCCCTTGTTTATCGGCTTTGTAAAAGGCGGTATCCCTTTGGGAGTGACGTTTGCCTTCCTGATTACTTCTCCGCTGGTGAACGAGGTGGCGGTGGCTATGTTCCTCGGCTCTTTTGGACTGAAAGTCACACTTATCTATGTCATCAGTGGTATTCTGTTGGGAGTGATAGGCGGTTTTGTGCTCGGTCGTATGCATCTCTCACCTTACCTGAGCGACTGGGTGAAGCAGATACAGGCCAGCTCCTCGGCACAGGCAGGAGAGTGGGAGAAAGACCATACTACTTTTATCAAGCGCCTTCCCGTCATTGTGCGTGATGCTTGGAAGATTGTCAGTGGTGTGCTGATTTATATTCTGATAGGTATAGGTATCGGTGCGTTTATGCACGGTTTTGTGCCCGAAGGATTTTTCGAGCAATACATGTCGAAGGACAACTGGTTTGCCGTACCGCTTTCGGTTATTCTTGCCGTACCGATGTATGCCAATGCGGCAGGCATTGTGCCGGTCATCGAGGTGTTCGTGGCCAAGGGTATCCCTATGGGTACAGCCATCGCTTTCATGATGGCCGTGGTAGGTCTTTCACTTCCGGAAGCGACTTTGCTGAAAAAGGTGATGACGTGGCGGCTGATTGCGATATTCTTCGGAACGGTGGCTTTCTTCATTATCTTGTCGGGTTATTTGTTTAATTTTGTTCTTTAATTTATCATTGTTACATTTATATGAGAGTATTGATTCTTTGTACAGGAAATAGTTGCCGCAGCCAGATGGCACACGGCTTTTTGCAGTCGTTCGATAAAAATATAGAAGTGTATTCGGGTGGAACAGAGCCTGCTGCACAAGTAAATGCCAAGGCGGTGGAGGTAATGAAAGAAGTCGGAATTGACATCAGTTCACATGTGCCGACTCATGTGAATACCTACCTTGATCAGGAATGGGATTATGTGATTACCGTGTGCGGAGGAGCAAATGAAAGTTGTCCGGCATTTACCGGAAAAGTAGGCAAGCGTCTTCACATCGGTTTTGACGACCCGTCGCATGTCACCGGGACTCCGGAATTTATTGAAGCGGAATTCCGTCGTGTGCGGGATGAGATTAAAAATGCCTTCGCCCGCTTCTACATTACGGAAATCCGAAAAGAAGAATTACCCGCCTGCTCTTGCGGAAGTTGCGGTTAATATACTTATTCTGTTGTATCTTTTTTAGTTTTGCGATACATCGTAATGTTTCAGATGAATTCTTTGCTATCTCATCATTTTTTCATGTGGAATTGATTTTCAATGATTTTTGTTATTGAAAATCAGCGGCATAAGAAAATAACGGTACAACTATCCGTTGAGGGAAAAGAGGAAGTGAAAAAGTTGCTTTGAGGGAGTGAATGGATTAGAAAAAGCGTGTGTTCTGAATGAAATATTTAACTAAATATTAACAATTGATAGATATTTTTATGATTTAGGATTGAAAGTAAAGAGACACTAAAATTCAAGGAAATACGCTGTATGTCAGCGAAAATGTATAACTTTGCATATTGGCATATACGCCATATCTGAAACAATGTCTAAAATTATCGTTCAAAATACACCTATCACTGTCCTCTCGTTAGAGGAACAGGATTATATCTCCCTCACAGATATGGCAACTGCCAAAGAGGGCGATAACCGTTCTGCCGATATAATCAAGAACTGGTTGCGAAACCGCTACACTATTGAATTTCTTGGTACTTGGGAGGTGATTCATAATCCTGATTTCAAAGTGGTCGAATTTGACCACTTTAGAATGAGTGCGGGTTTGCCGTCCTTTGTGTTGAGTGCTTCTGAATGGATAGAGCGCACAAATGCAATCGGTATAATGGTGAAGAAAGGTCGCTATGGAGGCACCTATGCTCATAAGGATATAGCTTTTGAGTTTGGTTCGGCAATAAGTGTGCCGTTCAAACTTTATCTTATCGAGGAATTTCAGCGGCTCAAAACGGAGGAACAGCGGTTATTAGGTTGGTCGGCGAAACGTGAGTTATCGAAAATCAACTACCGCATACATACCGATGCCATAAGGCAGAACCTTGTCCCTGCGGAGGTTACACCGGCACAGGCAAGCATCATCTATGCCAATGAGGCCGATGTGCTGAATGTGGCGATGTTTGGCGTAACGGCAAAGCAATGGCGTGATGCTCACCCCGGCATGAAAGGCAATATACGCGATTACGCCACAATCAACGAACTTATCTGTCTGTCGAATATGGAAAACCTCAATGCGGTTTTCATCGAGCAGGGAATGACGCAAGGCGAGCGGCTTGTGAAACTGAACCAGATAGCCATTCATCAGATGAGTGTACTGGAAAGCGGCGACAATGATAGAAAATTGTTGAAATAAGATAAAGCAGAAGAGGTGGCAGATCACAGTAGACATAACAGATAAAACAAGTGTGATAAGTTAATTTTTTAAGTTACATAAATTGAATATCCTTTTATTTGATAGCTGTTTTAATTTTTACAAGTGTGACAAGATTATATGCTTATCACACTTTTCTAAAGCTGAATTACATATGCTAATTCAGTCGCTAAAGGACGTTCAAAAAGGAAATGTTATAGTTTTGTCAGAACAGACTTATATCTGTTATAAGGAGGTTAGACTTGAACTAAGGTTGAGTAATAAAGATTATGGGATATCTCAAGAAAACGAAATGAGTTTTGTATGCAATCTGTCAACATCAGCCTATAAGAACGCAATTAATTTAATAGAGCAGTTATTAAGAAACGAGATGAACGGTTTTCAGTGGTTATATGATATTGATATCCCGGTTGAGTTTTTAGTTTCCAAAGATGCCAAGTGGTGATACAGCAACCTCTGTCTATAATGTTTACGACATGTAAAATCACCGCGCGGCTGTCAACATCCCGACAAGTGGAAATCTCCTACAATTTGCTCGGTAACGTGCTCCACGCACAAGTAAACGGGAAACATATGGACTTGTCAAGGAATTGCTTACCACTGCTGAGAATCAACGCCATATCCGATTCAAGAAACAAGCGAGGTACAAACTACATAAAATAGTAACCAAAACAGAAGGGAAAGACAGGGAAATGAGGTCGAAACAGCAGAATCACGCCCAATAAGGATAATATTTCAGTTTTTCCGTTCAGTTCAAACACTTTACGCAGGCTAACATAATGGTTTTAGCGAGAATTGTATTAATTTTGTAGCATGGACAATAATCTCGTTTGAACTTTCATGCTCTAATGGGACATTTGTCACATCGAATGTCGATTATTTGTTATGGATATGGAAATAGTTGTACCTGAATATAACGTAAACACGGGACTTCGGCTTTGCTGGAGCGATGGTTATTCCATCAAAATTTCTACGAATGATAATGAGGTCATTATCTCAGCTAATCGAGAGGGGTTGCTTTCGTTGGCCAATCATTTGCTAAATTTGGCACAGACAGAAGTGTCTTGTGGCACACATATACATTTGGACGAATACAATTCATTGGAAGATGGCTCATTAGATTTAATCATTGAGAAAATATGAAATTGACTGATAAACGATTTTGGATATTGCTGATTGTGATAGCAAATGTGGCTGTTGCATCTGCACAATCTGTTTTCTCGGTAGAGGAAATAAGCGAAACTGAATATGCTAAGGCAGAAAAAGAATGTTCTCGCTATAATATTATTCCGGCAGACTCCATTGACGACAACGAAATTGTGAGTCTGGTGTTAAAAGAATCGCAGGCTAAGTTTGAACGGCTTGGTTCTGTCATCCGACAAGAAATATATTACTTAATAGAAGCAGAAGAGTTTGGATTTAACAAACAACAGTTATTATATCTTCCTGAATTGAAATTGTATGGTTTTGTTATACCGGACAGTCCGCATGACGATTCTATATGGTGGTTTGACTCCGAGAGTGGAAAGTATATATGTAGTGCGTCCTGTCCCACGGCTATAAACGCCAACGGGATGTATGTATCGCAGATCGGCTATGATTGCGATTGGCCGTTGGATTTAAGATTTTTTCGTCGGGAAGAGAATGACTTTTATGAATTTGAGTCATATAAAAACACTCAATTCAATGGAGAAACTGTTGTCTATCAACAAGAAGATGATAAATTACCTCCTGTTTTTTGGCATGATAACAATATACTGTATTTGAAGACTTATGACCATAAAAAACAAGAGGAAGTATATCTGAAAATAAAAGTGCAACAATCATCGGGAATTGCGAGAAAGAAAACAAGCTATGAAACTGACCGATAAACGATTTTGGATATTTGAGGCATTTGTGGCTTTTGTTTCAGTAGGAGTGGGTTATAGTATGTTGTATATGGGATGGGATACATACTATACGGTTATATTCCTATTATGTGGTTTGTTGAGCGGATTCGTTGCATTTAAGTGGTTTAGGAAAAGTAATATCAGATTGTCTTTATCGGTTTGGATAGCCAACAGCCTATCTGTTGCAATTTGTTTTCTTTTACCCAATCTAAATAAATCCACAACACATTTAGATTACCTGATATTATTCTTGATAATGTATTCATTAATCTCAATCATCCCATACATTGTCATAACAACAGTTTACTCACTTATCTCAAAACGACTATGACACATAAATTGGCTTTATTTTGGATAGCGTGGGGAGTGTTGCTCGTTGTCATGCTCGGGTGTTGTATATCCGAGGGGTGGAGAGAGGATACTGCATTGCTTGGCGGTGCTTATGCGATGTCGCTGTTATCGACTTGGCTATGCCACAGGGTAAGTCCGAGAGTTGCTTATGGTAATCAATAGCATTGATTTTATTCGTAATAATAAAAGTTATAAAACGCAAGAAGACAGGAAATGACCGATAAATAATTTTGGATGAAAGAGGTTTATAAAGGGATTACAGCCCGATTCCACCTCGCCCTCTATCAATTTTCCAATCATACCGACCTTCCGCTACATCGCCAACCTCGTTGAGTGTATGGCGATGTTTTATTTCATCAAAGGGCTGTCGGTGTTCCACATAGTCACAGAGCCATGCGCCGACCGCTTTCTGCTGCTCGGTGGTCTCGCCGTAGCTCTGCATAACGCTCTTGATGTCTGCGGCTTCGGCGGGAGAGAAGATTGACTTGTGCTGCTCCGTGGTGAAATGGATAATCGCTTCAACGGCTCGCCTGAACACCTCGCTTGCCTTGTAGAGAATATCGGCGATGATATTCAGGATATCCCGGCTCGATTTCAGTTCACCCTGTAACCGCTCTATGTTCTTGTCCTTCTCCGCCGTTGCCCGGCTCACCGCCATGCTGATGCGGTGCTGCTCCCCGGTCTTCTGCTCCCGGAGCTGCCGCAGTGCCGTGTCCCTCTCGGATTCAAAAGTATCAGCGATTGCCATGGCACTGTCACGCTCCAGTTCGACCGCACGCTTCGCCTCGGTCAGTACCTTTGTCCGCTTCGCCACCTCTTTCCTGACGGCATCGGGGAAAGATTCTTTGATATGCTCGTTCTCGGCTTTCAGTCTCTCGTTCTCCTGCTCGATGGCTGCGTACTTGCCTTTGCCGAAAAGGTTGGCGATGCCGGACTTTATGCTGTCCGTATTCTCCCTGTCAACCTCTCTTGCACGTTCTTCTTTTTCGGCGATTTCGCAGTCAAGTTCCTCGCTGCGCCGCTGCTTTTCCTCGTTCCCGATCTGGAGTTTTTCATGTTCGGATTTGGCATTGTCCGTTTCCCGGATCGCGGCATCCCTGTCGGCTTCGGCTGCCTCCTTTTCCGCTTTTATCTGTTCGGCTTCATGCTTCTGCTTGGCGATGATGAAGTCAGCGCGTTCAAGATGCTCCTTTCTCGTCTGCTCCTTTGAGCTGCCCCTTTCCATGTCAAGGCACTCAGCCAATAGCGTCTGCATGTCGCTCATGGCTTTCTCGTCCAGCTTGCAGGATTTCCCGGTGTCGTGGTTCATCCAGTCCCATACGATATGGGCGTGAAGGTTGGGCTTCCATGTGGCGGTATCTCCGGGAGTGATGTAATGTCCCTCGTCACGGTGGATGAAGATTTGTAAAGCTGTGATTCCCCAACGCTCCTTGCACACCTCACAGAAATGCTGCAACTGTTCCAACGGGTATCATCCTTGATAACCACGACACCCTCCTTGAGCGGAGTGCTGCCGCGCACGACGGTCACCTTCCCGGTCTTCTTGTTCACACGCTCCCGGTCTTTGGTTTGCATCGCCCGACCTGTCTTTTCCTTTACCATCGCGGCTATTTGATTGTAGCGTTCCGACAGGGATGTGCCGCTGAAATCAGGTGTCACCCATGTCTCGTTTGCCGCCATGAGGTCGGTGCGGACATAGAACTTTTCCTTGCCGATATGGGCGAGGTATTCCGCTGTCCGCCTGTTGTGCGCCTCGCTGCTTCCGATGTTGCAGGGCTTGATGTTGATGGATGTCTTCTGTGCCATAAGTTTACTTTATTCGGGTTTCACAATGGGTTATTAGGGCAGAGCCTTAATCGGAGGGTGCAGGGAGAGGGTCACTTCCTGCTCCGGGTTCTTAGGG
>OIXS01000940.1_pt1 | contig 16233 bp, 10 predicted proteins | sample 1587841 | NCBI WGS metagenome assembly OIXS01 (sample SAMN03283254) | human gut metagenome | biome: human-associated habitat; material: feces | host: Homo sapiens | place: USA | collected 2013
TGCTCTACCTGCAAAAGCGGGAGAGCCTTGCCGCCAGCGCCGATCAGGTGCTGGTCACGGTGGAAGAGGTGCAGACAGAGCTGCAGAAGATGAACCTGCCCCGGCGGCTGGACCAGCGCACGCTGGAGGAGCTGATGCGCACCCTGCGCAGGTACAATCTGGCCCGCCCGGTGGGGCGGCTGACCGGTCTGGACAGCCGCATCGAGGTGTTCCCCACCGTGCTGCTGGCTCTGCCGGACGCAGACCTTGCCGATGCCGCCGCCGAGAGCAGCCGCACCCGGGAGGAACTGGCCCTCTACGAGCGGCCTGACGGAGATGCCAGCGGGGAGGAAGAAGAATGATCGAATTAAAGCGCCTGAAGCTTATCAACTGGCACAACTTTGAAAATGTCACCTTCGATTGTGCCCGTCTGACCTATATGATCGGTGTCAACGCGGTGGGCAAGACCACCATTCTGGATGCCATTCGCTACTGCCTGACCACCAACCGCAATTTCAATGCCCTGGGCAATAAAAAGAGCGGCCGCACCCTGCAGGGCTCTGTCCACGCCAAGCAGCGCGGCGAGAACGCCTACCGCCGCCCGGGCCGCACGGTGGCATATATCGGTGCCGAGTTCTGGGATACCGTCAAGCGGACAAACTTTGTCATCGCTGTCCGGGTGGAATCCGAGGGCCCCATGCAGGAGCTCCACCCCGGCGACCAGACCTGGTACATCTCCGAGGACGGCATCACGCTGGAAAAGCTGCCCTTCCTTGATCCGCGCACCGGTGCCCCCAGCGCCAAGGAGGACTTCAAGCCCGCCGTGGGCCGCCTGTCCTACACCCGCAGCCCCAGCGAGGCCCGGGACCGCATCTGCCGTGCCCTGGGCATTGGCCGCGCCTCCAGCCCGCTGGGCAAAAAATTCAACGAAGTGTTCCAGATGGGCACCAGCATGGACGAGATCCCCAACTTCCGGGAGTTCCTGTACCAGTACATCCTGCCCCAGCCTGAACTGGATCTGGAAGCGCTGCAGGGCGACCGGGTGGAGCTGGAAAACCTCCACGCCGTTCTGGCCGAGGCCCAGACCCGTGCCGCCGCACTGGAACAGATCGTGGCGTATGGCCGGGAAGCTGCTGCAAAAGAGACGGATGCCCTTGTCAACCAGGGCGCGGCCCTGCTGGCCCGCGTCGAAGCGGATGCCGGTGAGGATGCCTCCTGGCAGAGCCATCTGGATGCAGGCCGCCGCCAGCTGGCCGACCTGAACGCAAAATACGAGACCGCCAAGAACGCCGAAGCCGAAGCCCGCCGGGCCTATCTGGCGGCCCACGGAGCGGCCGGTGACAGCGGCGCGGGCCGGGCGCTGGATGCCCTGACCGAGGAGCTGGCCCGGAAAAAGAGCGCGCTGGATGCAGCAGCCCGGACAAGGAATAGTCTGGAAGCGACTGCAGATACCATCACCGGCCTGCTGACCCAGCTGAACCGCAGCGGCTTTGCGGTGGAGAAGGAGCTCTGGCCCCAGCGCCTGACAGCGGAACATCTCCCCGCCCTGACCGAGGCACTGGCCCGCATCGAAAAGCCGCTGGAGGAGCAGTATTTTGCTGCCCGGCAGGCTTCGGCGGATCTGGCAAAAGAGCAGGAGACCCTGCGGGCCGAGCTGAACGCCGTGTCCGGCGGCAAGTGGGTCTACCCCCACGGCGATGCCGCCACCAAAGTGCGGGATGCCGTGAATGCCGAGCTGAAAAGCCGCGGCATGACAGCGGATGCAAAGATCTTCTGTGAGCTGCTGACCGTGGCCGACGAGAGCTGGCAGGACTGTGTGGAAGCCTGCCTGGGTGACCGCCGGTTCGATATCCTTGTGCCGCCTGCCCACTACGCCGCCGCCAAGAGCGCCTTTGTGGCGCTGGGCGACCGGGTGGGGCCCATCAGCCTGCTGGATACCCCGGGCATCCGCAAGGCGGACCGCCATGCGGAGACGGCCCCCGCCGACAGCCTTGCCGCCCAGGTCACCAGCGAAAACCCGCTGGCCGCCCAGTATGCGGACACCATCCTGCGCCGCATCGTCTGCTGCGACACCCCCGATACGCTGGAACATTTCCCCGACAGCGCCACCCGGGATCTGCTGCGCCACCATCCCTTCCGGCTGGAACGCCTGCGCAGGCCCCAGCGCTATATCGGCCTGGATGCCCGCAGGGAGCGTGCCGACGCGCTGGAAGCACAGCTTGCCGCCCAGGCCGACCGCTGCCGCGAAGCCGCCCAGACCGAAAAGACCCTGAAATCTGCCTACGACCAGTACCAGAACGTCCTGCGGGGCCATGCGCTGGAACAGCTGGCCGAACTCTGGGCCAGCCGGGCCGCGCTGGATGCCGCCCGTGCCGACTACGCCGCGCAGGAGCAGAAGCTGGCCGACTGCCGCGAGAACCCCATGCTGCAGCAGCTCTACCGCGAGGAAGAAGCCCGGGAAGCCGCATGGGAGACTGCCCGCAAGGCCGTGGAGCAGGTGGGCGGCGATATCCGCGTCTGCGAAAAGCAGATCGCATCCTGTGAGGCAGAGCAGGGGAAGGCGGTGGAGACCGCCGCACAGAGCAGGGAAGCGGCAGAGGCATTCTTTGCACAGCACCCGCTGTTGGAGCCTCTGGCACAGGAACGCAAAAAGGGCCTGATGACGGGCGGGCACACGGCCCGTGCCGCCGCACAGACTGCCGAAAAGGCACAGACCAGGCTGGACGATGCCCTGCGAGCTTATCTCGCTTCCACGCTGGAACCCGCCCAGAGGGATTACAACGAGCACTACGTCTGCGATTATCCGCTGGGTCTGGCCGGAGTGGAGCAGTACCGCGCCCAGCACGACAGCCTTGTCCGCATTGATCTGGAACGCTACGCCGCCCGGCTGGAGCAGGCACAGCGGGACTGCAAGGACCGCTTCCGCAAGGATATCCTCTTCCGGATGAAGGATGATATCTTCAACGCCCGCCGCCAGTTCCGGGAGCTGAACAAGGTGATGGAGCAGCTGACCTACGGCGAGGAAGTCTACCGCTTTGAGCTGGAGCCCAGCCGTGACCCCCAGCTGGCCGCCTTCTATCAGGTCATTGTGGACAAGGGCAACCAGCAGATGACCGATGGCGACTCGCTGGACAACCTTGCCGCCACCGCTGACCCCGTCTACGAGCGGCAGGTGGACGCGCTGATGGAAAAGATCATGGCCGATGTGGACGAGAACACCCGGGCCCGGCAGGAGGGCCGCACCACCTCCGGTGCCACCCTCTCGGATTATGTGGACTACCGCACCTATCTGGACTATGACATCAAGGTGACCAACACCGTCTCGGGCCAGCAGGCCTATCTTTCCCGCGTCAGCCGCGATTCCTCCGGCGGCGAGAACCAGGCTCCCTTCTATGTGGCCATCTGCGCCAGCCTACTGCAGATCTACCAGAAGAGCGAGAACAGCATCCGCCTTGTCCTGCTGGACGAGGCCTTCAGCAAGATGACCAGTGACCGCATCCGCCCCATGATGGAGCTGTTCCGCCGCCTGCAGCTGCAGGTGCTGCTCATCTCCACCGTGGAAAAGAGCACGGCCATCCAGCCCTACTGCGATATTACCTATTCCATCGTGCGCCACGGCGATGCCAACGCCATTGCGCCGTTCTACCGGGCCGGCACCCTTGCCGATGCCCCGGAAAAGGAGACTGAATATGAATAACACCCTTGCAAACATCTGGCTCTTTGCCACCCACTGGACCAAGCTGGATGCTTTTGATACCGAGGAAGAGCTCAACGATGAACTGGAGCTGCTCCAGCGCCAGAGCCTGCCCACCAAAGTCCGTCAGGTCACGGACAAGGAAGGCAGGGAACAGTTCCTCCTTTACGTCAAACAGGCCGACCGCGATTACGCCCGCTACTGCACCGGCTGGCGGCCCGGCGGGATGATGTGATCCACCCCTGCAAAAAGGAGAATCCATGTCAAAACAGAAAATCCAACTTTCGGATCACTTTGATTATTCACGGCTGATCCGTTTTGTGCTGCCCTGCATCGGCACCATGCTGTTTACTTCCATTTACGGCATTGTGGACGGCCTGTGTGTCTCGAATTTTGTGGGCAAAACGGCCTTTGCGGCAGTCAATCTCATCATGCCTGTGCCCATGCTGGTGGGCACAGTTGGCTTTATGCTGGGCACCGGCGGCAGCGCCATTGTGGGCATCACGCTGGGTGAGGGCGATAAAGCCCGTGCCGACCGCTATTTCAGCCTGTTTATGTCAACGGCGCTGATCGCCGGCATCGTGCTGTCCGTGCTGGGGATGCTGCTGCTCCGGCCGGTGGCCCTGATGCTGGGTGCCGAAGGCGAGATGCTGGACTATGCCCTGCGTTATGGCCGGGTGCTGATGCTCAGCCTGCCCACCTTTATCCTGCAGAATATGTTCCAGAGCTTTTTTGTCACCGCTGAAAAGCCGCATCTGGGCTTTTACTTCACGGTGGGCGCGGGCTGCACCAACATGGTGCTGGACGTGCTGCTGGTGGGCATCCTGCACTGGAGCGTGGAGGGTGCCGCCATTGCCACCATGCTCAGCCAGGTGGTGGGCGGCCTGCTGCCGGTGTTCTACTTCCTCAACCGGAAAAACACCAGCCTGCTCCACCTCTGCCGCACGCAGTTTGAGGGCGGTGTGCTGCTGAAAGCCTGTGTGAACGGCTCCTCTGAGCTGATGACCAACCTTTCCATGTCGCTGGTGAACATCCTGTACAACTATCAGCTGCTCCGTTTTGCGGGCGAGGATGGCGTGGCCGCCTATGGTGTGATCATGTACGCATCCTTCCTGTTCGTGGCAGTGTTTGTGGGCTACGCCGTGGGCAGCGCGCCCATCGTCAGCTACCACTATGGTGCCAATAACCGCAAAGAGGTCAACAACCTTTACCGCAAGAGCCTGAAGCTCATCGGTGTGGTTGCGGTGGTAATGACCATCGGCTCCATGTTCATCATCCCCCATGTGGCCCGCTTCTTTGTGGGCTATGATGAAAACCTGCTCATTCTGACCACCCGGGCCTTCCGGCTCTATGGCCTGAGCTTCCTCATCATGGGCTTCAACGTCTATGCGTCCTCCTTCTTCACGGCCCTGGGCGATGGCGTGACCAGTGCGCTCATCTCGTTCCTGCGCACCTTGCTGTTTCAGGTGGCGGCGGTTCTGCTGCTGCCGCTCCTGCTGGGCATCGATGGCATCTGGCTGGCCGTGACTGCCGCCGAGCTGGCCGCTCTGCTGGTCAGCATCGGCCTGTTCATCACCAGAGACCAGCAGTTCCATTACCGCAAGGCAGAATAACCGCAAACAAAGAAAGGACCCTCGGCGGGTCCTTTCTTTGTTCAGAATGTAAACTCCACGAATTCGCAGTTTTTGATGCCTGCCGCCGCGTACTCCTCGTTGGTCATATCGTAAAAATAGGACTGCACCACCCGGGCAATGCCGTTGTGGGCCACCAGCAGGTAGGTCTTGTCGGTGTCGGCCCGGAGCTCGTCCAGCAGATTGTAGATGCGCTGGGCTAGCTGCATCATGCTCTCGCCGCCGGAGTAGCGGTCGGCAAAGTGGGTCTTGGAGACGCGGAACTCCTCGCCGTTCCGGGGCGTGCCCTCGTAGCGGCCAAAGCACTGCTCCCGGAGCCGGGGCTCACACCGGGCAGGAATGCCGGTGGCCTCCGCAATGGCCCGGGCGGTGTCGGCGGCGCGGGACAGGGGAGAGTACAGGATCTCATCGATCCGGAGGCCGCTGGTCCGGAGCTTTTCGCCCAGCTCCCGGGCCTGGGCGCGGCCTTTTTCGGTCAGGGGGCTGTCGGTCATGCCGCAGATCTTGTTTTCCACGTTCCACACGGTCTCGCCGTGGCGGGTGAAATAGACCTTGTGCACCGCCTTGGTCAGCCTGTGATCCTGCAGGGTGACAGTGCTGCCCTCGTTGATGTCCAGCCGGGTCAGCTCGGCATCCGGGTAGGGGAGAACCCGCTGCGTGCCGTCGGCAGCCTCCAGCAGGACATCACAGAGCACGGGCTGGCCCTCGGGCAGTTCCTCGCAGCCATAAAGCTGCTCCTCAATGCGCAGAACGCGGTAGTTTTTTTCTTCCATCCTCTTCGACCTCTTTCGGGCAGATTGTTTCTTACATTATAAAACGGCAGCGGGGCCCCGTCAACGCTTGACAGCCCCGTGTGCCGCCTGATAAACTAGGCGCAAGGGATAAAAACGCCAAAAGGAGAGAAAAAGTTGAACATTACAGAACTGCGGTATCTCGTCGCCATCATGGAATGCGGATCTGTGAGTGCGGCGGCAAAGCGGCTGTATGCCGCTCAGCCCAATGTGAGCAAGGCGCTGAAAAATCTGGAAGAAGAATACCATCTCCGCATTTTTGAGCGGTCATCCACCGGCATGATCCCCACGGAGCAGGGGCGGCACTTCATCGAGCAGGCCGAGCGGGTGCTGCGGGAGGTGGACCGGCTGGACCGGAGCGTGCAGGAGGAGCAGGAGCGCTGCGCCGAACTGCGGGTAATGATCCCCCACGCCACCTATGCCTCCTATGCGGCGGTGGATTATCTGGAGCAGGCGGCCTCCATTGAGCGGCTCCACATCCACATCCGGGAGGGCGGCTCCATGGAGGCACTGGATCATGTCCTGCGGCAGGGGTATCATCTGGCTCTGCTGCGGTACGCCGTGGAGGATGACGAGCACTATACCCATTACTGCGCCCGGCGGGGCCTGAAAATGGAACCCATTATGGATTTTGAATACAGTCTGCTGACCAACCGGGACGGCCCGCTGGCCCGGAAGGCGATCCGCGACCTGTCTGAGCTGGACAAGTATATGGAGATCCTCCACGATGATTTCCAGCTGCCCGGCGAGGAGGGCGGCGACGGTGTGCGCTGGCATGTCAACCCGGAGCGTCGCATCCATGTGTATGAGCGGTGCAGCCAGTTCTCGATCCTGCAGCGGCTGCCCACGGCCTACATGTGGGCATCGCCCATGCCCCGCAGGGCACTGGAGCAGTACCATCTGGTGCTGAAGAAGTGCCCGGCCCAGCGCCAGCAGATGCGGGATGTGCTGGTCTACCCGGACAAGGGCCGCCTGCGCCCCGAGGAGCAGGCCTTTGTGAATCTGCTCCACAAGGAAGCGGCTTCCACCGTAAAATAAAGGGGCTTTCCGGCTAAGGCACGGCAAAGGTTGCTTCCTTTGAAATTGACAGAAAAACCAATAAATGGATGCAAAACCGGGCGAAAATAAGCGCCCGGTTTTATTTTTGCTGATAAATGGTCAAAAAATAAACGGAAAAACGGCAAAAATTCTTTGCAGCTATATCAGAAACCATATGGCCCCATGCCGGAAAGATATTTCTCCACTGGAAAAAAGTGTGCTACCATGAGGCCAGAAAAGAGCCCCGGGTGTGCGGCAGAATGGGGCCGCGGCCGGCAGGGGCAAAAAGGAGGTTTCTGGTATGATTAGTTTCCTGCTCTGTCTTGCGATCCTGGTGGGCGGATACTTCGTCTATGGCAAGATCGTGGACAATACCTTCGGCCCGGACGACCGTGAAACGCCTGCTGTGCGCATTAACGACGGCGTGGACTATGTCGTGATGCCCCAGTGGAAGCTGTTCCTCGTCCAGCTGCTGAACATTGCGGGCCTTGGCCCCATCTTTGGTGCCATGCAGGGCGCTTTGTGGGGCCCCGTGGTGTTCCTGTGGATCACCTTCGGCACCATCTTTGCCGGTGGCGTGCATGACTACTTCTCCGGTATGATGAGTGAGCGCAACGACGGTGCTTCCATCGCGGAGATCACCGGCAAATACTTAGGCCCCGTGATGCAGAACGTGATGCGTGTGTTCTCTGTTGTGCTGCTGATCATGGTGGGCACCGTGTTTGCCGTCGGCCCTGCCGGTCTGATCGTTGAGCTGTGCAGCCAGAGCGGCGCATCCGGCGTGATGACTTCGCTGCTGTTCTGGCTGGTCATCATTCTGACCTACTACTTCATCGCGACCTTTATCTCCATCGATGCGGTCATCGGCAAGATCTACCCCGTGTTCGGCATCTGCCTCATCATCATGGCCATCGGTGTCATCTTTGGCATCTTCACCAACCCTGCCTATACCATCCCCGAGATCTGGGATCACTTCGGCAGCATGCACCCGTCGGGCACGCCCATCTGGAGCTTTATGTTCATCACGGTTGCCTGCGGCGCGATCTCCGGCTTCCACTCCACCCAGTCGCCTCTGATGGCCCGCTGCATGAAGAGTGAGAAGCAGGGCCACTTCGTGTTCTACGGTGCCATGGTCTGCGAGGGTGTCATTGCCCTGATCTGGGCCGCTGCAGGCTGCTCTCTGTACGAGGTCACTGATGGCCTGAACACCGGTCTGGCCCAGGCACTGGCAATGGGTCAATCCAAGGCCATCTATGATGTCTGCTCCAAGACCATGGGCGGCGTGGGCATCGCACTGGCCATGATCGGCGTGGTCGTCTGCCCCATCACCTCCGGCGATACCGCCTTCCGTTCTGCCCGCCTGACCCTGGCCGACTGGTTCAAGATCGATCAGGACAGCTACGGCAACCGTCTGAAGCTCTGCGTTCCCGTGCTGGGCGTGGGCGCTTTCCTGGGCATCGGCAACGCGCTGGGCTTCATCAACTACACCGTGATCTGGCGTTACTTCAGCTGGACCAACCAGACGCTGGCCATGATCGTTCTGTGGGCCGCTTCCATGTACCTGTTCAAGGAGAAGAAGAACTACTGGATCACCGCAGTGCCCGCTGCCTTTATGAGTGCCGTGTCCTCTACTTACTTCGTGCTGGCTCCCGAGTGCCTGGGCGGTCTGCTGAACCATAAGACTGCTGAGGGCGCTACCGTCTATAACACCGCAGTTGCTTACCCGGTGGGCATCCTCTTTGCGATCGCCATGCTGGTGCTGTTCATCTATGCAACCAAAAAGCAGACGGTGAAAAAGACTGCATAATTGACATTTCCCCCTCTTCAACCTTCCCGATACCCATTCACAACCGCAAAAGCCGCCTGCCGGGCCGTCCGGCAGGCGGCTTTTGCTTGTGCAGAGAAACGACGAATTGCGGCAAAAAGAACAGGAATGCAGACAAGGTGCACAAAAATATGCCAAAAAGTTTGGCAGGGTGCACTGAAAACGAAAAACCACCCGCTGAAACGATTTCGGTAAAGAAGTTTTGCCGAGGATACGTTAAAAAATCTTTGCCGGGATTTCCGGGAACGGCTGACTTATATAGTTTTTGATATAAGGGCCATTCTGGAAGGATATTACCAGATTTATGAAGATTGTGTTAACATAGGGCCAAGGAATGGCCGTGACGGGGCAGAATGGGGCTCCGGGCACGGACGATAAAAGGAGGTTTCTGGTATGATTAGTTTCTTACTCTGTCTGGCGCTCCTGATCATCGGCTACTTTGTCTATGGCAAGATCGTTGACAATACGTTCGGACCGGACGACCGCGAAACTCCTGCTGTGCGCATCAACGATGGCGTTGACTACGTTGTGATGCCCCAGTGGAAGCTGTTCCTCGTCCAGCTGCTGAACATTGCAGGTCTGGGACCCATCTTTGGTGCACTGCAGGGTGCTCTGTGGGGCCCCGTGGTGTTCCTGTGGATCACCTTCGGCACCATCTTTGCCGGCGGCGTGCATGACTACTTCTCCGGCATGATGAGCGAGCGCAACGACGGCGCTTCCATCGCTGAGGTCACCGGCCGCTATCTGGGCCCCGTGATGCAGAACATCATGCGTGTGTTCTCTGTGGTGCTGCTGATCATGGTCGGTACCGTGTTCGCAGTGGGTCCCGCAGGCCTGATCGTGACCCTGTGCAAGAACGGCGGTATGTCCGGTCTGCTGACCACCACCCTGTTCTGGCTGATCATCATTCTGGCCTACTACTTCATCGCAACCTTTATCTCCATCGATGCCATCATCGGTAAGATCTACCCCCTGTTCGGCATCTGCCTGATCATCATGGCAGTGGGCGTTATCTTCGGTATCTTCACCAACCCCGCCTACACCATCCCCGAGATCTGGGCAAACTTCAGCAATATGCACCCCTCCAACACCCCCATCTGGAGCTTCATGTTCATCACCGTTGCCTGTGGTGCTATCTCCGGCTTCCACTCCACCCAGTCGCCTCTGATGGCTCGCTGCATGAAGAGTGAGAAGCAGGGCCACTTCGTATTCTACGGTGCAATGGTCAGCGAGGGCGTTATCGCTCTGATCTGGGCCGCTGCCGGCTGCGCACTGTACACCATCACCGACGGCAAGATGGTCGGTCTGGCCGAGGCTCTGGCTGCCGGTCAGTCTGCCGCTATCTACGACGTCTGCCTCAAGACCATGGGTAAGGTTGGCGTGGCACTGGCTATGATCGGTGTCGTTATCTGCCCCATCACCTCTGGTGATACCGCGTTCCGTTCCGCTCGTCTGACCTTGTCCGACTGGCTCAAGATCGATCAGGACAGCTACGCAAACCGCCTGAAGCTCTGCGTTCCCGTTCTGGGCGTGGGCGCATTCCTGGGCATCGGCAATGCACTGGGCTTCATCGACTACACCGTCATCTGGCGTTACTTCAGCTGGACCAACCAGACGCTGGCTATGATCGTCCTGTGGGCTGCTTCCATGTACCTGTTCAAGGAGAAGAAGAACTTCTGGATCACCGCAGTGCCCGCTACCTTTATGAGCGCTGTGTCCTGCACCTACTTCGTGCTGGCTCCTGAGTGCCTGGGCAAGATGATCAACACCTATGCAGACGGCAAGCTGGTGGCTTACAACACCGCAGTTGCATATCCCATCGGCATCGTCTTCGCAATTGCCATGCTGGCGCTGTTCATCTATGCAACCAAGAAGAACACCGAGAAGAAAGCCGCATAACCCATTCATAGCGGCAATTTCTCAGTAAAACAAACCGGCCGCTGTCAGCTCAGCGGCCGGTTTCCTGTTTTTGGCTAAGAGTGCGGGTTGGGCCTTGCATTTTCTTTGCCGGAGTGGGAAAATGGGTACAAACAAAAACGCAAAAGAGGGATGAACGTTATGCTCTTCAAACCTGCACAATTGGGCCTTGCCAGGCTCGACCCCGCCGAGCTGGCGGCTGACCGGAAAGCCTGCAAAAAGATCGGCCCCTGCGGCGTGGGCAAAAAGGCCCTGTATCTGAACAGCTTTTACATCGACCGCCGCTACTACCTGCCCTACACCAGCATCACCCGCGTGTTCAAGCGGGTGGCCATGAGCTCCGGCGGCTTTACCGGCAAGGGAATGTTTGCCTCCATGGCTTACCTTGTGGTGGAGTACGACGGCGGCAAACAGAAGCAGTGCAACTTCAAGGACGAGCGGGACGTGGATGCCCTGCTGGAGCTGCTGGCAAAGCAGCAGCCCCAGATCCGGCTGCTGAGTGCCGCCGGGGAGCAGGCGTTGCAGAAAAAGGCCGAGGAAAAGGCCGCCCGCAAGCTGCCGGAGCTGTCTGACGATGCCAAACACACCGTGACGGTCCTGCGCAGGGCAAAGGAGTATCTGGACGCAAAACCCGAGCTTTCCAATGAGCTCAGTGCTGCCCAGCGCCGCAAGCGCGCCCAGCTCAAGAGCAAGCCGGTCTACCGCTACGTGGCCCTTGCCATCTTCCTGTTCGGCACTGCCGCCGCAGCCTACGGCCTGTACGCGGTGTTCACCCACACCGGCAGCTACGGCGTGTACTTTGCACTGTTCGGCTTTGCAGCCATCTTCCTCTTTTCCAGCTACAACATGCTGCCCACGGCGCACAATAACAACAGCGCCATTATGAAGCGGGCCGATCAGGCCGATGCCGCCATGGCGGAGTATGTGAAGCACTACCCCAACGGCAGCTTCCCGGTGCCCAGCTGTTACGCCCATCCGATCGTCCTCAAGCGGATGATCGATGCCGTGGAGGAAGGCCAGGCCGTGACCACCGCCGAGGCACTGGATGCCGTCAAGGCCCGCCTGCAGGCTGTCAATGCGGATGTGCAGGTGGAGCAGGAGGAGTACGACGAGATCGTCGCCATCAAAGCGCTGTTCCTGAACCACGACTATCAGTAAAACTGTCCCTCTCTGTCATCGCTTTGCACTGCCACGCTTTGATGGAGAGGGTTTTTCTTGCGTTGTGCGGCACTTCGTCTTATAATGAGCACAGAGAGTGTTTTTGGAAAAAACAGGAGGTTCCCTATGGATATGGTCACATTGGGGCGCACCGGCATCACCGTGAACAAAAACGGCTTTGGTGCCCTGCCCATCCAGCGTATTTCCCAGGAGGACGCGGTCTTTCTGGCCCGCAAGGCTTACAAGGCGGGCATCCGCTTCTTTGATACCGCCCGCGCCTACACCGACAGCGAGGTGAAGCTGGGCGAAGCCTTTGACGGCATCCGCTCCGAGGTCTACATCGCCACCAAGACCGCCGCCCAGAACGCGGAGGAGTTCTGGAAGGACCTGCACACCTCCCTGAACAATCTGCGCACCGACTATGTGGACATCTACCAGTTCCACAACCCGTCCTTCTGCCCCAAGCCCGGTGACGGCTCCGGCCTGTACGAAGCCGCACTGGAGGCCAAGGGAAAGGGGATGATCCGACACATCGGCATCACCAACCACCGCCTGTCCGTGGCCAAGAAAGCCATTGAGAGCGGCCTGTACGAGACCCTGCAGTTTCCGTTCAGCTATATTTCCGGTGAGCAGGAGCTGGAGCTGGTGCGGCTGTGCAAGGAGCACGAGATGGGCTTTATCGCCATGAAGGGTCTGTCCGGCGGTCTCATTACCAACAGCGCCGCCGCCTATGCCTTTGAAGCGCAGTTCGAGGGCGTTCTGCCCATCTGGGGCGTTCAGCGGGAAAAGGAACTGGACGAGTTCCTCTCCTACATTGATAACCCGCCCCGGATGGACGCAGAGCTGTCTGCGGTCATTGCCCACGACCGGGAGGAGCTGTGCGGTGAGTTCTGCCGTGGCTGCGGTTACTGTATGCCCTGCCCGGCTGGCATCGAGATCAACAACTGCGCCCGCATGAGCCTGCTGCTCCGGCGCTCGCCCTCGGCAGAGCATCTGAGCCCTGCCGGTCAGGCCAAGATGAAGAAGATCGAGGGCTGCCTGCACTGCAACCAGTGCAAGGCCAAGTGCCCCTACGGGCTGGATACGCCCGCCCTGCTGGCCCGCAACTATGAGGACTACAAGCGGGTCCTGGCCGGGGAAGTCAAGGTGTAATAGAAAAAAGATGGATGCCACACGACATCCATCTTTTTGTTTTACAGCGAAGAGGGGATCGGCTCCCGGAAGATCTTCATGGCCTGCTTGTAGCAGCGGATGAAATAGAGAATCTCCGCAATGGCGGTCAGAGCCCAGGAGCAGGGGTAGAGCAGGTAGAGCGAGGGGATGGTGTGGAAGTGGGCGAAGATGGTGTATACCCAGATCACCCGGAACACACAGGAACCCATGATGACGATGACGGTGGGCACCACGGTCCTGCCCAGACCGCGGGAAGCGGCAATGGTGCAGTCCATAAAGGCCGAAATGCAGTAGGCCAGCGCCATGACACCCACACGCTTCATACCGGCATCGATGACGGCGCTTTCGGTGGTGAAAAGGGCGAGGAACTGCCGCCCGAACAGGAACAGGCCGCCGCCCAGCGCCAGACCCACACCGAAGGAGTAGGCCAGCGAGATGAAGTAGCTTTTCTTGACACGGTCGGGCTTGCCTGCGCCGTAGTTCTGGCTCATAAAGCTGGCACAGGCCATGTAGAAGGCGGCCATGCAGTCGTAGATGAGCGGATCAGCGTTTGCAGCGGCGCTGTTGCCCTTGACCATGAGGGAATCAAAGGAGTTGACACCGGCCTGGATGAACAGGTTGGCGATGGCGAAAATGGCGTTCTGGAACCCGGCGGGCAGGCCCAGCGCCAGAATGCTTTTGGTCATGGCGGGGTCGAGCTTTGCTTCTTTGAAATGGAGGGCGTAGCAGTCCTGCACTCTGGTCAGGGCGTGGAGGATGAACCCGGCAGAAACACACTGAGAAATGGCACTGGCCAGCGCCACGCCTGCCACGTCCATGTTGCAGACGATGACAAAGAACAGATTCAGAAGGATATTCAGCACACCGGCAAAGCTCAGGATGTACAGCGGCTTTTTGGTCTCACCGATGGCGCTGAACACGGCGTTGCCAAAATTGTACAGAGCCAGCGCCGGCATACCTAGGAAATACACCCGCAGGTAGAGGATCGCACCCGGCAGCAGGTCCTCCTTGGTGTTCAGCAGTCGCAGCATGGCAGGGGAGCCCAGCAGGCCCACAACCAGCAGGATTACGCCTGCGATCAGGCTGACGATCAGGGCCGAGTGGACGGTGTCGTGGACATCGTCCGGGTGTCTGGCTCCGTAGAAGCGGGCCACCAGCACGTTGATGCCGTTGCCCAGGCCAATGAGAAAGCCGGTGAACAGCGTGACAAAGATGCTGGTGGAGCCCACCGCGCCCAGCGCTGTGGAGCCCGCAAACCGCCCCACCACGGCCACGTCCGACATGTTGAATAAGACCTGCAGCAGGTTGGATAATGCCAACGGCAGGCTGACCAGAAGGATCTGCTTTGCCAGAGGGCCTTCTGTCAGGGATCTTGTGCTAGATTTCATGTTCTCTTTTTTCCTTTTCCAGTCCTAAACCGTGCCCGCGCATACCGGGGCACAACACCTATTATAAGAGATGCGCACACTTTTGCAAGATGAATCTTTCAAAAAGGAAGAACAGAATGCGTCAGCGTCTTGCTGGCGCGGGATCGGGCACGGAATCCGGATACAGAGCCGCCAGACGGCTTGATTTTTGCCTCCGGCTGTGCTATACTACATTACACTGGTTTGCCAGTAATGTGCGATCGTAGCTCAGCTGGATAGAGCGTTCGGCTCCGACCCGGAAGGCCAGAGGTTCGAATCCTCCCGGTCGCACCAAACAAAGAAAATCCGAATCTTTTCTCGATGGGAGGAAAGGTTCGGATTTTTTGTTATCTTTGGAAATGGGAGTGCCGCAGCTCCTCAGCCACCCTTCCGGTTTCGCTGCCAGATGCGGTAAAGTCCGTCCGTGATCAGATACTCGCGGTATTCGATCGGCGTGCGGCAGGCCTCCCGGATGGTGCGGGGCAGGTTGCCGGTGGCATAAAAGCGGATATCCGGGCCAAGCTCTGCCTGAAAACGCTCGGCCAGCCCGTCCAGCAGCCCGGCGGTGCCCAGCACAAAACCGTTCTGTAAGCAGGCAGAGGTATTCTTGCCCAAGATCGAGGAGGAAGCTGGAGCGGAGAGGTCGATCTGGGGCAGCTGGGCGGTTTTTTGCACCAGCGCGGAAAGGGAGAGCTGCGGCCCGGGCAGGATGACACCGCCCACCAGCTCCTGTTTGCCGTTGACTGCCATGATGGAGATGGCGGTATCTGCCGAGATGACCGCCAGCGGTCCGGGTCCCTCCTCCAGTGCGGCCACAGCACCGCATAGCAGCTCTGCGCCCAGCTGGGCCGGGTTGTCCAGCCGCAGCTTGATGCCGCTTTTCAGGCCGGGGCCAACGGTCAGGAAGCGGGCAGAGCAGAACATCCGCAGCGCACCCAATACCCGGCCTGTCAGTGCGGGCACCACACTGCCCAGAATGCCGCCCTCGATCCGCTCGGGGGCAACCTGATATAAGGAGAGCAGATTCAGCAGGTTCATGGCGTATTCGTCCACCGTTGCGGCCGGGCTGGAATGCAGCCGCCCGCTGAACTGCAGGGTGTCGTGTTCGTAGCCGGCAATCGTGATGTGTGTGTTGCCGATGTTGACCGTAAGGATCATGGTTGGGGCCTCCTCCGCTCTATAATGTAATTATATAATATAACACCGCCCCGGAAACTGCAAGGGCTCTCCCCTTGGCAAAGGGGAGACGAAATGGCCGTGGCCATTTCGGAGGGGTTCAAAACCTGCCCGGAAGCACTCATTTTGCGAAATATAGAAAAAACTCAAAAAAGATGCAAAAAAGTGTTGACAGAAGGGCGGGGATGTGGTATTATACTTGAGCGCCAAGGGCCGCCGGAAAGAATGACTTCTGAAAGCGGCGGAAGCAAAGCGAAAGAACCAATATGGATACGTTGAAAAACGAACCACAAGTTCGAAAAAATCGAAAAGCTTCTGAAAAAAAGTGCTTGACAAAAAATCACTTCTGTGGTAAAATAATCAAGTCGTCAGCCGCTAAGGCTGAGGCGCACAGGACCTTGAAAATTGAACAATATCGAAAAACTTGTAACGGAACCTATTTTCG
>OIXS01000943.1_pt1 | contig 16210 bp, 17 predicted proteins | sample 1587841 | NCBI WGS metagenome assembly OIXS01 (sample SAMN03283254) | human gut metagenome | biome: human-associated habitat; material: feces | host: Homo sapiens | place: USA | collected 2013
TGTCACCGGCCACCCCATCCCCGCCGAGACCTGCCCCCGCCGGGCCGGCGACCCCGCTCAGCTCATCGCCTCCTCCAAGAAGGCAGTGGAGCAGCTGGGCTGGAAACCCAAGTACAACGACCTGAACACCATTATTGCTTCTGCCTGGAAGTGGCACAGTGCCCACCCCAGAGGCTATGAGGAGGCTTAATTATGATCGACTACGCCATTGAAAAACTGCTTGCCTATGCTCTGGAGAAGGAACTGATCCAGCCCTGTGAGAAGCTGTGGGCTCTGAACACCCTGCTGGAGGTGCTGGAGCTGGACAGCTACACCCCCTCCGGCCAGGAAGTGGGTGAGGTAGACCTGCCCGCTGTGCTGGACGAGCTGATGGACGACGCTTACCAGCGTGGCGTGATGAAGGAGAACTCCATCGTCTACCGCGACCTGTTTGACACCAAGATTATGGGCGCTCTCACCCCCCGCCCTGCTCAGGTGATTGAGAAGTTCCAGACTCTGCGGGCGGAGGACCCCCAGAAAGCCACCAACTGGTACTATCAGTTCAGCCAGGACACCAATTACATCCGCCGGGACCGCATTGCCAAGGACATGCAGTGGAAGGCTCCCACCGAGTACGGCGAACTGGACATCACCATCAACCTGTCCAAGCCCGAGAAGGATCCCAAGGCCATTGCCGCCGCCCGGAACCTGCCCGCCTCCGCCTATCCCCGCTGCCAACTGTGCGCGGAGAATGAGGGCTATGCCGGCCGGGTGAACCACCCCGCCCGTCAGAACCACCGCATCGTGCCCATCACCATCAACGGCTCTCCCTGGTTCCTGCAGTACTCCCCCTATGTGTACTACAACGAGCACTGCATCTGCCTCAACAGCGAGCACACCCCCATGAAGATTGACAAGGCCTGCTTCGGTAAGCTCCTGGACTTTGTGGGCCAGTTCCCCCACTACTTCGTGGGCTCCAACGCCGACCTGCCCATCGTGGGCGGCTCCATCCTGGCCCACGACCACTTCCAGGGCGGCCGGTACACCTTCGCCATGGCCAAGGCTCCCGTAGAGACCCCCTTCACCTTCCCCGGCTATGAGGACGTACAGGCCGGCATCGTGAAGTGGCCCATGTCTGTGGTGCGCCTGACCTGCGCCGATCCCCAGCGGCTCATCGACCTGGCCGACCACATCCTCACCGCCTGGCGCGGCTACACCGACGAGAAGGCTCTGATCCTGGCTGAGACCGACGGTGAGCCCCACAACACCATCACCCCCATTGCCCGCCGCCGTGGCGAGGACTATGAGCTGGACCTGGTGCTGCGCAACAACCTGACCACTGAGGAGCACCCCCTGGGCGTCTATCACCCCCATGCGGAGCTGCACCACATCAAGAAGGAGAACATCGGCCTGATCGAGGTCATGGGTCTGGCCGTTCTGCCCGCCCGTCTGAAGACGGAGCTGGCCGCCGTGGCCGAGAAGCTGGCCAAGGGCGAGGATCTGCGTGCCGATCCCCTCACCGCCTCTCACGCTGACTGGGCTGAGGGCTTTGCTGGCAAGTATGAGATCACCGCCGACAACGCCCTGGACGTGGTCCAGAAGGAGACCGGCCTGGTGTTTGCCCAGGTGCTGGAGCATGCCGGCGTCTACAAGCGCAACGCCGAGGGCAAGGAGGCCTTCCTCCGCTTCCTGAACACTCTGTAAAGGAATATTGCCTGTCATCTATTTTTCATTAGAAAACCCGGCTGGGAGACTAAATAGTCTTCCAGCCGGGTTTCTTTCTGTCTGTATTTTAGGAGAGCTCGAACATTCCGTTATAGAGCTGGTAATATACCCCCTGCTGCTCCAGCAGTTCATCATGACTGCCCCGCTCCACGATCTTACCGCGCTCCAGCACCATGATGGCGTCGGCGTTACGGACAGTAGACAGTCGGTGGGCAATGACAAATACCGTCCGTCCCTCCATCAGCTGGTCCATGCCCTTTTCGATCAGAGCCTCGGTACGGGTATCGATGGACGAGGTGGCCTCATCCAGAATGAGCACCGGCGGGTCGGCCACCGCCGCCCGGGCAATGGCCAGCAGCTGCCGCTGCCCCTGAGAGAGGTTGGCGCCGTCGGCGGTGACCAGAGTGTCGTAGCCGCGGGGCAATCGGCGGATAAAGGAGTCGGCATTGGCGATGCAGGCCGCCCGTTGGATCTCCTCCATGGTGGCATCCAGTTTCCCGAAGCGGATGTTGTCGGCGATGGTTCCGGTAAACAGGTGGGTGTCCTGGAGAACAATACCTAAAGAACTGCGCAGGGCGCTCTTCTGGATATCCCGCACGTCGATCCCGTCGTAGAGGATGCGTCCCCCCTGCACATCGTAAAACCGGTTGATGAGATTGGTGATGGTTGTCTTGCCTGCACCGGTGGAGCCTACGAAAGCAATCTTCTGCCCCGGTTTGGCATACAGACTCACATCTCTCAGTACCGGGTGTCTGGGCTCGTAGCCGAAGTCCACATGCTCAAAGCGCACATCGCCCCGCAGGGGAATATCCTCTCCCTCCGGCTTATGCCAGGCCCAGCCCTGCCCTGCCTTTTCCAGACTCACGGCTCCCTCATCCACCTCAGGAGCTTCATCCATGACCTCAAAGACACGCTCGGCACCTGCCAGCGCAGCCAGCAGGAAGTTGCTCTGCTGGGTAAACTGATTGATGGGCGCGGCGGCCTGACGCACAAAGACCAGATAGCTGGCCAGACTGCCCGCGTCGGTCATCCCTTTCAATGCCATAATGCCTCCCAGAACAGAGACAATGGCGTAGTTGATATAAGAGATGGTTACTACCGCAGGGATCATGGTAGCGGCATAGCCCTGGGCTCCGGTACCTGCCCGGCGCAGGGCCTCGTTTTTCTCGTCAAAAATCTCCATGCTGGCCTGCTCGTGGTTGAAGACCTGTACCACTTTCTGTCCGTTGACCATCTCTTGGATATAACCATCCAGATCGCCCAGACAGGCCTGCTGTTTGGTGTAGTAAGCCCGACTGCGGCGGCTGCTGAAGCGGATGTAGGCAAACATGGCTGCATAACACACAACCACCACCAGGGACAGCTGCCAATTGAGTACAAAGAGCAAAATCAGGGTGCCCGTCATCTGAATGAAGCTCTGGATGGCCATGGCAAAGCTGTTGTTCAGCGCATCGGCGATGGTGTCCACGTCGTTGGTGAAGTAACTCATAATATCGCCGTGCCGGCGGGTATCAAAGAAGCGCAGAGGCAAAGTCTGGAGGTGGGCAAACAGATCCCGCCGGATATCCAGCAGCACCTTTTGGGCCGCCCGCACCATGGTCTGAGTGTATCCAAAGGAACACAGCACGCCGATCCCATAGATGACCACCGTCAGGGCAATGCCCTGAATCAGGGTCTCCATATTTCCCGACACCAACGCGTTGACCACCGGACGGATCATGTAGGTGCCCAGCAGATTGGCCGTAGCGCTGACAGCCACCAGCACCCCCACTGCCAGCAGCAGGAACTTGTGCCGTCCCAGGTAGGAGAGGAAGGTCTTTACCGTATAGCCCAGACGCTTGGGCTTTTTCCCGCTGAAGGTTCTAGCCATGGAGCTCCCCTCCTTTCATCTGAGATGCGTAGATCTCCTGGTAGATGGGGTCACGCTCCAGGAGCTGCTGGTGGGTTCCTACCGCGTGGACCTTGCCGTCATCCAGAATGATGATCTGGTCCGTATTCATCACCGAGGTGATCCGCTGGGCGATGATGATCTTGGTCACACCCTCCAGGCTGGCCAGCTCCCGGCGGATTTTTCCCTCGGTCGCGGTGTCCACCGCACTGGTAGAGTCATCAAAGATGAGCACCTTGGGGTGCTTGAGCAGCGTGCGAGCGATGCACAGCCGCTGCTTCTGCCCGCCGGAGACATTCACGCCGCCCTGCCCCAAGTCGCTCTTGAGGCCGCCGGACATTTCCGAGACAAATTCATCGGCGCAGGCCGCCCTGCAGGCCGCCCACAGCTGCTCCTCCTCTGCCTGGGCATCGCCCCAGCGCAGGTTGTCCTCCACTGTACCGGAAAAAAGCACGTTCTTTTGCAGCACAATCCCTACCGCATCCCGCAGGGCGTGGATATCATACTCCCGCACGTCCCGGCCGCCTACCCGGACACTTCCTTCAGTGGCGTCGTAGAGGCGGGGAATGAGCTGTACCAAGGTGCTCTTGGCCGAGCCGGTACCACCCAGAATGCCCACAGTCTGCCCCGCCTTGATATGCAGATCTACCTGAGACAAGGCATATTCCTGCGCATCCGCATGGTATTTAAACGATACTCCTTCAAAGTCCACACTGCCGTCGGCCACCTGGGTGACCGCATCCTGGGGCGAGGTGATCTGGGGCTGCTCCTCCAACACCTGGGTAATGCGGTGGACACTGGCCAGAGACCGGGTGAGCAGTAAAAATACGTTTGAGAGCATCATCATGGAGTTCATGACCTGAAACACATAGCTGAGAAATCCCGTCAGGTCTCCCACCAAAAGGTCTCCGTCCAGGATCATGTTTCCTCCAAACCACATGATAAGCACGATGGCAGTATACATAGTCAGCTGCAAAGAAGGCAGATTCAGCACCGCCCAACGGAAGGTCTCCTTGGATGTGTCCGCCAGGCGGCTGTTGACCACCTGAAAGCGCTCCTCCTCCGCCTCGCCCCGGACAAAGGCCTTCACTGCCCGGATGGCTGTCAGGTTCTCCTGCACCACATTGTTCAGCCGGTCCACTGCCTTTTGAAGCTTGCCATACATAGGCGCTACCTTCCGCACGATGCAAAAGAGAATGGCTCCCAGAACGGGTGCGCACACGATAAAAATCACAGCCAGCCGGGCGTTCATCCAGAACGACAATCCCACTCCCATCACCAGCATGATAGGACTGCGCACCAAAGGCCGGAATCCGCCGTTGATGGCGTTTTGCAGCACTGTCACGTCTGTGGTCATCCGAGTAACCAGAGAAGCGGCATCAAAGTGGTCCAGATTGGCAAAGGAATAGCGCTGAACCTGGGCAAACTGGGCGCGGCGCACTTGAGCTCCCCAACCATAGGATGCCCGGGCAGCAAACCGGGCATAGAGCAGCCCAGTCACCAGGGCACAAAGAGCGCATATTCCCATTTGGCCTCCCTTATGGAGAACGTAATCAATATCCTGATTGGCTACACCCACGTCGATGAGGTCTGCCATCAGCACCGGGATCACCAGTTCAAAGCAGGTTTCTACCACGACCAGCAAGGCGCCGATCAGCAGATCCTTTCGATAGGGACCAAGATAGCGCAGCAGACGCTTCAGCTCTCCCATCGCTCTTCCTCCTTCCCCTCCCGGAGATTCCGGTACGCCCGCACTAGGAAGTCCGCAAACTGCTGCCGCTCCTCCGGCGTAAAACCCTGGAGCATCTGCTCTTCTTCCTGGGCACAGAACTCTGTCCAAGCCTGTACCGCCTGCCGTCCCTTCTCGGTCAGCTCCGCCAGGTCGCCGCGCCGGCTGCTCTCGTCCCTTCTGCGCACCACAAAGCCGCCTCGCTCCAAGGCATCTATCATCCGGGACACCGCCGCTGGGTCAATCTCAAAATAGTCCGCCAGCTCCTTCTGCCGACAAGGACCATGGCTGTTCAAATAGACCAGAAGTTTAGGCTGCCCCGCCCCCAGGCCAACTCGCCCAAAACAGGGACGCAAATAATTGCGCTGAGCATGAAACGCCCGGTAGAGCAGCATGTGAAAGGTTCGTTCCATCAGTTATCCCCTTCCCTTTTCTTGACATATCAATTATTGATATGTCAATTATAGCAGTTCACTTTTTTCTGTCAATTCCCCCATAAAAAATAGCCGGAGAGGCTCTGCACTTCCTCTCCGGCGTATAATTTGATTTACTCTGCCTGTTCTGCAGCACCTTCCGGCTGCGCCTCTTTCTCCACCGGACGATTCATCGGTCCGGCAATGGGAACAAACTCCGGTTCCTCCTGCATATGTTCCTTGGTCCCCACGCAGCGGTTGATCTTGGTGCCGAGATTGTGGAATTTTTCCTCATAATCTGTCATCACACCACAGATCCCATCGGCGTGGAGGTCCCTGGTCACTTCCGTGAGCGCATAGCCCGCCTTAGGGAACTGAAACAGGGAATATTCAAACAGGTCCCGGTTGTCCGTCTTGAAATGGATCTGTCCGCCGGTACGGAGCACTCCGCGATACAGAACCAGAAAGTTCTGGTGCGTGAGCCGCCGCCGGGCGTGTCGGTTGGAGGGCCAAGGATCGCAAAAGTTGATGAACAGACGGTCGATCTCATCGGGGGCAAAGTACTCCCGCAGTTTGGCCGCGTCGCCGTCCACAAAAAACACATTGGTCAGGCCCCGCTGTGCGCAGCGCTCCATCGCCACGATCATGGCATCCGGTACCCGCTCCACTGCCAGATAGAGCACATTGGGGTTCTGCGCCGCGGTCTCCGCTGTGAAGCGGCCCTTACCGCACCCCAGCTCCAGCCAGACCTGCTCCGCGTCCGGCTTCAGCTCCCGCCAACGCCCACGCTGCTCCTCCGGCGTCTGAATCAAGAAACGGGCGCAGCGCTCCATCCGCGGGACCAGATTGGGCTTTTTTCTCATGCGCATAATTGTCACCTCTCAGTTTTGTTCCAGAAATATTTTAACATAGACAATCCACCTCTTGCAATCTTTTTCAAAATATACTATACTGAAGAGGTCAGTCCGACTGTTCTGCCGGGCCCGCCTCCTGATGGCCGGTCCAGGCAACCTTTAGAAAATTTCATATCCGGGTGTAGCGCAGTTGGTAGCGCGCCTGCTTTGGGAGCGTGAGGCCCAGGTTCGAGCCGAAGCCCTTGGAAACCCCGGAAAGCCTTGGGACACTTGGGCTGACAGCACTTTTCCCCTCGCCGACAACTGGTCAAAAATCGGCGTTGACCACATGTTTGACCACAATTGAAAAATTCTATAACCGGGTGTAGCGCAGTTGGTAGCGCGCTTGCTTTGGGAGCAAGATGCCGGGAGTTCGAGTCTCCCCACTCGGACCAACTTTGTCAGAAAACCGTCTAAAATGGCGGTTTTTCTGCGTTTATTGGTTAATTTTATTGTTATTTACGAACCATGGAGGTGTAACATGGGGGTAGCTTCTGTTTCCGAGTATGTGGCATCGTTAAATGAAGAGCAGCAGCGACATATCTGCGCATTCATTGAATTTATGAATGCGGAATATCCCCAGCTGACAAATAAGATCTCCTTCTCTATGCCCATGTGGCTGGTGGGGAAAAAGATGAATGAGGGATATGTGGCGGTCTCCGCAGCGAAAAACCATTTCTCCATCCATTTTTCCGATGAGGAGTTTGTCGATCACCTGGCTGAACTCCTGCCTTCCTGCAAGCGAGGAAAGTAGTGCATCAACCTCAAATACGGTGACGAACAGGCACTCGCGATCGTGAAGGAAAGTATCTATGACTTTCTGAAGCAATTTGGCACAGGTCACGCCGGATAAGAGATTACCACCCCATGGAACTTATGCGAGTCCCGTGGGGTGGCAATCTTTGTTTATTGCTTGTTAAGAACTGATATGCCTAATAGCCAATCATAAGCTGTTATAGTTCACATTCCTCGGAGCGCTCAACTTCCAATTGCTCTTTGGGCTTATCCATGTACTGCCGGGACTCCCAGAGCCGCTGCTCCATTTCCGCAATTTCCTCCTGAATCTGTCGTCGGCTTTTGGTTCGGTTCATTTGCAGAAAGAGATGGTACCGATCCTGGAGGGTTTCTGCCGTGGGCGGGAATGTGATGACCTCGTCCCCAATCTGATTGCCCTCCAGCTCGTTCCGGCAGATCTCATCATCCATGACCGCCATATAGAGGGCACAGCGGGTAAACTCCCTGAGGGGCATCCGAATCATCCGGCGCCAGCAGATGGCCGCACCGGCTACGGCTGCCAAGCCGCCCAGGACTACAATTTTATGATTGGTTTCATACGCCCCTCCAAGACCAGTCATAGCAGTAGCTTTCAGAATCTTTTATACCACTATATCAGGTAAAGGCGCATTTGAAATAAATATTTTCTTAAATTTTCCTAAGGTTATGCGCTTCGTTTTTGCTATGGGAAGGCAGTACCAGAGCGCAACAGTCAGTTGCTTTGCTTTTTGCTCTCATCATGGTACAATCCAGGCAAGGTGGTGATCAACATGGAACCCAAAGAGATCCTTCTGGAACTGCGCACCAGGAACCGCCTCTCCCAAGAGCAGCTGGCGGAACAGGTGCATGTGACCCGGCAGGCGGTTTCCCGCTGGGAAACTGGCGAAACAGTGCCCAATACGGAGACGCTGAAACTTCTTTCCAGCCTGTTTGATGTCTCCATCAACACCCTGCTCGGCTCGCCCCGGCAGCTGATCTGCCAGTGCTGCGGCATGCCCCTGGAGGACGCCAGCATCAGCCGGGAGCCGGATGGCTCCTTCAACGAGGCGTACTGCAAGTGGTGTTATGCCGACGGGAAATTCGTCTACACCAGCCTGGAGGAACTGCTGGATTTCCTGGAGCGCCATATATCCAACGAGGCCTGGCCCCCGGAACAGGTCAGAGCCTATTTTGAAGCCCAGTTGCCGAAGCTGGATCACTGGAAGCAGAGATAACCAAGACTCCCACCCTCGGAAATTCCGAAGGTGGGAGTCTTGCTATTATGCGGCCCGGAGACTCCACTGTTCAGGTATGGAATTTTGCGTGGACTTGCAGTATAATGACCCAAGCATCCTGTTTTTACCCATTGGGGAGGTGATCTGATATGACCTTTCATGAATTCGGAGACGATACGCGCCCCCACATCATGCTGATCCACGGCGGTGGAAACGCTTGGTGGAACTACCTGCGGCAGGCCCGCGTCCTGGCCCGGCGATACCATGTGATCCTGCCCACGCTGGATGGGCATGGCGAGGCATATCAAACGTCCTACGTCTCCACCGAGCGGACGGCGGATCAGCTCATGGACTACATCCGGCGGCATTGCGGCGGACATCTCTTCGCCCTGTGCGGGGTTTCCCTGGGCGGCCAGATCGTGATGGAGCTTTTGGCACGGAAGCCGGATCTTACCGAAAAGGCCATCATTGACGGCAGCCTTTGTTACCCTCAGCCCATGATGGCCCGGTTCTGCATCGCCTCGGTATGGATGTTTGGGTGGATGCTGTTCAGCGAACGGGCATGCCGCCTTCAACTGAAGCTCATGCCCAAGCTGCTGCCCGCAAAGATGAACTATCCTCAGGAGATCCAGGAATACTATCTGCGGGACATGCCCAAAACGCCGCGAAAAACCTTATACACCATGTACCGGACCTATATGGCGCAATACCGCTTGAAAGAAAGCGTGAGAAACAGCCATGCCCAGGTCATGTATTGGTACGGGGAAAAGGAGATGAAGTGCGTCAAGAACTCCGCCCGTATGTTCCAGCAGCTGCTTCCCACCTGCCGGATCTACGAGGCAAAAGGATACGGGCATGGCTATCTGTCCGTCTATCTGCCGGAGGAATGGCTGCGCATCGCACTTCCCTTCTTCGAAGGCAAAGATCCCAATGCCCCCGGCGAATAGCCGCACATAGGAAACAGGCATTTTATGTTTTGGTGTACCAGATATACAATAGAGACAAATGTATGAGGAGGAATCGCTATGCGCAAGAATTTTGGAGCCAAGCCCTGGATCTATCCCCAGCCGGTTTTTATTCTGGCCACCTACAATGAGGACGGCACCCCCAACGTCATGAACGCGGCCTGGGGCGGCATCAGCGAGGATAAGGCGCTGAGCATCTGCATCAGCGCCGAGCACAAGACCACCGCCAACATCCTCTCCCGCAAGGACTTCACCGTGAGCATGGCCACAGCGGAGCAGGTAGTGGCCTGCGACTATGTGGGCATCGAGTCCGGCAATAAAGTGGCGGACAAGGTGGCAAAGGCCGGCTGGCATACCACCAAGTCGGAGTTTGTGGACGCGCCCCTCATTGATGAGCTGCCCATGGCGGTGGAGTGCCGCCTGGTGAGCTACGACCCGGAGAGCTGCCGTCTGGTAGGCGAGATCGTCAACGTGTGCGCCGATGAGTCCGTTTTGGGCGCTGACGGGAAGATCGACCCGGACAAGCTGCGGCCCATCACCTTTGACCCCATCCACAACGCATACCGAGTGTTGGGCGAGAAGGTAGGCAACGCCTTCCGGGACGGCGTCAAGCTGAAATGACCGGCTGATTTGCTCCAAGACAGGAATGCGGGACGGAGGGTTGACCTTCCGTCCCGCATTTATTTTGGCCGACGATCACCGTCGCCCCTTTTTCTCCCGCCTGCGGAAGTCCTCCTCGATGGCATCCTTCCAGTGCTCGTCCAGGGGCGCGCTGCACCGGACGGCGGCCACGGCCTGGCCCACCACCTCGTAGTTGAGGCGGGTACCCTCGCTGTCGCAGTGGTAGTTCACTGCCCGGTCGGGTGCGATGCCCAGATGGCCCGCCGTCTCCACGGCGTCGATGTTGGCCCCCAGGAAGAGAAACTCCCAGCCATACTTTTCCTTCTGACGCTGGATCATCTCCTTCACCCGCCGGGCTGAATAGCGGCGGCTGGCGTTCTCCATGCCGTCGGTGGTGATGACAAAAAGGGTAACATGGTCGTAATGGTAGTTTGTACCGTGGTCAATGCAATTCCATACAACGCCATTAAAACAAGGTACAGTATAAAATGGCGGCTGACACCCATGCCGATTGCCATTGTGCCAAACATCACCACCCCTGTCACCAATGTTAATCTACGACTTTTGAAACCGCCCCAAATGCTCATAAAGAGACCGCCCAGCATCATCCCGCCAAAGCCAACCAGTTCAACTGCCGTCAAATACCAGTAAGTATCTCCGAAAACACGGCTCACAAGTAAGCCGGATAAGTAGCCTGCCGGGACTGTAAGGAAAACAAACAGGCCGTAGATGACGAGTGTTTTACGAACAACCATGCAGGAATGAGCATACCGAATACCAACGCCTATATCCGCCAGAACAGATGTCATTTCCTGTGCTTTTTCTTGCTTGGGGAGTAGGATGCAAGAAAACACACCGATGCCAATGATGGCAGTTAATATATCAATCAGAAGTGTGGCTCGAAGTGTACTCATTGTCAGCACCACAGCCGCAGCAACCGGTGCACCAAACTGTACGACAGACTGCATAGTTGCGTTAATGCCGTTATAACGCATAAGATGTTCTTCGGGAACAAGCTGCGGAATGACTGCGTTGACCGCCGGATTTTGAACGCCGGCACCAGCGGAGCGAATGATCGACATGAGCAGTAATGCTGTAAGTAGCATAGGTTCTGCTGTAATGTACGGCATGATTAGCAACATTGCCAATGTGACAGCCGCAATCAGCGCATCTGCTCCGATGATGAGATATTTCCTGTTATATCGCAGGGCGCTTTTCTATCTTCGAAAAGGAGTCCGAGAATATGAGCCTGAAATACACCTGCCTCGGCTGTGGGACACCCTTGGGTTACGAGGGACTGTGCTGGAAATGCGAGTGCGAGAAAAGCCGAAAAACCGCGCTGGGATGGATGCCGGAACAAATCGCAGAGAAGCAGAAAAATCTGATTCAGAATATCCAGCGGCTGGCGGATATGGAAGACCCGGAGTTTACCGACTTCTGGCAGCTTTTAGGCTACCGGGATGCCATTACCCCGGAGATCCAACGGGCAGCACTGGCTGTAGAGGGATTCTATCCCTGCGAACTCTATTACGGAGCACCGGATGATGTACGGGATGCGCTGATCACCGCTTTACTGGAAACGGATAGCTCCCAAAATGCTGCCGAACTGATGTCCTGCCTTGCCTTCCAGGGAGATGACAAGGCAATGGAGACTCTGCTGGAACTGGAGCGGAACCCCCGGCCCTGGCGCAAGAGTCTCTATGTGGATCCGTCCAGCTATGCCCAGTGTGGCGGCTGGACCTTTGATAAGGATGGCCATCGGACGCAGCTCAACTTCAATACCTGCTATCCTATGGTCAAGGGGGCGACCGGCGAAGCGTCTCCCGTTCGCATCGGGCGGGCACGGGAGGACACCTGTCCCCACTGTGGCGGGCATATGGTGGATCTGCTGGTGCTGGATGGGCGGGATGAGCGGCTGAAGTTCTTGGGGCTGGACGGTATTCTGACAGCCACCTGCTGTCCCAACTGCGTGGGCTTCCTGAAAGGCCCCGCCTTCAACCGCTTTACCCTGGACGGCGGCGTGGAGGTCTTTCCCTCGGAGCTCTTTGACGGGGCGGAGGGGATAAAATGCTATGTCCGGCCAGAGGACTATAAGGCACTCACCGAAAATTCTTTTGTGCTGGCCAAAACACCTGTGCCCCTGTTTTACGGCGCCGCTTGCGACGATGTGAACACCATTGGCGGCTTTGCCAACTGGGTGCAGGACGCGGAATATACCATCTGCCCCCGCTGCGGAAAGCCCATGAAGTATCTGGCCCAGATCCAGTGGGATACGGTGTATGACTGTGCGGAGGGAACGCTCTATGTGGAGTTCTGTCCGGATTGCCAAATCCTATCCATGCAGCATCAGCAAACCTGAGAGGAGCGCATGCGATGAGTTTGCCAAAGCGTGACGGCGTGAAGGGCCGCTACTACCTGATCCACAAGCCGGATACTTCTCCAGAGGTGCTGGCGGAGGTGGATCTCTGCATCCAGGATGTTCTGGACGGTACTGCTCGTGAAAATCACTCCGATTACCCGACCGTGGTGCGAAACCACAACGGAACGCCCTTTCTCCCTGATCAGCTGCTGGAGCGGTATCTTTCCCGACTGCCGCTGAAGGGATTTCCCTGCGAGGATGCGGTTTCCCTCTGCGATGCCATGCGGCGGCTGGTTTGCTGGGAGGAGATCCGCTATGAGTTGGAGAAGTACATAGAAAAGCAGGTGCAGGAGCGGTTCTTCCTTGTGGGAGAGCGGGAAGATGGGTTTACCGTCTTTCCGCCCTGCACGGTGTGTCCGGAATTGCGCCTGGAGGATGTGGACGAAGGGCTGCTGCGCTTTGCCTGCTATGTGGCAGTCTGCCACACCGTGTATGGGCAGAGTTTTGAGTCTCTCAAAACCGAACACATCCTCGGCCTGGTTTCCCAGCTCCGTCCCGACATGGTAAAAGAACTGAAAACCAATGGCAGCGGCAAATTGCCGCCTAACATCCAAACGCGGAAAACAAAGCACCTGACCGCCTCGGCCAATGATGCGTTTGCCACCGTCCGCATCACCGCCAGGGACTGCACAGAGGAGTGCTATGCGGAAGTCTTGGACTATCTGTGCGCGGTGCTGGAGCAGGAGGAATTCCCCCGCAGTTACTCGGTGGAGTTCCGTGGCTCAGAGAAAAACTATCTGCCCATTCCTGGACTTCCTAAAAAGGGCGTTAATCAGTTCTTTGCCTGTGCTGTCCGATACCCCAGATTACACGCCGATATTGAGCGGTATGCACGGCTGGCCATGCGGGAGTATGAATGGTACAACAACCTCTCCGATGAATCCTGCGCCATGCCCGGAACCTTCGCCGTGTTTGCTCTGGGACTGGAAGGAGAACAGTGGGCACCGCTCGTGACGGAGTATCTGGATCTCTGCGACGACGAGCACTCCTCCCTGCAAGAGAAATTCCTTCATGCCTTTATCCGGAAGTTTGGTTTTCAACCATGGACACTGGGGGTATTGGTTCGGGGCGCATTGTCTATGCAGTGGATGAAGCCTGCCAAGGAATTCCGCAGTCTGATTGCCAATGCGGAAAGCCTGGATGCTCTACTGGCAGTCAAGCGCCGCTTTTCCGCTTATCTCCTGTCAGAAGAAAATAAGGACCCGAAATTCCGGGCCATCGCTTGGCAGAGCCTACTCTGGGCCATCTGGGGTCCGTCCTCCGAAAACGGTGGCAGCAAGGTCATCAAAGCGGCCCCAGAAGAATTGAGAGAGAAATACCGGCAGGTATTTGTGTGAGGAGAACACCATGAAAAAGAGAAAAGTCAAGGACTTTATTGCCCTGTACGCCCCGGAAGATGAGGAAAAGCTGGTGCTGATCCAAAGCGGCACCAGCGCGGACAAGACCTTTCTGGATACTTTCTGGACGGCGCATACCCATGCCCTCGCCATGGCGGATGTCCAGACCGGACAGGTGCTCTCCGGCCGATGCTGCCTGAGCTGGCCGCTGACGGACAAGGAAAGGGAATCCGGTGACTATTCCAAGCGGTTTGCCAAGGGCAACATCTATCGGATCAAGACCCGCGGCTGGAAAGGCGACGCCCTCAGTGAACCCCAGTGGTATGTCACGGAGGTACTGGAGGAAGGTGTATCCTGTCCGGCACTGGAGAAGCTCTGGGCGGAGTACACAAAGCCCATCCTTTTGGAAGATGAAGTGCTGGGGACGCTCACGCTGGATCGCGAGATGAGCACATTCGATGGAACCTGCCAGTGGATGGGGAAAGAAGTCCGGATCTCGTTGGATGTGGAGATCGAAAAGAAAGCATCCTGGACCCGCGTCACCAATGTGATGAAGAAACTGTTGGCAGATCAGGAAGTCTGGGACAAGTCCCTGCGGGCGATGGCTGCTCAGACGCTCACTGCTCAGGCCAACGAATGGCTGGCAGACAATGACCAGACCGACCGGGCCCCGGAGAAGGACCCCATCACCGAGGAGGAGTTCGCCCGGCGCATCCTGCTCACCGAGTTTACAGTATCTCCCGGCGGGCGTTTTACCGCCTGGTATGAGGACGACGATATGTTCTGGGGCCATGTGGTCACTGTGGATGGAATACTGAAAAAGGGGCCCATTGGTGCGGATATGCAGGGATAAAGAGAGGAGAAACCTGAATGAACAGTGAGCAGATTACAGCCTTTTTGCAGGAGCATTGGAGCTGGGTGACACTGATCATCGGCGCTGTCCTGCTGATTGGTGCGATCATGAGCTGGAACTGGCTCTGCGACCCCACCGGCAAGCCGGACTCCCACCGCTATGGCCGCGGCTCCCGGCGGGTGATATTCTTCTTGCTGGGGATCGTGCTGATTGTGACCAGTGTTATGTCTTGGATGTTGTAAGGAGGCCGAAACGATGACTGAAAAATATCCTACCTGGCTCACCGGCCATGTGAAGGAGTGGGCCGAGAAGCGTCTGCCCACCGTGACATTGTGTTCCACCACCGGCAATGAACTGCTGGAGGTGTGGTACTACGGAGACTTGCTTACAGTGAAGGGGGAGCCTCAATCCTATATTGTAGATAGTGACGAGGCCCCCGGACTGGTGGCGGCCCGTGACCCGGAGAGCGGCGAGGCGTTCATTATCTTCGACGGCGGGCGGCATGGCTATGACAATCTGTTCTGTGATGAACACGATCCGGCTGAATTGGAACACCGCCCCCTTAAGCGGTATGAGATCCCCGCCTCCAAACTAGTGCTGGAGCTGGGCTACAGCGCCCAGGGAACCTACAAGGGGGAAGGGTTCCTGGACGCGGAGCAGATCACCAAGAACAAGCTCTACATCTACACCAGAGAGGAAAACACCGGCTTTGACCGCCGCTTCCTCATGAAGCGTGTGGACGGGAGCTGGAAGATCGACGCGGTGCAGGAGCGGCTGGACGGCTGGCAGCGCGTGGGATTGTGAGGGATACGAAATGACATGGAAATTTGAAACATCCGGTTTCGATGGGCAGTGTACGTTGTTTGGCGTAAATATCTTTCAGTACCGCTGGCGCGACTGCCGGGAAACAGCGGCGGTCATCGATCCCCATTACGGCACGGAAAAAGTGTTTCATGTCTATGAGGTGGAGATCAACGGGCAGATCCACCGCTTTGCCGCCGGAGAGTTCTCCAACTGCGTGTGGGGATTTTATTTAGAGAAAGACAGATGAGAGGAGCGTGAACCCATGAAAGCCAATGCCGGAGAGGTCTATACCGTTTACAACCAATACCTGAAACGCTACACCGCCTGTCAGGTGGCCTATATTGCGCCGCCGGACACGGTGAGCAAGCAGCCCTGGGCGGTGGTTCTCTCCTTGGACTGGGTGGGGGACGCGCCTCTGACCGCAGAGGAACTGTCCCATCTCCGTCCGCTCTACAGGGACTTCATGTACTGGTCCCGTGACCTTCATCTGCTGCGGGTGCCGGTGGAGGTCCCGCCCCAGTACACGCTGGTGGGGACCCTGCCGCCCTTCACCGACCAGCCCTGCCGCTCCTACGGAGGCTGGAGTGACGGCTATG
>OIXS01000947.1_pt1 | contig 16147 bp, 8 predicted proteins | sample 1587841 | NCBI WGS metagenome assembly OIXS01 (sample SAMN03283254) | human gut metagenome | biome: human-associated habitat; material: feces | host: Homo sapiens | place: USA | collected 2013
CTCCTTTTTTAATAGCCTTTGTATGCCTTGTATTTTATCTGTCCGATAATTCCATGTCAACTGATCTTTATTCTTTGGTAGTGTAATGAAAATATTGGAAATATTTTCCCCTTTTCTGTTGTATATTAATGATCATGAAAGTGCTTTCATACATGTGAGCCTCTGTTATTTATACCCGATGTACGGGTTTCTTTAGTCTTGCCATAATAAAAGGCTCTCCTAATGATTTTTATTTTATCATAGAAGAACCTTTTAAACATTATTTACAGAAAAAATTTCATACTCAAGAATGCAAGAGGTTTTTCTATTTTTTATAAGTGCCTTCTGCTTTTTTCTTTTTTCTTTTCCATACAATCAGGAAAATTCCGCCTGCTGTCAATACAATTCCTATAATCGTTCCATAGAACAATGGCTTATTAGCATAAAAGATAATTACACTATTAGCTGATACAGTAACCCTGGAAAAAACTTCATTATATTCATTTGTGGTTTTCCCATCTTCATGAACTGCATAGTCTGTACAAATGATCTGTACCTGTTCCTCTAGTCCTTCTGGAATATTAAATGTGATCTTTCCATCATTTTCTCCAAGATAAGTATCGAGTTCTTCCCCACTTAAATCAACCAATACTTTTCCTTCCAGTTCATTATTTTTCTTCACTGTTCCACTTTTGTCTGCAACAACTGCTTTGAAACTCTTTAATTTACCTCCATCATCTGTTGGAATTGCTGTCACCGTTTGAGATTCTGTTTTGTAACGTCCACTATTTTCCAGTCCACTGACTGCAACAACCGGTGCGGTCTGATCTACAATCCAGGAAACATCAAGCCCTTTTATATCACTGTAGGAAGCCGTCTCTGCTTTGTCTGTGGATTCCACTACAATCGAATACTCACCTTCTCCTTCAAATAATTTTTTATTGATCGTATAGGTACGCTCGTTCCATTCACCTTCGTTATTTACATTTTCCGTTATATAGTCTTCTCCTGCTTCTAATTCCGTTCCATTCAGTTTTACTACGTATTTTTCAATTGGATCCGTATTGATTTCTTTTATAACAACAGGATTTTCCACACTATATACATAATACTTATCCAACATCTTTTCAGTATTATTATCTATCAGGAAAGTTGATCCATTACGATTAACAGAGAAAGTTACATTCTCATATTCCTGTCCATCATCCAAAGTAAATTTATTATACTCATTATTAGCCCAATCTTTTGCTGTACAAGATAATGTATAAACTCCATCTTCTTCCAGATTTTCTACCTTGATAGAATAGGTCTGATTATTTACTTCTGTAGTGATATTTTCCAATGGAACATCCTTTGTCTCATATGTTCCTATTTCTGAACGAGTAACTTCTTTTAATAACGGCTTAACTTCATCCACCGGAAGATTATCTGCAGTGTCTGTTGCAGTAATTGTGAATTCATATTTCTCATCTTTATTAGCTGAATTTACTTTAATATTAGAGACATGAATTGTTGGATGCTGTGTATCTATTGTTAGTTGCCTAGAAGTATATGTCTCCATTTTATTTGAGGATCTGTCTGTATAATTCACTGTGACAATATAATCACCATCATCACTTAACGTAAATGTCCCTGTATGTATATCCGCACTGTTATCTGTCCAGTTTGCTGATACAGAAGTTCCTGCTCCACCATCTTTTTCCACAGAAATCTGAACATCTTCTGCATAAAAATTTGCTTCATTTATTACGATTGTTGCTTCAATATTTCCTGAATAATAAGAAATACCATTTACTTCCTGAACCGGATCATTAAATGTAACGGATCCTGTCGGTGCGATATTATCAACCACAAGTCTGCTTCCATCTTTCAGATCCTTCTGATTTGTCGAAAAATCATATGCCGTAAACTCTACAGTTCCATTAAACTGATTATTACTCTGCAATACTGATTTTGGAATTGTAAAAGTTGCAGTAAATTTATTTCCATGCTGCGTTATCTTTGCACGTTCAATCGCTGCCTCCAATAACTCTGCATTTACTTTACTCACTCCACTTGCATTTCTATAACTATATACAAAATGCTCTATTCCTGCTGTCTCATCTTCACCACTAATGGTTACCGTTATCATCTGATTGTAATAATGATACGGTACATTTCCCAAGGTCTGCCCTGCAACTCCTTCACTATACGATACATTCAGATTCGTCGGAGCTGTCTTGTCTACAGTAAAAAAGTCTTCCTTATAATCTGCTGCTTTTCTCAATGCAAGATCTTTATAGTCAATGTCAAATGTATAATTTGCATCTGAATTATATGTAATATGTGCCGTATAAACATCACCATTTTTCTGCCAGTTACTACGGTCTGAAAGATATGCTGCATAATCTGGAACTTTGACATTTTCACCAGAAACATTCTTAGCAGTTACTTTCGCCACCACATCATCAGCACGGAAATTATGCTCTTTAATCTGAATTGTTGCTTTTTGGACATCATTAAAATACTTATGATCTCCTACATTTTTTCTGACATTTGTATTGGCATAATCAACACTGACCACCGGATTAATCGTATCAATCACTATTTTTTCTGACTGATAGGTTTTCATCTCGTTAGTAGAACGATCTGTATAATCCATTGTCACCCAATAATCACCATCTCCAGAAAGTATAATTCCACTCATCCACTCATCCGTTGTTCCAACCTGATTCCAAATTGCCGGATTTGTCCTGACTCCGTTAACATATACATTAACATCTTCCGCATAAAAATTAGCCTCTGTTACTCTCAGCGTAACCTTTACATCCCCGTCATAATACAAAATGGAATTAGTATTTTCTGAATCATATTGATAGGATGATTTTGTCTTTAAAGTCGTCGCATCTACTACCTGCTTTGCCGTGGAATACGAAACTACCCTAGTAGGAGATATATTATCTACAACATTGATTCTTTCATTATCAGATTTTTGGTTACTTATATTTCCTGCCATATCTGTTGCTGTAAATGAAATACTTCCACGGTACTGTTCTGTTTCTGTAGCTTTTAATGTAAAGTGACTGGTTGCAGTCTTTCCATCTTCCGTAAACTCCAATGCATCTCTCGAAATAACTTCCGTCTTTTCCGCTACATTGGTATTACTTGCCCCGGTTTCTTTCACATATGTCCACGTCAGATAATCAATTCCTGATGTTAAATCCTCTGCTTTAATTGTTATTTCTACACTTTCCTTATAATATCCAAAGGTAATTGCATTAAGGATTCTTTCTTTCAGTGGTGTACTGTATGAAACTGTCATCTTGTCCGTATCCGGTGCTGTCTTATCTACCGTAAACGACTGACTGTAATCCTCTTCCAGACTATGTCCGGCAAGATCTGTATATCCAAGACTTATATCGTAATTTGCATCTTCATCAAATGGTACTGTTGCTTCCCAGGTATAATCTTCGTCTTCCGTCTGATGCCAGTCACTCCAATCTGTCAGCTGTGAATACGCATAAGTATCTGATTCTTTTTCCTGCACATCTTTTGCTGTTACTACAAAATTCACTTCTCCCGGACGGAAGTTTCTGTCCTTGATCCGGATTGTCGCTGTTCTGTCAGCCTTATAATAGCTGGCGTTATTTACATCTTTATTATCATAAGTCACTTCTACTGTTGGAACTGTTGTATCAACTGTCATTATATTGGATCTATAAGTTGCCGTTCCATTTTTCTCTGCATATTCATCAGAAGAATAGTTCATATCATTGGATGAACTATCTGTATAGTCAATACCTATTTCATAATCTCCATCTGCCTGCATAATAATTTCACAGGTTGCTGTATCGTTCTCTTTATCAATCGTCCAATCTGAAAACTCAGCAATTGTAGTATCGCCATCTTTTATAGTTTTATCTGATGAGACGGGACCATTCCAAATCTCACTTCCGTCTTTTTTTACAGTTATGATTACATCATCTGTATAAAAGTTTGCTTCTGTTGTTTTAATAGTCGCTTTTACTGCACCGTCATAGATAAAACGGGTTTCCTCATCTGCTGTTTCCTTATCTTCTCTTGTAATCTCCTCTGCTGTATCACGCTTGACTTGTGCTTTTAATGTTGTTCCTGTTTCCGCAGGTTTATAAGTTATATTTACCTCTGGAGATATTGTATCCACAATACTAATTCTGCCATCATCAAATTTATCGGCACTTGTATTTCCTGCCATATCTGTTGCCGTAAATGAAATGCTTCCACGGTACTGTTCTGTTTCTGTAGCTTTTAATGTAAAGTGACCGGTTGCAGTCTTTCCATCTTCCGTAAACTCCAATGCATCTCTCGAAATAACTTCCGTCTTTTCCGCTACATTGGTATTACTTGCCCCGGTTTCTTTCACATATGTCCACGTCAGATAATCAATTCCTGATGTTAAATCCTCTGCTTTAATTGTTATTTCTACACTTTCCTTATAATATCCAAAGGTAATTGCATTAAGGATTCTTTCTTTCAGTGGTGTACTGTATGAAACTGTCATCTTGTCCGTATCCGGTGCTGTCTTATCTACCGTAAACGACTGACTGTAATCCTCTTCCAGACTATGTCCGGCAAGATCTGTATATCCAAGACTTATATCGTAATTTGCATCTTCATCAAATGGTACTGTTGCTTCCCAGGTATAATCTTCGTCTTCCGTCTGATGCCAGTCACTCCAATCTGTCAGCTGTGAATACGCATAAGTATCTGATTCTTTTTCCTGCACATCTTTTGCTGTTACTACAAAATTCACTTCTCCCGGACGGAAGTTTCTGTCCTTGATCCGGATTGTCGCTGTTCTGTCAGCCTTATAATAGCTGGCGTTATTTACATCTTTATTATCATAAGTCACTTCTACTGTTGGAACTGTTGTATCAACCGTCATGATATTAGACGTATAGATACTATTTTCAACATTCCCTGTATATTCACCTGAATTACCTTCTTCCGTATCATACGTCAGTTCATTTAAAGAACGATCCTTATACTCAATACTAATCTCATAATCTCCATCTGCCTGCATGATGATTTCACAGATTTCCGTATCGTTTACTTCATCAATCGTCCATTTTGAAATTTTAGCGAGCGTCGTATCACCGTCTTTTATAGTCTCTTTTGATGAGACTGCACCATTCCAAATCTCACTTCCATCTTTTTTTACAATTACTTTCACATCTTCTGCATAAAAGTTTGCTTCTGTCATTTTGACAGTTGCTTTTATTGCACCATCATAGATAAAACGGGTTTCTGCATCTGCTGTTTCCTTATTTTCTCTTGTAATCTCCTCTGCTGTATCACACTTTACTTTTGCTTTCAGAGTCGTTTCCTCCCCAACAGGTGCATAAGTCACCTTCACCTTTGGCGATTTATCATCTACAACAACCGTATTCTCAGTATCAGCTTTTTCTGAAACTCTTCCTGCATAATCAATTGCCTTAAATGATACTTTTCCACGGAACTGAGGTTGAATATCAAAACTGTAACTTACCGTACCATCTTCGTTCTTTTGGACTTTTTCATCTTCAGCCAGCACTTCCGTCTCATCTTTTCCCTGACTTGAAAGGCTGAGAGTATCAGAATCGTATTTGTATTTAAATGCTTTAATACCTGAAACATCATCCGTTGCTTTAATTGTCACAGTCACCTTATCTTTTCCAAAAAAGAAATTCTTGATCTGCTGAATCAATGAGTCTTTTTCATATGAAATTTCCAAATTATACGGATCACCTTTGTCAATCTTAAGCCCCTGAACTGCAATTCCACCAGTAATTTCATCCGAATCTACTTTCTTAAGATATACTGTTAAATCATGATTTCCTTCGATATCATATACAAATGAATCACTCCATGATGTTCCATTTAAACTGCTCTCTGTACTGATCTGATATCCTTCCGGTGCACTGATTGTAATATTTCCTGTGTACCATCCACTCTCTGCATCAATTTGATTTCCAGACAACTCATATGGATTTTCCGGTGTATCCAGATATTCTACTGTCAACGTATAGTTCGCTTCACATGCATTATATTTTTCATCTTCTGCCTTGGTCGCTTTAATCACTATACTTCCAGTTTTATTATCCGCAAATCTGATTACTCCTGTACTCGGATTCATGCTCACTCCAAGTACATTTTCACCTTCAATACTATAAGTAATTTCACCCGTTCCTGTTCCAGTATTCGCCATGACAGATGTATATTCTTTTGTACCATATACAACTGTCTTTGTCGTTTCCTGAAACGCAATGCTTTGATCTGCTTTTTTGATTGTTAATTCATATTCTGCCGTTGCCTCTTTATACGATTCATCTCCTGCCTTAGTTCCTTTTACTTTGACTGTTCCTGTTGACAGAATTGTAAGCTTTCCTGTACTCTTATCAATTGTTGCAACCGACGTATCTGCTTTTTCACCATTCAGCCTTTTCTGTTCAATGATCTCATAAGAAAGTTCTCCATTACCACTGCCCCCCTGTAATGCATTTTCAAATGAAGTATTATTCGCATCCCAGGTGATTTCTGGATTTTGTCTGACAAAATGCAGCGTACTCTGAGTACCTTTCGCTATATTCAAAGTATATGTCGCAGTTGCCGTCTCATAAAAAGAATTCTCATCTTCCGTTTTTGTAGCTTTGATCGTTGCCTGTCCTGCTTTTATAAATGATACTTCTCCCGTTTTTGGATCTACAGACACAATATCCTTGCCATCTTCTACTGAATAAGTAATCTCGCCTGTTCCGTTTCCACCTTTCGCTTCATTTAAATATTTATTATTATTTTCTCCGTAATGCAGATCTGATGGAACACTGGTATCAAACTTAAATCTTGTCTGCCCTTTTTTTATTGCCGTGATTCGGTAGGTCGCAGTAATTTCATTATATTTGTCATCACCTGCCTTAGTTGCCTGAATTCCAACAGTCCCCAGCTTCTTAAAAGTAACTTCTCCCGTATCCGTATTCACTTCTGCTATACCAGTTCCCTCGATTACTTTATAAGTGATCTTTCCTGTACTTTGCCCCCCAACAGCAGCATTTGAATATGTACCATCTGCCGGATAGTATTTTTTATCCTGTGGTACTTCTTCTTCAAATTTGAATCCTGTCTGATCTGCTTTTACAACAGAAAGTTCATATGTAATTTTTGTTTCTGCATAAGTTATATCAGCAGCACGGGTTGCTTCAACTGTAATCATTCCAGAACGCTTGATTGTAACTTCACCTGTCTGAGAATTTATATCTGCCACATCTACATTTGTATCACTTCCCTCAAGATCTTTTTCTTTCACAATCGCATAAGTAATCTTAGAATCTGCCATTTCAGAAGATGCTACATTAATAAACTTATTTTCATTTTCACCGTAGACCACTGACTTCGGTGTTGCGTCATTAAACCGAAATGTTGAATCATATACTGCAGACAGATTCATCTGAACATCACACACATACGGGGCAGCAACCGTTACTGTCTTACTCACCTCATCGTATCCATCTAATGAAAACGTCAGTTCGTATGAATTACCTTCAATTAGTTCAATACTATATGTACCATCTGAACCTGTTATTGTACTTCCTGCATCTCCATCAGACACAAACACATTTTCAAGTGGTTGACTATTCTGTACATTTGTTACCAGACCTGTCAGAGTCACCTTCTGCTTCTGTACCGTTTTCTTCAACGTGATTTCTCTTTCTGTCAATACATTTTCAGAAGTTATCGTCTGCATTTCGGTATCATTATAACTGTCATACCCCTCACCACTGGCTTCCACAATTTTATAATATGCCTCACCATCTGCTTGTTGTGCCTCACTGATTGCTGCAATTTCCAGAACACCATCATCTCCTGTGACTGCATCAACCGTCTCCTGTTTTTTGTCACTTCCTGTTGCATCCGTATAGAGATCATATACTACTTTTACTCCTGGAACAGACTCTCCCTGCTCATTCAGAATTTTGACCGTGTATACATCCTGATGATTTTCTGAACTTGCCAATACGATTTGTCCCGAACTTAATATAAGTTCTAAAACCAGAACCAGGCTCAGAAGCAATGATAAGATTCCTTTTTTTCCTGATATTCTCATCTTTCTATCCTCTTTCATTTGTATTTCATAAAATAATTTCATTTGTATGTACGAATCGAATTTCTGATTCGATCACAACCCGCTCTTCCATTCCCCCTATATTCTGACTTTTTTGTGAATTCATATTTTCCACATTTAATAGTGGAACTGTCTCCCCACTGAACTCCTGTGACAGAACCATCGTATCCTGTTCAATGTTATCCAGTCTATCTGTTATATTGATATTCTGACTGACATCTATTTTTTCTGTCATAATTCCCGTATTTACGGTTTTATTTCCTGGAATCAAATTCCCTGAAGGAGTGATCTTATCTGTCAACTTTCCTCTTTCATGATTTACAGGACTTGTTTTATATCTTTTATCTCCTGACCGCATATTCTGCATTCGGATATCCTCAATACCCTTTCTGGCTGTTCTCCCCGACAGATCTCCAATTACACCTGGAATTTTCAGGATAATAAATAATATAATTGAGACTATCAACATTACAATAGCTACAACTCCTGCAATCTGAAAGACAAGTCGATATCCATCATATGTCATTTTTTTCCTGCCTCCTGTGCCGCATTAATTTTCTGAATTGTACTTTGTATCTTATCCTGTAATTCATCTATATCCTCTTTTATTACTGATTTACTTATATTTCCTGCCTCATCTGAAATATCATTCAGCAACTGAATAAGATCATTTGATGAAGTTACTTCCAAAAATGGAACCACTTGTTCATTGACTATATCGTTAATTTCGGACCATACTTGCAGCCTCGCATCAACATCTTCGAATTTTTCTTCCTTTTTCTTGAGTTCAGTCACCTTTTCCCAAAGAGTTCCATATGCCTCATACATTTTATCCGTCTGCTTTACTTTTGCTTCACTATACTGATTAATCAGATCCAGACAATCGGATATGTCACAATAGACCTGAGCGATCGGATAAGATTTCACGCATTCTTTAAACCAGTTTTTTGCACTGGAATAACGATCTCTGTTTACATTCACGTCATAATAAAAGAGGAATGAATTTCCTATCTCATAGCAGACTTTTTCGTATCCTTCAGGATTCTTTTCTTTCAATTCTTTCAGAACATCCTTCTTTTTTGAAAATCCCTGTCGGTCTTTCTCTTCCACCCCCATTTGCAGGGTCAGCATTTGCTGAGCTTCTTCTTTCGACAGGACAAAATCCTGTATCATTGCATCATTCATTTGTAAATATGCATCCGTTCTTTCCGGATCCGTCAGGATTGCATTACAATAATCCTGATAACTTTCTGCAGATTTTAAAATATAATCATAATTTTCTGTTCTCTTATTTTCCGCACTGAAATATCCCCAGGCAGAAACTGTACTGCAAAGAACTGTTAAAATACTGGTTGTCAAAAATGCTCCCAATTTTTTCTTTTGCTTTTTTCTGAATTTATCATCAATTTCATTATAATGTTCCAGTGCATACATCAACTCAGCACAGGATTGATAACGATCCTTCGGATCTCGTTGCGTACACTTCAGGATAATCCGCTCCAATCCACTGGATAAAGATGGATTGATTTCTCTGATCGGACTAATTTTATATGGTGGTTCACATGGATTTTTTCCTGTCACCAGATGATATAATGTCGCTCCCAGACAATAGATGTCTGTTCTTGCATCTGTCTGACCCATTCCACCAAACTGTTCTGGAGCAGCGTACCCAACCGTTCCAAGACAAGTTGTATCTGCCAGATTTTTTTCTTTAAATTCTCTTGCTGTACCAAAATCAATCAATGTGACATTTCCATCCGGCTTTAACATAACATTTGCCGGTTTCATATCACGGTAAATGATCGGAGGATTTTGTGAATGAAGATATCCCAATACATCACATAACTGTTTTGCCCATGAAATGACCAGTTCCTGCGGCTGTGCTCCAAACTCTTCCAATGCACTGCTCAACGGGTTTCCCTCTATATAATCCATTACAATAAGAAATGTATCTTCATCCTCAATCACATCAATAATACTCGGGAGACTCGGATGTCTGAGTTTCTTCAGCATATCAGTTTCCACGATCAGCCACTGCTTGACCACTTCAAAATCCCGAATACCATCCTTTCTGACTTCCTTGATTGCCCACTGTTTATTTGCTTTTTCATTCATTGCCAGATACACGACACTCATACCGCCCCGGCCAACTTCATTTAGTATTTTGTACTTCCCATCTACCAGACTTCCTATTTCCAACATAACAGTTCTCCTTTAAAATGTCCGCACAAGAGCAACCGAAATATTATCCCGTTCCCCACGTCGTTTATTTTCTTCAATCAATTCTGCTGCTCTTTGCGACATTGTATTATTATCCATTAACAAATGTGGATCAAATTGTGACGCAATTTCTTCAGAACTGATCTCATGCCGAAATCCGTCTGAACACAAAATATAAACTGTATTTGCTTTTGGACTTCCAAAAATCATTTCCGGATATACTGTATCTGATGCACCAACACACTGAAGCAATACATTTCTTCGCTCATCTACTTTCGCTTCAGCTTCTGTTATATGACCAAGTGCAACCTCTCTTCCAACAACAGTCTGATCTGTTGTAAGCTGACTTAACTGATCACCTAATTCATATATCCTCGAATCTCCTACATTCATGATATAATATCGTTGATCTGTCAGAAGCATAACAACAGCCGTTGTTCCCATACGGACACCTTGCTTTAATCCATAAACTTTGATTTTCTGATTCATTTCATCAATGATCTTTTCCCACTGATTCCGAATCACGTTGTCTTCCAGTGGAGCTTTACAGAGTTTTGGAAGTTCCTGACTGCACCACGATTCAAAAGCATGAACTAATGACGCACTGGCTATCTCACCATTTGCAAGACCTCCCATTCCATCACACAAAACTGCAAAAACCATTCTGCCCTGTACAGTATTCAAGATTTTCACTGCAAGACTATCCTGATTGGTCTGCTTTGTCGTTCCTATATCTGTATTTGCAGAAATCAAAAAGTTCAATGTAACACCTTCCCCCTATTTTTATATTTTTACATTACTTTAAACTCAAATTCCTCATTTCCAAGTCTCAGACATGTCCCATGAGTTAAAGGAACCTCAACATTGCTCTGAATCATATTTCCATTGACAAATGTATGGTTTGTAGAATTTGTATCTACTACAAAATAATTGCCGTCCCGATTGATAATATTTACATGACTACGACTGATTGCCGGATTATCTCCTATAAAATAATCTACATAGCTTCGCTCTTTCCCGATACGGAATACTGGTTTGTTCAACGGGATACGTTCATTATTTTTCATACGAAGTAAAAACGCCCCCTGCAAACTCTGCATTTCTGTCGGACCTAATACACTTGTTTCTCCTGCAGGTGCCATTGACAAAACTGTGGTTTCACCAAAATTTATCGGTGGATTCTGATATTGTGGTTCTTTATACTCTGCTCCCTGACTTTGATATCCTGTTCTCTGCAAACTCTGTGGAACTGCATAAGTTCCCTGAAAAGTCCCCTGATTATTCGAAATCACATTATTAATGGGGATATTGTTTTGCATAGATGGTATATTCTGCTTTACCGGTTCTGCAAATGACTGTTCCATTTGCTTTGGATTTGTTGTCACGGGTGCTCCAGGAACCGTAAAACTTCCATCATCAATCGTATTTTTCTTACCCTTTTTTTTCTTTTTATTTGCCTCTTTTTCTAATTTCTTTTCTGCTTTTTGTGCTTTATAAATTGCAGCATTTTTCTTACTGTAATGCTGTAGCAGATAAAATCTGCTCATCGGTTTTTCCCCCGAATTTACTGGATTCTCTTGCGGTTGATTCTGATTGACTGTTCCTCTAACCGGTTGCTTTCCTGGGATTGCCATTCCTCCCACCGGCTGCTTTCCCGGAATTGCCATTCCTCCCACCGGCTGCTGTTGTCCCGGTATCGTCATTTCTCCTGCCGGCCGCTGCTGTTGTCCCGGTATCGTCACTTCTCCTGCCGGCCGCTGCACAGGCGGTCTTTGAGGCGTATTTCTTGCTGGAATTGTTCTCTGTTGTTCCAACGTCCCAGATTGATTCAACGTATCTAATAATGCTTTAAATTCAATGAGTGAAAAATTAGTATTATTATTGAAAAAATTTAAAAGCTGTGCCACATACCCACAATTTTCATTCTGATCAAACTGTGCTGTAAATACTAAATCTTTAAAAAATGCCCCCAAATTCACTCTCTCTTCATCAAGTTCTGTTGTCGGAATACTTATCAATGCCATCTCACATGTTGTTACATTCACAAACATATACTTCGGATCAATTACAATAGTTTCCGGATTCATCATATAGTCTTCCATCTCTAACATTGCTTGAATAATTCCATTTAAAACTCCCAAAACTCTTTTTTTATTTACTACTCCAGTAAAAAACTGATCCAAAGAAACTTTTGCCGTTATATTATATTTAACTGCCCTTACTTCATCCAACTGATAATACACTGCTGATGCCAGTCCAGAAATATGATTATTAGTCAACATTCCCAAACTCATCGTATCTATTCCTTCATTTTCTGCAAACTGATAGATCAGATATGTATTTGCTCCTTGATTTTCGAATTGAAATTCTCGCATTGTACTGCTCTCTCCTTATTTGTAATTATTTCTCAGAAGTTCCAATAATCTCCACTGAGTTCCATCTTTCACAAAAACATTTCCCTTATCATTAAAATCACGAGCATCTTCAAATTGAGCTCTGATAACAATTTCTCCGTTTTCATCTATAAAGCCCCATTTTCCATTCTTTTTAATTGCTGCATATCCGTTTGCAAAAGAATGTGCATCGGCAAACTGTGGTTCAATCACCATTTTTCCTGTTTTGTCGACAAAGCCCCATTTTCCATCAACTTTTACTGCTGCATAACCATCTGCTTCTAAAAACAGTCTTGCATCTTCATATTTTTGCTTTCCTATTTTCTTTCCTTTGTCATCTACCAGATAATATCCGTCCGCTTTTTCAACAAATGCTCTGTCATTACGAAATGCAATACCTTTGTCATCTAATATGACTGACTCATAAGAATCTTTGCCTCTGACTTTTCCTTTTGCATCGATCAACTTCCACTTACTTCCTTCTTTTACTGCTGCTATATCTCCATTTATTGCAGAAGCATACTCATAATTTCCCACTATCTTTTTAAAATTTGGGTCATAATACCCATACTTTTCATTGTCTGCTGCTACCAGAATTCCATTAGAAGACAATCCAATATCTGTACATTTCTTTATATTTTGTAAAGCTATTTTCTTATTTCCTGTATCCGATATATAATAAAATTCTCCCTTTTCTGATTTCACCGGTGCAACTTCATCCGCACTGAAAGGACCTGCCCAGGCAAATTCTGCTGTTATTTTCGTTTCACCTTTTTCATTTGCATACCCCCACAAATCTTCCGTTTTTACTGCACACCAACCATTGCTATATACCGATACCTCATCATAAGCATCGAATCCATACTCATAGACATAATCTATTTTACTCATCAATTCATCAAATTTCTTACTTTCAGCTTTTCGTGCTTTCGCCTGATCTCTCAATACAAAGCAATCTTTATATTCCTCATCTTCTATATATTCTTTTAAAAGGAATTCATATCCGGCTGATTCTTTAGGATATTTTGATATAATAGATTCTCCCCATTGAATTGCTTCGCTTGTCCAGCCCTGATCCGCATATAACTCACCTACTTCCATTCTCAATTCTATTGAATCATTCAATTCCAATGCTTTCCCATAATACTGAACAGCTTCTTCTATCACCTCTAATTTGGCATCTTTTCTTGCTTTCTTTAAATATGCATGATAATCCGAATTTTCCGTTGCCGCATTTGCAAATACTGAATAGATGCCGACTCCCATAAAAACCACCAGCCCTATTGGAACCAGATTTTTATAATTTTTCATAATTCTTTCCTCCTACACTCCTGACAATATCACTATGATCCATGTACCACCGGCTATTGCCGGAGCAAAAGGGAGAACATCCTTTTTCCCTTTTCTTTTCGTAATCAGGCAAAAAACTGCCTGCACAAATATGATCAGCATTGAATAAATCACCGCTCTCATCCCACCAAGTGCACCTAAAAATAAAGGGAGTATGGAAAATAACTTTACATCCCCCATACCAAGTCCCTTTCTTGATAAAATCCGTATTAATAAACTAAATGCAAGCAGCACGCCACACCCAATTAATTCAGCAATCATCTGTGCTGCAGCATCCATCGGATTTTGCAATATTTCAATTAGAAAAATAATACCTCTTAATCCAAGACATAAAAGCAAATACTGGTTGGGAATAATATTTTCTTTCTGATCGACATAAGCTATTCCCCATAAAATTCCCAAGATACAGATTCTTTTCCACATCGCTATATATGGCATATCCATACATCTTACACTCAGATAAAGTGCGATTCCCAAAAGTGCAATCGGCATGATTCTAAAATACCATTTGCTTTTTTCAGACTCCACATTGGGAAGCCCTGTCCATTTTTTCAACGTATAATAAATAACGAGACTCATCCCAATTGCTATCAACAACGTACTATAACGCATTATTTCTTCCACCTGGTCACACTCTCCTGTATTTTTACTCTTCCGTCTTTTTCTCACTGGTACTGGAACCACCTGCTGCAATCCATGCTTTTGTTGCAGCACATTGTTCAAACTGAAATTCCCATTCTATTCCAAAAAATTCCAACATATGAACCTTATAATCCACTATAATCTTAATTTCATTACTTCCCTGCTGACAAAATTCTGATCTGCTGAAGTCAAGACCTTCAATCCCTGCTTTTATACCAAGATATTTTAAATAAGCATCTGCATCTTTCCCCTCTGTTGTCAGGCGATCTTTTGCAATATTCTTACACACCTTATTCAGCACAAGACTTTTTCCGGAATTTATCCCCTGTTCTTTCAGCAACTGCTTGAAACTGTTCCAATATTCCGGATCCGAGTCTGCCTTATTTATTATCCGTCCTATTTTTTCATAAGTATCAGTTGTATCTTCCAACACTTCATTAATATCATGTCTTGCAGCATTTGCTCCATCTGACACGCCCTGCTCCCAGCCATTCAATCCCGTCATAGAATATACGTATGTATAATTCGATACATCCTTCGCTATTCCATTTACCATTGTTCCTATCTTTGCCTGTGCAAGACAAATATTAGTAATCGCAAGAATCGTAATGATCAGAAACATAAAGGCTGTCAATGAAATGGTTGCCTCAATGACAACTGCCCCTTCTTGATTTTTTCTATTCATGGCATACCTCCGGATGACTTTGAAATGAATTATTCTGGAACAACTTCAACGTTATATTCCAGATTTTCTATCACTTTTCTGACGAGTGTCTCTGTATTAGATCCTGCCGGGACATGAATTTTTAACCCATCCGCACATAAATCAAAATTGTATTCATCTATAGTTTCAAGTGTACTTGGCAAATAAATATCAGTAAGGTTTTCACAATTTTCTATCGCACTTTCTCCCAACTCTTTTAACCCCTCCGGCAGACGAACTTCTTTTATTTTAGGGCATCCATAGATACAATAATCTCCCATCGTTTCTATTCCATTAATCTCTAATTTTCTCAATGCAGTTGCACCCAAAAAAGCTTGATCTTCTATTATTTTTAAACTTTCCGGCAATATAATCTCTTCAACAACCTCATTAGATCTAAATAATCCCAAATTCAATACACTCACTTTTTTCCCATCAATTGTATCTGGAATTTCTACAATTTTAACCTTATCTTTATTGTCATATCCTTGAATTTCAAGCGTTCCGTCATCTAGCTCATAATAATCAAATGTCAGATCATTTTCATCTTTTTCATCTGCATTCTTCTTTGTTACAACTTCTTCTTTTGTATTATTCCCTTGATCAGAACTACTGCCACATCCTGAAAAGCAGGTCACACTTACTGCAATTAATAAACCAACTAAAATTTTCTTCCTCATTTCCACTTTCTCCTTTTTTAATAGCCTTTGTATGCCTTGTATTTTATCTGTCCGATAATTCCAT
>OIXS01000950.1_pt1 | contig 16098 bp, 13 predicted proteins | sample 1587841 | NCBI WGS metagenome assembly OIXS01 (sample SAMN03283254) | human gut metagenome | biome: human-associated habitat; material: feces | host: Homo sapiens | place: USA | collected 2013
AAGACGGAAAGCACATTAAGTGCTTTCCTTTGCGTGCGGAACTCGCGACAAACTTCATGCCCTCCGGTCCGCCCCGGGAGCCAGGTTGACTAACTAGGGCCCGGAATTCAGAGAAGTCAGTGCAGCAAAATGGCGATGCGGATGGAATGCACAAGATAGGGGCACGTTGTTGGGACGCGCTCTTTTAAGTTGCGGTGGAATAGTTCCTGTTTTTGGGCTTGAAGGCCGATTTTAGGGACTATTTCACCGCAACTGAGGTGTGGATGTGGGGTTAGCGCTCGTAAATCAAGTTGCCTGCCAGGTAGGTGGCCTGAACCTTAGTGGTCTGGAGCTCTTGGGGATCGATGATGAGCGGGTTTTGGTCCAGGACTACCAGGTCGGCATACTTGCCGGGCTCCAAGCTGCCGAGGTTTTGCTCGTCGCCTGCCGCGTAGGCGCTGCCCAGGGTGTAGTTGCGCAGAGCTGTTGCCGCATCGATACGCTCGCTCGGTAACCAGCCGCCCTCGGGCCAGTGGCTTTTGGGGTCTTGGCGCGTGATGGCCGTGTAGAGCACGTTCATGCTTGTAACAGCTGTGATGGGGCTATCGGTGCCGAAGGCTTGGCGGATGCCGCGCTGCTTATAGGTCGCAAACGGCCACATGATGCGGCTGCGTTCCAGGCCCAGATCGCGCTCGGGGCCGCCCGGGTCGAGTGTAATGTGACAGGGCTGGCTCGAGGCAACGACGTTAAGCTTGCGTAGACGATCGATGTCCTCGGGCAAGAGGTTCTCCAGGTGCTCGAGCGTGTTATGGCCGTGCTGGGGCAGGCCGTACAGGTCGGCGGCCTCCTCGAAGATATCCAGCGCGGCATGAATCGCACCGTCGCCGATGACGTGGATGCGCACGGTATGGCCGCGCTCCGCGGCCGCCAGAACCAGCTTGCGCATGCGCTCGGCAGGAACCGTCAGGCGACCTTGATCGCCCGGGAAGCGCGGGTTGGTATAGGGCTCGGTGAGATAGGCCGTGTGTTCGCTCGACACGCCGTCGAAGAACTGCTTAAAGCCTGGCGCCGAAAGCAGCGCGTTGTTCGCGTAACGTACCTGCAGCTCTTCCAAGCGCGATTGGTCATCCAGCAGCGTGGGAAACAAATGGGCTCGGATGCCCAACTTGCCGGCTGCCTGCAGTTTGTCGTAGACGTCGTCGCGGATAAAATCGCAGCCCGGCATGGGCATGAGCGACATATCGCATATCGAGGTGATGCCCTGCTCGGCCATCCGCCTCATTTGATCGGCGTAAGCGCTTGCGATGCGATCCTCGCCCAGCCACTCAAGGCAGCGCGGTAGCAGCTGCATGGCAGCCGCCTCGTGAGCAATACCCGTGAGCTCGCCGTTTGCGTCCTTGTCGTAGCTACCGCCCGCTGGTGGCTCGCTGTCGCGCGTGACGCCGAGTGCATCGAGTGCGCGGCTGTTGAGCCACAGCGTGTGCCCGTCGCCCGAATACATAACACAGGGACGATCGGGGAATGCCACATCGAGCGACGCCTTGGTAGGATGCTCGGGCGGGTCCCAACGGTAGTCGCGCCAGCCCTGCGTCACAACCCAAGCGTCGTCGGGCAGGTCCTGGGAAAACTCGAGCGCATGTTGCACCAGCGCCGCCTCGGACGTGCCCATATCCATGAGCATGTACGGCGAGGAACCGACCGAGGTATGGAAGAAGTGCAGATGAGCGTCATGGAAACCGGGGCAGACAAACTGCTCGCCGTAGTCGATAACCGACGTAGCGGCAGGAGCGGCGGCGATCACGTCATCGGGCGCACCGACTGCGACGATACGGTCGCCTGCGATGGCAATCGCCAGCTCGCGGGTGGTATCGATGCCGTCTTGCGCGGTAAAGACGTTCTTGGAGCGGATAATCCGATCGATATGTTGCATGGGCATCCCCATCTCTGGCAGGAAATTCAACACCCCCGAGTGTACTCCCCCGCCCTTGTAACAAAACCCCAAGCGGCAAACGGCAACTTTACCAGCCCTAGCGGCAGGTGGCATACTGGAGAGAGCCTGTACGATTTTGCGATCAACCCAGCAAGGAGCAAATCGACCATGACGAAGACCAAGGCACAGCAGATTATGGCGGCGACCGAGGCTCGCGCGGCTGACGACGTCACCGCGGCCATCCAAGATATCGCTACCGAGTTTGAACCATATATCATCAAGCAGCGCCGGCACTTCCATAAGCACCCGGAGCTGAGCCTCGCCGAGGAGCGCACGACCTCCGACATCGCCAACCAGCTCGACGCCATGAATATCCCCTACGAGCGTCCCCTTAAGACGGGCCTGGTGGCAACGCTTCGCGGCACCGCGCCGGATGCCTACCGCGAGGACGGCACGCCACGCCGCCGCATCCTGCTGCGCGCCGACATCGACGCCCTGCCCGTCACCGAGCAGACCGGCGAGGAGTTCGCCAGCGTCAACGAGGGCTGCATGCACGCCTGCGGCCACGACTGCCATATCGCCATGATGCTCGGAACGCTGCAGATCCTGCGCCATATGACCGACGACATCCACGGCGAAGTCCGCATCGTCTTCCAGCCCAGCGAGGAAAACGGCCAGGGCGCCAAGCTCATGATCGGCACGGGCGTGCTCGACGGCGTCGATGGTGCCTACGCCGCGCATATCTGGAGCGAGGTTGACGCCGGCACTGTAAGCTGCGAGCCCGGTCCGCGCATGGCCAATACCGACTGGTTCCGCATCGATGTCCGCGGCACCTCGTGCCATGGCGCCATGCCCCAGCGAGGTCACGACGCCGTCATGGTTGCCGCCGAGATTGTCAACGCCCTGCAGACCATCGTCTCGCGCGAAATCAGCCCCTACGAGCCGGCCGTCATCACCGTCGGCGAGCTGCACGGCGGCACCGCACGCAACGTTATCGCCGGCACGGCCTACCTCGCCGGCACAGTGCGCACCTACGGCGATTCGACCCACGAGGAAATGCCGGAGCTTATGCGCCGCATCGTGGAGCATACTGCGGCCGCCTTGGGCGCCGAGGCAGAGCTCACCGACTACACCATCGCCAACTACAAGGTCGAAAACGACGCCGCCTCGAGCGAGCGCTGCCGTCAGGCTGTAATCAAGTGCCTGGGCCCCACCGGCCAAGGCCATTATCGCGGCACGCTTTCGGGCGAGGATTTTTCGGAGTACCTGCGTCGCATACCGGGCGTTCTCGCCTTTGTAGGTACGCGCAACCCCAAGATTGGCGCCACGTACGCCCAACATTCCTGCTTCTACAAGATCGACGAGACCGTGCTGGCAAAGGGCTCCATGGTGGCCGCCCAGTATGCTATCGACTTTTTGGCCGAGCCCACGCAAGAGGAGCTCGACGGCCCCGCGATTACCGCGGTCGCCGAAACCAACCCCAATCTGGCCGCCAAGTTGCGCTCTGCCAAAGCGACGACCGCCGAGGCTCGCGACGCCATCCATGATGCCCGAACGGCTCGCCATGCCGCGATCAAGGGCATCCACGAAGCCCGCGCTGCTGCACGCCGCGAGGAGAAGCACGACGAGTAGTCGATTCGCTGGCATCTCGCAGTCATAGCCACATCGCGATGTCAAAGCGGGGGCGGACGTTTCGACACGTCCGCCCCCGCTCATTCTTCAAGCGCTATTTCTACTATTTCTACCCCGTCCCCAAATGGCAGACGGCATGGCTACTCGTCCTGAGGTTCCTCGTCGGAGCTTGGCTCGGACGCCGACTCAGGTGCAGGTGCCGGCTCAGGCTCAGGCGCAGGCGCAGGCTCGGGCCCAGATGCCGTCTCAGACTCGGGCGCCGGTTCAGGCTCGGGCGCCGGCGAAGCATCCGGAGCGCTGTAACCCGAAGGAGCGGACTTCTTCTCGAAGGGCAATACAAAAGTCAGAACGTCGTCCTTATCCTCATCGGCCCACTCGCTTGCATAGCGTGCGGCCCAATAGCCAACGGCACGGTGCTTGAGCATCTTGCCAAAGACCGTAAGAAATACGGTGACAAAAGCAACCAGCACCAAGAACAGCGCGAGCGTGACGCCACCGCCGGTAACAATTGCCTCAATACCCGTAGGACGATAGTAGTAGCTATACATACCGACAGAGGCAATGGCGCCAAAGACGACCGTCAAGATCCATGTGACAACGTTGGCGACCAGGCCCGTCAAAAACTCGGGAAGGAACGAAGCACAGAACAGCTTGGTCTTGTTGTGCTTAAACGCCGCCCAGACCTTATCGAGCGAAAACGCGCTCTCGACACGCCCGGTCACCGCAAAGTGCATCACGGCGATGTCGGCGAACATCTTAAAGAAGACACCCAGAATCGCCGAGGCAATTAGCGCCAGGACAAGCAGGCCGAGCGAACCGAACAGCGCAGCCTCGAGTGCATAGGAGCCGTAATAAGAATACGAGCCCGCGGCGCCAATTACCACGCCCTCCACCAGCGAAAGCACTACACCGATAACGGGAATGGCAGCGATAACCTCGAGCACGACCGAAATAACGCTCGAAAAGACTCCGAGACCAAACGACGTGGAACGCATGAGTGGACGGTCCATGCCGTCATCGACCTTGAGCGAAAGATCACGGCCCCACTCGATACCAAAGCCGGAACCACACACACTCGCAATGCAAGCTGCCAAAAAGCCGATGGCAGCCGCAATGCCGCCAATAACGGGAATAAACAACACGAGCACCGACACAACGCAAATCAGCGCCGGCAAAAACGCGATTTGGCATACACGCTGAAGCACGCCCGGAGTCTTGGTCATATCTTGGAACGCCTGAGCCACACAGCCCTTTGGCGCATTCGCCACGGGCGGTTGCGGAACAAACTGCTGGGGCTGAGGCTGTCCCTGGGGAGCGGGGCCAGAGGCACCGGCATTAGGAGCACCACACACGCCGCAGAACTTGTCGTTATCGCCCATGGGGGCGCCACACTGCGAGCAGAACATAGAATCATCCCTTCGTATCTTGAACGAATCACTTGGATCGCAAACGATGTCTTTAGCATCATTATTGCCCAATGTGGGGTCAAATACTCAAAGATGACCGATTTGCAAGGTACGCGGCGCCAGCAGGCGGTTCGTTGAATATGTCTGTGCTAGTTCGTTCCGCGGAAGCCCTTGCCGACGATCTCGGAGCTGTCGACGATCGTGATAAAGGCACCCGGATCGACTTCGCGCGCATAGCGGCGTAGTTGCACGGCCTCGCGACGGCTCAGCACGCTCATGATCACCGTCACGCACTTGCCCGAGAAGGCACCGTAGCCGCGACTGATGGTCGCTGTGCGGTTGAGATGCTTGACGATAAACTCCTCGACTTTGCGCGGCTCGGAGCAAATGACCGTGCAGACTTTGCGCAGGTGAATGCTCTCAATGGCTTTATCGACCACAAGCGTCTTGGCAAACAGGCCGAGCACGCAGTACAGACCGACACGCGGGCCATACAAAAAGGCCGCGATGGCCACGATGCCGATATCAACCAACAGCAGCGCGCGGCCAATCTCGAGCGTCGTGCGGCGCTTGAGGATCATGGCAAGAATGTCCGTGCCGCCCGTCGAGGCGCCAATATCAAAGACAATAGCGCTGCCGAGCGCCGGCAAGATGACGGCAAAGCACAGGTCGAGCCACATATCACCCGTCAGAGAGACATCGGTCGGAATAAAAAGCTCAAACAGCGAAACATAGGCCGAAAGCGCAAACGAGGCGAAGACGCTCCACAGGATTGCATTGCGCTCCAAAAAGATAAAGCCCAAGACGACGAGAACCGCGTTGATAATCCACATAAAAACGCCGACGGGCAGGGTCGGGAACAGCGTGGACAGAATGACCGACACGCCCGAGGTGCCGCCAAAAGCAAAGTGATTAGGGGTTTTAAACGCAACGATGGCGAAGGCCGTAAGAATCAGGCCCAGATTGAGCTCGGCAAAAAAGCGCGGGAAGCCCGGCTCCTGGCTGCGCTTTTGACCGACACGCTCGCCGCGCTCGATATCGGTGCGATCAACCACGCGCTCCATCGGCACCACGGGAGGACGATGCACCTCCTCGGCAGCACGCGATGCCGCCTCTGCCGCGGCGGCCTCAATCGCCCATGCCTTGCTTTCTGTTTCGTGCTCGTCGGCCATTACGGCAACCCCTCGTTAACAATTTGGAAACAATGCGCCCATTAGGGTAACGCGGAACGCGACGATTGCAACCCCTAGTTAGACGAGCGGTATGCCCACATCGGGGGGCATACAAATAACGGCCGGCCACGCTTTTGCTTGCGCGGTCGGCCGTTTAACGTTTTCGCAGATAAAGCCTGCCAAAACAAACCTGTCCCTTTTTGGAAGGTTACTCGTGCTGGCTGGTGCGGTGCTCGTACTCCTCGGGGGTGATGACGTCCTCGATGCGCAGGTTGACGCCCGCCACCTCAAGGCCGGTCATCGCGGCAAGGCGCTCGGTGACACGTGCCTTGACATCGTCGAAGATCGCGGGCGCATAGGCGCCGTACTCGATAATGACGGAGATGTTGACGACCACGCGATTGTCATCGGTGACCTCAACCGTCACGCCCTTGGTCAGATTCTCGGCACCAAACTGCTCCTGCACAAAGTGCATAAGGTTACCCTTCATGCCCAGGACGTGCGGCACCTCGCGGGTGGCCATGGCGACGATCTTCTCGATCACACCGTTGGAATAGGTCAGCGAGTCCTCGGACTCGTCTGTTTCCTCATCATCCTCGTCCGCGTCATCGACGGACTCGGCCTCGACGAGCGCCTCATCCTCGAGCGTCACATCCTCGGCTTCGGCGACGGCCGCCTCGTTCTCCTCGAGCTCGGTATCGGCCACATCGACCTTCGTATTAAAAGCCATGGTTCCTCCTTATGCCTGCCGCGGATGCGACAGTCGAATACATATTAGCGGCCGCTAAACAGACGGCCGAAGAAGTTGACGATCCCGTTTTCGCCGTCGCGAATTTGGCCGATCACGGCGCCGATCAGCACGAAGAATGCAATGACGAGCGTGTCCCACAGGCCGAGCGTGAGCACCAACACGGCAAGGATAAAGCCAGCGACGGCACCGAGCGTGGTGTTGGGATGACGCACAGCATAGCTCCAGATGGCAGCGCCCGTACCCTTGATGAGACCCATAGCCTCGTCAAAATCCGCGGCCGCTGCGTCTTGTAACTCAGTTGCCTCTGCTTTGGAATCAACAGGTTCGTTCGCCGGCGTGGCGCTCTGGTCAATCGTCAGGCGCGGCGTACGAGCGGTCTTATCTTGATTGGTATCACTCACCGGAAACCTCCACGGTCTGGACGGTAGTCTTGGACGGCAAAAAACGGACGCGCGTGGTCGTACCCGGCGTGCCGAGCATGGTGTCGCAAGCTTCCTCGATGCGCTGCTGCATCGCGGTAGCCAGAGATGCCACGTCCTTATCGTCAAGCGCGATAGCCTCGACCTTAAAACGGACATGCGAATCGTCGGAACCTTGGACGCGGGCCTCGACATGCTCGACCATCACGCGGTCGTCGCGCTCGGCAGCAGCCCTGGCACACGAAGAAAGCGCCGCAAGGGTAACCTCGATATTGCGCTCCCCCGCCGGATGCACGCAGGACGGCTCGCGACGAGCAAACATCAGGCGAAAGAAGCTTACCAGCACGCCGATCGCCACAACTCCGCCGCATGCCGTCACGACAATGCGCGGCATGGGGTCGCGCATCAGCAGCATAAAGCGATACGTATACGGCCCCCAAAACTGGCAGACAAGCGTACCCAGCGCCACGATGGCGGCGGCAAGATACACAATCGCTAGGGCTCGTTTGAGTACGCGCACGTGGCGCTCCCTTCAAATCTCGGCTCTCGAAATGCAAAACGGTTCGCATCATTATAAAAGAGCCGGGTCCGGTGCTCTACGCACGCGGATCCGGCTCATCTATTCCACGAGGCTTGCATGATCGCTTCATTATGCCCAGATATGCACGGCTTAACCCGTGCGGGCGCTACTCCTCCTCGAGGGCAGCGATAACCTCGTCGGTCATGTCCATGGTGCTGTAAACATCCTGGACGTCGTCGAGCTCCTCAAGACGGTCGATGAGGCGCTGAACCTTCTTGGCGTCGGCGCCGGAGACCTCGGTCGGGGTGGTCGGGACCATGGTGGTCTCGGAGCCCTTGACCTGGACGCCCTGCTCCTCGAGCGCCTTGGAGACAGCCATAACCTCGTTGGCAGTAGTCCAGACGATCCACTCCTCGCCGGCATCCTCGTAGTCCTCGCCACCGGCCTCGGCGATAGCCATCATGAACTCATCCTCGTCACCGGCAGCACCGTTGGCGATCATGGTCTCCTTCTTGGCGTTCTCGTCCAGGATCTCCTTGGCGACGACGATCTGGCCCTTGCGCTCAAACTGGAAGGCGACGGAGCCGGAGGTGCCCAGGTTGCCACCAGCGTGGGAGAAGGCGGAACGGACATCAGCGGCGGTACGGTTGCGGTTGTCGGTCAGGCAGTCGACGTAGACGGCGACACCGGCGGGACCGTAGCCCTCGTACACGATGTTCTCGTAGACGGCGGCATCGGCACCCGAACCAAAAGCCTTGTCGATAGCGGACTTGATCTTGTCCTTAGGCATGGACTGAGCCTTGGCCTTGGCAACGGCAGCGGCGAGGCTGGCGTTGTTCTCGGGCAGCGGGTCACCGCCGAGACGGGCAGCAACGGTGATGTTGCGGCTGAGCTTGGAGAAGAGGGCGGAACGCTTGGCGTCCTGCGCGCCCTTACGATGCTTGGTTGTGGCCCACTTAGAGTGTCCGGACATACGTGTCTCCTATCGGTTTCGACCTAAAGCCCAGCGCAGATGCTCGGGCAATATAAACAAACGTCGTTATGATATACCTACTAGCCTGCGAGATAAACCCCAAAATGAAGGCGTCGTGATGATGCAACCCTTCTACGCAAAGCAACCTGTCCCCTTTGCACCAGTTTGGCTAGTTCCACAGAAGCTCGCTGCGGGCTATGGTGGCGCCGATCGCAAAGGGCATGCAGGCGATAACCGGGTACAGGTAGCGCATGTAGGTGGAGCCGTTGCAAGGACCGATCAGGCACACGGCGAGCACGCCCAAAAGCGGCACCCAAATGGCAAGCGCCCTCCACGAATGACGACGCAACAGGTAGACCACCACGCCAATCATGATCCACACGTAGGTTGCAGAGCTCATGGTAAGCGAGATAAACGGGATGCGTTGAACCGCCACGCGATACAGGTTGATCAGATGGTCACACCACCGCACGACCTTGCTATCGAGAGGATGGAAATCGAAGTACTTGAGATTGTCGGGGCGAGCCATGATCTCGGCACTGCGCGCCGTGCTGTAGACCCATACGTCACGGGCGCTCGGATAAAAGTAGCCATAGTAGTTATTGATAAGCGCCGAGATATAGCACTCGGGGTCCTTTTTGAACATCTGGGCCCAAACCTCAAAATAGGCGGCGATGTCCTCCTGCGAGGCATATTCGTTAAAGCAGTTCTTGACGGCATCGGACTTGTCAGGGTTGTACCGCCGGCCCAGGTTTTCGTACTTGAGTACACGATCGATCACGGCACGCTCCTCTTCGGTCACCAAACCGTCGCAGGGAGCTTCCACGATGGTGCCGTCCTCTTTAACCGTAGGATTGACGCCTGAATTAAGGCCGTCGTGCTTTTGGACGAAGCGCGCCGTCTGCTGGAACGGAATCGAGAGTACCTCGCGCTTGGAGCTAGGCGTAATGTCGTGCGCCGGCATAAAGACCTTGGTGAAGTACATGTTGGAAACAAGACAGAGCGCAAGCACCGCCAGGATGCCAACCCAGCGCAAGCGCGGCACGCGAATCGAGGGTGCAGTACCCGTCTGCTTGGCCGCACGGAGATCCGCATGCACGTCCCAAGCGCAAAACGCCGCCGCGATCACGCATGCCGCCAGCACAAACACCAGCCCGCCGTTACGCAAAAACGTCGACCCCATGGCGCCCAGGACAAGCAACAGCCAGTCGTGACGCGCAAAAAGCGTGGGCTCGGACTCGCCCACACGCTCGACATTCGCATCGCGACGGGGCAGGCCACAGGCCACAAGCTTGACGGTCTGCACCAGCAAAACCAAAAACGCATCGGCAAAGAGTACGTCTTTGGTGAGCAGCGCCGCGTAGTTTGAGAACATCGGCATAAGCGCAAAGAACAGCAGTGCCACGCCGCGAACAGGCATGCCGACGCCAAATTTACGCAGCGACGAGATGGAATATGCCATACAGGCAGCCGTGATAATAAATTGGGCACAGGTGTAGATGATGAGGCCCGCGTTTGCGCTGTTAAAGACCGAGAGGCCCAGCTGCACACACGTGCCGATAATGGCCGTGTGCACAACCGGGTGATGCCCGTTGAGCAGTACGTTGGGATTGAGCAGGCGCAGGTAGTCGCTCGTACCGTTGGGATAGTTAAACCACTGGCGAATCTGCGCGCCCGTGTCCCCCATAAAAAGGCCGGGCAGCGAGGCAATGAGCGTGGGCGCCCAGGCAACCACGAGTACCAAGAAGGGGCCGGCAAAGGGATGTTTTGAAAGCACAGCGTGGGCCGCGCGCCACAGGCGGCCAAAGTGCGCTTCCGAAAACGGAATGCGCCGGGCGCTCAGCCAGTCCAAGCACTCAAACGCCAGGTAGAACGCCACGATTGCCAGGAGCATCCAGCCTGCGCCGCCAATCCAGGCGCAGATAATGCGGGCTTTGTCGCCGAGCACAATCTCGGCCGAATCGGTGAGGTCATAGCTACGGCCGAACACCATGCAAATGGCAAAGAACAGTGACGGCAGTATGACCGACGGTCGCCAGGCGTCGCCGCGGCCAAAGAACACGTAGCGAAACGGCAGCGTGAGCAGGCAGGCAAGCGCCAGCAGCATGACCGCGTCGGTGTGTCCGGCAAACGAGAGGAGCACCTCGTAGCACACATACAGCATGCCCGAGGCCTGCGGGTCGATCGCTAGGACCGCGTTGCTCGATACCGGGGCGGGGTCGATGGAAAACGCCGTGGTCGCAAACAGGGCAAGCAAAAATGCGATGAACGTCTGCTTGGCGGGATAGCGCTTAAACCAAACGATGCGAGCGGCATCGCGCGCAGCTGTTGTGGAGACGTCGGATTCCTTCACAGTCCAAAAAAGCCTTTCTAAAACCTGATATCCGCGGCAGAACCGCCACAAAGGTGCCTGTCCCCTTTGTGGCGGTTCTGATGGTTAGGCGTCGAGGTAGACGCGCTGAGGCCGGTTGCGGCGACGGGCAAAGATAATGAGCACGATGCCTGCGATCACAAGCGGCAGGCTCAGCAGCTGACCCATGGTGATCACGCCGCCCAGCAGGTAGCCCAGCTGAGCGTCGGGCACGCGCACGAACTCGACGAGGAAACGAACGATGCCGTAACCCATCACGAACACGCCCATAAACGTACCCTGCGGTAGCAGCGGTTTTTTGCGGCTGAGCACCTGCAGAATGCAGAACAGCACGATGCCCTCAAGAAATGCCTCGTAGAGCTGGGAGGGATGGCGCGGCATGTCGCCCGCAGTACCGCCAAAGACCACACCCCAAGGCAGGTCGGTCGGCTTGCCCCACAGCTCGCCGTTTACAAAGTTGGCACAACGTCCCAGACACAAAGCAAGCGGTGCGCCGATCACGGCAAGGTCGGCAATGGTCCAGGCGTCGAGCTTGTACATGCGGCACACGAGGACGCCACCGATGATGCCGCCGACCAGGCCACCATGGAAGCTCATGCCGCCCTCGTTGGTGGCGAAAATCTCCAGCGGATGGGCCCAATAGTAACCGTCGCCATAAAAGATGACGTAGAACAGGCGGGCGCCGATGATGAGGCCAAAGACCACGCCGACGACGACGCTCGTCAAATCATCGATCGTGATGTTAAAACCCCAACGGCGCTGCGTACGGTACATAACGACCGCCGTGAGCAGGGCACCGACCACGTAGGCCAGGCCATACCAGTAAATGGTGATGGGGCCCGCCGAAATCGCGACGGGATCAAGCATATGGTAGAGGTCGTTGAGCATGTCGATCCCTGTTCCCTGCATACAAATGCGGCCGCGGGCCTTGCGCTCGCAGCCGCAAATTTGGGCGTAACGTCTATGCGGAACACATGACCCGCAGCTTTCGCATCTTAGAACGGCGCGTACTCGTCGTACAGACCATCGGTCTCGCCAGAGGCATTGACCTGCTCGACGCGGGTAACACCGGGCACGTGCTCCTTAAGGATGCGCTCGATGCCCATGGACAGGGTCAGCGCGCTCATGGGGCAGCCTGCGCAAGCGCCCTGAAGCTCAAGCTGAACGACACCCTCGTCGTCAACGCCGATGTACTCCATATCGCCGCCGTCAGCCTGCAGGTTGGGGCGGATCTCCTCAAGAACCTTCTTAAGCAGCTCTTCGTTAACAGCCACAGGGGCTCCTTTCTCACAATAACGCGGGCAAGCCCGCGGACAGAGCTATGTTACTACAGCCATGTACCCGCTCCAGCGCCCGCCATGCACGCGGACACGACTTTCACGACCGGTCAATTTGGGACGGGGCTTTTGGCTACTTTTGGTGCCGGATGGCACCGCCATACGCCACTGCCATTACCGCCGTTGCTACTGAGTCTGTCCCTTGGTGCCGATGTGAACATCGACGATAACCTGGCGGTAGCTGATGCCGCAGGAGTCGAGAATGCGGCGGCTGATACGGCCGTCATCGGTGTCGGCATACTTATTGTCCAGGTAGACGACCTCGCCCACACCCACCTGTGCCAGGATCTTGGCGCAGTCGTGGCACGGGAACAGCGTGACGTAGACCGTGGAACCCTCAAGGTCTTTGAGCGAGCCGCGATAGTTGAGCACGGCGTTGGCCTCGGCATGGACTACGTAGTTATGCTTGTCCTGCAGCGGGTCATCGCTCGTGCCCCACGGGAAAAAGTCGTCGTTGAGCGCCGAGGGCGTACCGTTGTAGCCCACCGAAAGGATGCGGTGGTTGGTGTTGGCGATGCACGCACCCACCTGTGTGTTGGGGTCCTTGCTGCGGCGCTGCGCGGCGATGGCCACGCTCATAAAGAACTCGTCCCAGCTAATGACGTCCAGGCGCTTGCCTGACGAAGTTTGATGAAGATCGTCCGACATGGCAGACACCTCCGTAATCGCAATAGTTTGACCCATTGTAGCAGGTGAAAGGTGGAGGCGTTTGTCCCACCGGCGCCCTCACTTTTACACGCGGCGGGGCTTTTGGTTGATGCGGTAGAGCTCGGCGAGACCCCGCAGCGTCAGCGCGTCGTCTACCGTCAGGCTATGGCCAACCAACGCCGCGAGCGCCTCGGCATCATCGCCGGTGATGATGATGGGCACGCTGCCCTCGCCCGCCGCCTTGGTCGAGCGCATCTCGGCAAGCACCATATCGAGCATGCCGTCGATGCGGGCCACCTCGCCCAGAACCACGCCCGAGCGCATGGCCTCGCGCGTGTTGCGACCGATGACGTGCGTTGGCGCCGAAGGCTCGACCTGAGGCAAACGCGCCGCAGCAGCCGAAAGCGAGCGGGCGCCAAGCGCCAGACCCGGCGCGATGACGCCGCCCACAAAGGTACCGTGCGCGTCGATGACCTCGATATTGGTCGTCGTGCCCAGGTCGATCACGATGCACGGAGAGCCGTAGACGGCACGGGCCGCCAAGGCATCGGCGATGCGGTCGGGGCCGATCTCGGCCGGGTCGTCGTAGTGCACGGGCATGCCGGTCTTGAGGCCCGGCCCCACCGTGAGCACGCGCCCCGTGCAGGTACGGGAAAGCGCCGCCTTCCACGGGCGCTCGAGCGCCGGCACCACGCAGCTCAGCACAGCAGCCGCGGGCACAAGCGCGCCGGGCATGCCCGCATCGGCCGCCAGCGCGGCCATGACTTGAGCGAGACGCATACGCGCTTCGTCGGCCGTAATGCTCGACGGCGTCGTGATCTCGCACGTCGCAAGCGGGCATTCCTGCGCCGCGGCCGAATCCTCGGCAAACAGACCAAAGCGAATGAACGTGTTACCCACGTCGACCGTCAATATATATGCGCACCCATTAAGCATCGTCGGCGCTCCTTTCGTCTGCCCAGCAGTATATCGCCTACCTAAACCAGTCATCCCAAAATGACTAGCTTACGGCTATACTGGTGCGCGGTCGTTTGCGAGCTCACGCGGCGGCCCTTGGTAACCCGACTTCCCGCGCCGTATCCGTAGCGGCGCTCCCGGGGGAGCGGATATACGCAAAGGAGTTTTATATGAGCAATCCCTTGAACCGCGCTTCGATGCGCGGGCAACTCACGCTGCGCGGCGTCGTCATCGGCGTCCTTGGCTGCGTGATCATCACAGCAAGCTCGGCCTACACCGCCCTCAAGATGGGCGCACTCCCCTGGCCGATCGTCTTCGCTGCCGTCATCTCGCTGTTCTTCCTTAAGCTCATGGGCAACGCCAGCCTCAACGAGGCCAACGTCACCCACACCATCATGTCCGCAGGCGCCATGGTCGCCGGCGGTCTGGCGTTTACCATCCCGGGCGCGTGGATGCTGGGCTATGCCGACCAGATCAGCTGGCTCGACATGTTTATCGTGGCACTCGCCGGCACCATCCTGGGCCTGCTGGCCACCGCGCTCATCCACCGTCACTTTATCGTGGACGCCGCGCTTGAGTTCCCCACCGGCAACGCCGCAGCTCAGACCCTGCGTGCTACCGAGGCCGGCGGCAAGACCGGCAAGCAGCTCTTTGGTTCCATGGCCATCGCCGGCATCTATAGCGTGCTGCGCGACGCCCTGGGCGTGGTGCCCAGCATGCTGTGCACGCTCAACATTCCCGGCGTGACCTTTGGCATCTACAACTCGCCCATGCTGCTCTCCGTCGGCTTCCTCGTGGGCTTCGCCCCGGTCGCCTTCTGGTTTGCCGGCGCCCTGCTGGGCAACTTTGGCATCATCGTGGGCGGCACCGCTGCCGGTCTGTTCGACGTTGTGACTGCGCAGGGCATCGTCAAGTCCCTGGGCATGGGCCTCATGATGGGCTTTGGCGTCGCCGTCGTCCTCAAGGACATCCTGCCGCAGGTCGCCGGCATCGTCCGCGGTCTTGCCGCCGACAGCTCCACCGACACCGACGAGCAGTCGCTCATCTCGGGCTCCCTTAAGCTCGACGCCGGCATCATCGGCCTGGGCGCTGCCGCCATCGCCGTGATCATCGCCATCGTGCTTGACCTTGGCCCCGTTCCGGCCGTCATCGTGACGTTGTTCACCTTTGTCACCACCATCATGAGCGCACAGAGCTGCGGCCAGACGGGCATCGACCCCATGGAGATCTTTGGCCTCATCGTTATGCTCATCGTGGCTGCCTTCGCACAGATCGCTCAGGTCAAGCTATTCTTTATCGCCGGCATCGTAGCCGTGGCGTGCGGCCTTGCGGGCGACGTCATGAACGACTTTAAGGCCGGCGCCGTGCTGGGCACCAACCCGCGTGCGCAGTGGATCGGCCAAGCCATTGGCGGCATCGTGGGCGCCCTGGTCGCCGCAGCCGTCATGGTCGCGCTCGTCACCGCCTATGGCCCGGACGCCTTTGGCCCCGACAAGAGCTTCGTTGCCGCGCAAGCAAGCGTCGTCGCCACCATGGTCTCGGGCATCCCGAGCGTGCCGTGGTTCGTTGGCGGCTTTATCGCCGGCATCGTCATGTACTGGCTCGGCATTCCGGCCATGATGATCGGCCTGGGCGTGTACCTGCCGTTCTACATGTCACTCACGGCATTCCTGGGCTCCTGCGTCAAACTCGCCTACGACAAGTGGTCCGCCCACCGCGACGCCACCGCTGGTCTTTCTGACGAGGAGAGGGCTGCCAAGGACGCCGCCTTCCAGGAACAGGGCCTGGTTGTCGCCAGCGGCCTGCTGGGCGGCGAGTCCATCGTCGGCGTTATTCTGGCGTTTGTCTCCGTGGGCTTAAGCCTGCTGGGATAAGCTGAGCAGCTGCTCGACAGCAACCATATTGCCTACGGCTTGCCCGGTCGGTAGCTTTCGCGGCTGCCGACCGGGCTTTTTGATATCGAAACAAAGATAGGCCAGCGCGCTGCGTATGACAGCGCGCCG
>OIXS01000954.1_pt1 | contig 16040 bp, 17 predicted proteins | sample 1587841 | NCBI WGS metagenome assembly OIXS01 (sample SAMN03283254) | human gut metagenome | biome: human-associated habitat; material: feces | host: Homo sapiens | place: USA | collected 2013
CCTCGCGGCACGCGGTCAAACAGGCGCGCGCCAAGCTCGTGTTCCAGCTGCTTTATCTGCACGGTCACGGCGGATTGCGAATACCCCAGTTTCTCGGCAGCTTTGGAGAAGGTGCCTTGCTCAACAATGGCGAGAAAGGTCTCAATTTCACGCAGCTCCATCAATTGCCTCCTCGATTGCGGCTATAGCAGCGCGGGAACGTGCTTGCACGCGGGACTCATTGCTCGAAAAAACAGACTCTTACCTATAAGTATAAATAATATTAAACGCACAATGAAATAGTTGAATTATACATATGGCAGTAGAGCTGCGAACATGTGGTCAGTCACTTCAGTCATCGCGCTTCAAGAGCGTCTTCACAGGGAAGGGAAAATGCCATGTACGCAAAGGGGTCCACGCAAGAAGCCGACGTCGAGCTCGCGGCGGTGCGCTTTGTCTGCGAGCTGTTCTCGCGAAACCGCCATCTTTCCGAAGGGCCAATTGCCGTCGAGGCCACGCCCGAGCAGCTCCAGGCTATCGCGGACCAGGGCATTCCCGCCCAAGGCCGACCTTTGGACGAGGTGGTTGCTGAGATGCAGGAGAACATCATCGGCTACGGCTACAACATCGACCACGCTCGCTTCATGGGCTTTGTTCCCGGCCCCGTCAACGCGCTGTCTTGGTTGGGCGACATGATGGCCTCTGGCTATAACCGCCATGCCGGCAGCTTTGCAAACTACCCGGCGGGCTGTGTTGCCGAGCACGAGCTGCTGCGCTGGTTTTGCGACAAGGCCGGATTTCCCCAGACGGCGGGCGGTGTCTTTGTATCCGGCGGTTCCATGGCGAACATGACGGCGCTCATCGCGGCCCGTGATGCAAAGTTGGGCGAGGAGGACTGGTGCCGCGGCGTCGCCTACGTTTCAGAGCAAACGCATAGTTCCGTGGCGAAGGGCCTGCATATGGTGGGCGTGGCGCCCGGCCGTATTCGCACCATCCCCTGCCATGATGACTTCACCATGGACCTGGACGCCCTAGAGCGGGCGATTTGCGTGGACGAGCAAGCCGGTCTCAAGCCGTTTGTGATCATCGCGACCGCCGGTAGCACCAACACCGGCGCGGTGGGACCGCTGCCCCAAATTGCGGATATCGCCCAGGCGCATAACTTGTGGATGCACGTGGACGGTGCCATTGGCGCATCCGTTCTGCTGACGCGCTACCGCGACATGTTGCGTGGAATCGAGCGGGCCGACTCCCTTAGCTGGGACGCGCACAAGTGGCTGTTCCAAACGTATTCCTGCGGCATGGTGCTGGTACGCGATGAGCGCACCCTGCTCAACAGCTTTAGCACGCATCCGGAATACCTCAAAGATCTGGAGGAGTCCGCGCAGATCACCAATCCATGGGATATGGGCCCGGAGCTCACGCGCCCCGCGCGCGGTCTCAAGCTGTGGTTCACCCTGCAGGTCATGGGGTCGGATGCGCTGTCAGCCGCCGTCGAGCATGGTTTCGATCTTGCCCGCTGGGCGCAGGATGAGCTTGAAAAGAACCCCATGGTGCAGATCGTCTCGCCCGCGCAGATGGCGATGCTCAACTTCCGCTACAGTCCGGAAGGCTTGAGCGAAGAGCAGAAAGACGTGCTCAACGCGCGCATCTCGCATCGCATCGTAGAGAGCGGCGACGCGGGCGTGTTCACCACCGAGCTCAAAGGGATGAAGGTGCTGCGCATCTGCTGCATCCACCCCGAGACTACCGAGCAGGTTATGCGCGAGACCGTCCAGCGGCTCAACGAGTGCTGCGAGGTGGAGCTGGAAGCCCTGCGTGCCGAGATGGATGCCGAGTAGCTCGCAGGGCGGTCCGCCGGGCGTCCGGTCGAGCGATCCTCGAAGCGTTTACTCGTCCAAAGAGAAGGTTTCCCAATCGCCGTCCGCATGGGGCGCATCGAAGGAGCGATAGCCGCATGAGTACGCATATGCCTGCGCATCGCGAATGCCCCAGCAGATATCGCGGGCGCGGTGCGAGTCCGAGCCGAGCGCGATGGGAACGCCGGCGCGCGCGAAGCGCTCAAGCAGGCTGCGGGTGGGGTAGTAATCGTCCACGGTCTTACGCAATCCGGCGGTCGATACCTCGATGCGCCTGCCGGTGTCGCGTGCGCAGGCGACCATTTGGTCCCACAGCGGGGCGAGGTCGCGAGCGGGGGCGAGGCCCTCGTTGGCAAAGCGCATAGCGAGGTCCGGGTGAGCCATGATGTCGAAGGCGAGGGGGCTCTCGCAGGCGCGGCACCATGCGTCCGCGTAGCGACGCCAGACCTCATCGGCGCCCAGGATTCTCCAAACGTGCAGGTCGCTGCCGTCGTCGATCCAGCCGTTGCCAGAGGCGGGCGAATCTGCGCGGGCAACGGTTCTCGACCCGGCCTCGCCGGCGGCAAGGCGAATGTCGCCCACTTCTCCAATCCAGTGGACGCTGCCCAGGCGCACGACGGCGCCGGCGCTCCAGCGGCCTACGTTTTCCTCGCAGCCGGGATACCAGTCGCATTCAAAACCGTAGACAACCTCAAGGTTGGGGACGATCCGAGCCGCGAGGTCGCGCGCGGATCCAAAGGCGGCGCGGTGCGCCGGCAGGTCTGCAAGCGTTACTTGGACCTCGCCGGCGGGATCCATGCTGGCGGGTAGGGTGAGGTGGTCGGTGGAAACCATGATTCGACAGCCCGCGGCGGCAGCGGCGCGGATGTTCTCCTCAAACGTGGGCTCGCCGTCAGAGAAGCGCGTGTGGGTGTGGCAGTCGACGATGGGCCGGACGGCCGCCGAGGCGTTTGGGGCGGCGACCGGGCCGATGGGCGAATGTGCTGGCGACATGGCTCCTCCTTTGCGGGGTATGCGTATGGGCAATTGTGGCATGCCTGACTGGTTTTCGCACGCTCTCCGCTCTTGCTTGACGCGAATTTAACGCCGCCTTTTTGGGTGAATAACGGCAGGGTGATCGCTGGGTTCCCCGGGCCCCTCTAAATGGCCGCGGGCCCGTGGCGACCTATGCGTCCGCGTGCTAGAATCGCGGCAATGTAAACGCTACCAACAAGGAGATGCAACGACCTAAAGATAGGAGTCAGACATGACCGCTCTCTTTATCGAATACCCCAAGTGCACCACGTGCAAGAAAGCTAAGAAATGGTTGGACGAGCATGGGGTTGAGTACATCGATCGCCATATTGTGGAGGATAACCCCACGGCTGAAGAGCTTGCCTCCTGGCAGCAGCGCTCCGGGCTGCCGCTCCGTCGCTTCTTCAATACCAGCGGTATGAAGTACCGCGAGCTGGGCATCAAGGCCAAGCTGGATGCGGGCATGTCGGATGAGGAGGCCTTCGCCCTGCTGGCGACCGACGGCATGCTAGTGAAGCGCCCCATCGTGGTTATGGACGGAGCGGTCTTGGTGGGCTTCAAAGAGGCCGCTTGGGAGGAGGCCCTGCTGTAGCATCGGTGGACGGATTTGGCCCAGGCGCCGATAGAGATGGCTATTTGCCCAGCATGTGGCGGATGGCGGCGATGGGGTGATGGTAGAGCATGCGCGGGCCCGCATAGCGCATGACATCGCGAATGCGCTGTTGCATCTGCGAGCTATAGCAATGGTGCTCGCATTTGTTGCAAGACGTTTTTGTCTCCATCTTGCGGCATCGTTGGGTGCGCGCCACCGCAAAGCGATCAAGCTCGGCGCAGTCTGGGCATATGGCGCCGCCGCAGTGGGCGGTCTTGGTGCGGGACGCTGCCGGATGGTGCCCGGCGCAGTAGATGGCGACCATCTGCGAGACAACGAGTTTTTCACGCTTGCGCCTTGCTGCGATGCGCGGGGTATCTTCCATGGGGCCTCCAAGCCGATGGCGCTCGGTTTTTCCCAAGCGCCTGAAAAGCGTATAAGTAAGTTTCGGTTTACTATAGCATCGCCCAGCCTTTTTGCCGTGTCGATTGATTCGCGCCGCGTCACTTCGCGCGCCGTCGTGGCGAATATGGGCCCCGTATCAAAAAAGAGCGCCTGCAGCGCACTGGATGTCGCTGCGGGCGCTCTTTGCCTGCACGGTGCCGAATGGTTCTAGAAAGGGCCCTAGAAGGTGACGCCCAGAACCCGCGTGGTGAACAGGGCTGCTGCGATCGCGCCCACAAAGGGGGCGATGCCGGGGACCAGCAGGCCGTACTTCCAGTTGTTGTCGGTTTTGTTGGCAATGGGGAGAATCTGATAGGCGATGCGGGGGCCAAGGTCGCGCGCCTGGTTCATGGCGAAGCCGGTGACGCCGCCCAAGCCCATGCCAACGGCCCACACCAGCAGACCCACGCCAATGCCCAGCATCATGGTGTTTTCGCCCACGTTCGCGGCGATGCAGAGGATGCCGGTGAGGAAGACAAACGTGTCGAATGCCTCGATCGCAAAATTGCGCGGCAGGTTGTATGACTCTGTGGTGGGGTTGGTGGAGAAGATGTTGCGTATGGCTACGGGGTCGACCTCGAACTCGGATGCCTTGAAGTCGTCGGCGTAGATGAACCACGCCATGCAGGCGCCGGCGATGCCGCCGAGCATCTCGGCGATGGCGTAAGGAACCAGGCTGCTCCAAGGAACGAGGCCAACAATGCTTTGGCACAGGGCCATAGCAGGGTTCATGCATACGCCTCCAAAGATAAAGAGGCAAACGGAGATGCCAAACGACCAGGTGGTGATGGCAAACATGTGTCCTGAGCCGCGGTATTTGCTGCCTTTGAGGGTTTCGTCGCAATGGACGCCGACGCCAAAGACAATCATCAGGGCGGTTGAGGCGAATTCGGCAAAAAGATGTTCGATCATAAAGGTCCTATCTCGATGGAGCGGAGAGAAGGTGGGATGAAAGCGCCCGGGGGCGGCTGCATATGACTGCCATCCCCTTTCTGCTTCGCATCTTTTTTAGCCCCCATTTCCGAGTAGCTGCTCACAGACGTTGCTCGTTGTCTGCTCCCGCGAACGTTTATCCGCGGCTGTTTTCATGAGAACGCCATTTGGACGTTTTTCAGCCTTTTGAAACCGCGCAAAAACGTCCAAAAGGCGTTCTCACCAGTTTTGAACGCGAGGGAAATCGACCACGGCTGCCAGATTGCCGCTTGGACGCGATGGCGCACCGTTCGGCTAAGGAAAGTGGGCGCTTGCGGGAGGGGGTGCTTGCGGGAGGGGTGCTTGCGGGAAGGGTGCTTGCGGGAAGGGGCGCGAGGGGAAGATGGGGTTGCGGCGCGCTAGCGCGATACCACAACCCCCAGTCCGTCGGGGATGATCGCGAACTTCGCATCTGCCCCCTTAAGGTCGCGAGCGATGGCGATCGCCTCGTCCACGGTGCTGGCAGGGGTCATGTGCATGGCGCGGATCATGTCATGGTCGCAAAGGTCGGTGACCAAGATGACGGGATGATGGGCCAGGATGCGGGCGAAGATCTGCGCGGTCCACTGGTCGGCGAGCGTGTCGCTCTTGGCGCGGGTGATGCAGGACTTCTCAAACTCCGCAGGGTCGTTGTCGGCGATGTTGCGGTAAAAGCCCTCGCCGCCATGGCCATCGCTGCAGCCGGCGATCGAGATGATGACGCCGCCCTCGTCCAACGTGGCTTCTGCCGCGGTCATGCCCTTGACGGCCTGGTAGATGTTCTGGTCAAGGGGGTAGCCGCCGTTGGTGGTAATGGCGACGTCGCAGGGGACGGCCTGGACGCCGGCGAGCTTCTTGACAAAGTCGCACCCGGCCTTGTGAGCGTCGTGGATATCGCCTGCAAACGCGCCGATAACCTCATGGTTGCCGTTGAGCACCACGTTGAGGATGAATTTCAGCCCCGCCATCTCGGCCGCGGCCATCATGTCCTTGTGGACCTGGTTGCCGTCGAGCACGCCGGCGCGGGAGTGGGAATCATGGATAAACTGACCGTTGTGGTTGTACATGATGGTCTTGTATGAGGCGATGCCGGGGAGCACAGACTTGCGCGAACCGGAGAAGCCGGCGAAGAAATGCGGCTCGATAAAGCCCTCTGCAAGAAGCAGGTCTGCCTGGGCGGCGATGCGGTTGATGATGCAGGAACCGCCGGAGGGCAGGGTGCCAATGTGGGCCATGGCCTCGTCGTCGGTGGCGACGTGCATCACAATCTCCTCGTTCGCCACAATGTCCGCACCGTACTTATCGACCAGTTCCTCATGGGTGGAGGGGCGATGCATGCCGGTGGCGACCAAAATGCGCACGCGCGCCTGCGGGGCGGCGGCGTGGATGCGGCGCAGCAGGATGGGCATGGTTACTTTCGAGGGGACGGGGCGGGTGTGGTCGGAGCTAATGATCACGATGTCGCGCTTGTTGCGGCACAGCTCCTCAAGCGTGGGTGATGAATACGGGTTGTCGAGGGCCTGCTCGATGAGCTGCTCCTGGGTACCTTCTGCCTTGAATTCGCTTTGGTGCCCCTCGAGCACTCCGGCGACGCACTCTTCTGGCAGGCTGATGTGCAGCTTGGTGCGGTCGTACGGCACGTCGATGTCAAACATGGCCATCCCTTTCTGTCATATACCTTCGTTGGCGTTTAAGCCGGGGTAACTATGGGGGTTTGAAAGGGTGCGCGTTATGTCGAATGTAGTTGCCAAATGTCAACTCAACGTTTCGCTAGGTGTATACAGTGGTCGGGCTAAACAAATCTGAAAGGGGCGCTGCATGGCGGAGGAGTCTAGCTATCTAGTTGACTATTTGAGAAAGAAGGGGTTTGCCGAGACGCGCAAGCTACGGCACGAATATCTCTCCTACTACGGACTCGACCAGGAGTATGTCTACGTTTTGGTCTCTGGCGTGGTGAAAACAAGCGTCACATTGCGGGAGGGAAGCGAATTCAACATCTTCTATATCAAGGGCCCCAGCCCGGTGTCGCTGCTGCGCGACGAGGTGAGCAGCCGTGCCAAGGCTCCGTTTACCGTGCGGGTGGAATCTGATGAGGCGCTCTATATGAGGATTCCGCGGGTGGCGTTTTGGGATTTTGTGAACGAGGACCCTTTGCTGCTGGGTTGCGTGAAAGATTACTACCGCTCAAGCTTGGAAGAGACCCTGTACCGTATGAGGTACCTCACCATGAACGGCAAAGTGGGTGCGGTAGGTGGATTTCTCTACGACCTGAACGATCGATTTGGCGCCCCGTGCGAGGGCGGAAGCATGATAACCCTGGACATCACCAACGAGGACATCGCCCAGTTCTGCGGTATCTCGTCCAGAAGCAGCGTTAACCGTATCCTGCGGGGCTTTCGCGAAAAGGGGATTATATCCACGCGCGAGCGCGGAAGCCGCATTGTGATTCACGATAAAGAGCGGCTTGAGCGCTACGTGATGGGCTAGCGCCCGGGCAGGTGGCGGGTGGGCGGCGTTGCCGTTCGTCGGGCACGTTGGGGCCGTTAGTCGTTTTGGCGCACGGGCGCATGCGCGAACGGGGCGCTTGTGGGACGCGCGGGCGGGCGTGGCAGGTACAATACCCTCGTCCAAAAACTGCCAACCAACCGTGCGAAAGAGAAGACGCCTATGTCCGCAATGCAAAAGCTGCTCAAGATCACCAGCATCGCCATGTTTGTTTTGGGCGGCCTGTTCATTCCCCTTACCGTGATGAACTTTATTCACGCAGAGACGTTCCCCGGCATCATCATCGCGGTGCTTACCGCCCTGACGGCGCTGTTCGATATCCTTTTGGGCTTTTTGGGGTCGACCGCGGCCAACGTGCCCAGCCGCGTGACCGGCCTTTTGCCCATCATCGTCATGGCTCTGATCGTTAACGCGGCCTCTGTCCTCTACATCATGCTTATGGAGGGGCTATGGGTGCCCACGCTGGTCAACGCGACAGTCAACCTGGTGTATTCCTTTGCGGCGCACCGGGTCAACAAAGAGGCCCTGCGCTAGGGCCTTAACGTTTGACGGCTGAGTTTTCAAGGCGGGCGGGTATCCAAAGAGGTGCGCGCCCGCTTTTTCGTTTTATCATGCAAAGCAGCGACGTCGATGAGAAAGGAACGGCTATGAAACTTGTAATAGCCTCTGACCTGCATGGATCTGCATATTGGACCCGTCGTCTTATGGATGCGATCGCGCGCGAGGCGCCTGATCGCGTGGTGCTGCTGGGCGATTTGCTCTACCACGGCCCCCGTAACGACTTGCCGCGCGACTATGCGCCCAAACAGGTGATTCCTTTGTTGAACGACCTGGCGTCAACCGGTTGCCTCACTGCGGTGCGCGGCAACTGCGAGGCAGAGGTGGACCAGATGGTGCTGTCCTTCCCCTGTATGTCTGACTTTTCTCAGCTCATTGATGAGAGCGGCCGTACGCTCTTTCTTACCCACGGCCACGTGTTTGGTGCCGGGATGCACAACAGCGTGGACAGGGCGCCGTCGCTGCCCGCGGGCTCCGCGCTGGTGTACGGCCACACCCATATCAAGGTGAATCAGGAAAGCGAGGCGCATCCGGGGCTGTGGCTGTTCAATCCGGGCAGCGTGTCAATTCCCAAGGACGGCACGCACAGCTATGGCATTTATCAGGACGGCGCGTTTAGCCATGTGGTTTTGGACGAGGAGTAGACGCTATGGCGGAGTGGAAGAACACCGGAAGCGGTAGCCTGGCAAGTCTGGTGCGCGATACCTCGACGTTGTCGGATGCGCGCGAAGCGTTTCAGGGCCTGGTCGAGACCATCTGGCGCCTGCGCCAACCTGACGGGTGCCCATGGGATCGAAAGCAGACGCATGCCAGCATTGCCAAGAACATGATCGAGGGAGCCTACGAAGCGGTCGATTGCATCGAGTCGAACGATGTCTCCCACCTGCGCGAAGAGCTGGGCGATGTCCTGATGCAGGTGGTGCTGCACGCGCAAATCGCGGCGGACGCGGGCGAATTCACCATGGCGGACGTGGCGCGCGATATAGACCAAAAGCTCATTCGCAGGCACCCGCACGTGTTTGGCGACGCCGCGGCCCAAGACGCCGAGGAGGTGCTGGCGATTTGGGACAACGTGAAGCTTGCCGAAAAGGAAGCCAAGGACAAGGAGAGCGTGCAGGCGGGCGAGAGGCCGGAAGGGCTGCTCGATGGCGTTCCCACCTCGCTTCCCGCCCTGATGCAAGCCCAAAAGGTATCGCGCAAAGCCGCTGCCGTGGGGTTTGAATGGGAGACGGTTCAAGACGTGTGGGATAAGGTGGACGAGGAGCGCGAGGAATTCCGGAAGGAGGCCCCCGGCACCGCCGAGCGCGAAATGGAGTTTGGCGACGTGCTCTTCGCACTGGTAAACGTAGCGCGCAAAGAGGGGATCGACGCCGAAAGCGCGCTACGAGCGAGCACGGCGAAATTCCGCTCGCGCTGGCAGGCTATGGAAGGTCTCGCCCGCCAGCACGGGGTTGCGATCGAGGGTTTGTCGACCAAAGAGCTCAACGACCTATGGGACGAGGTCAATCGTCAGCGCGCCTAGTAGCGAGCGCGAATGGCGGCGGGGTGCCAAATGTGGTCGTTGCGTCGGTAATTGCATGAATGTGCATAACAATTTGCGCTAGGGACATAAGAACACTACCGTACATTGCCGTGGCCTTCAGTAAGTATGAAGGGGCTATGAATCCGGAATGCCACCAAGATACGGGTTTTGGCGGTACGTCGTGCGCCCGGAGCGCGGGATGTGCCGCATAGGTTCAGCCTGGCGCACGTGCATGTTGCGACGAGCTAGCAAAACGTCTACCTCGAACATTGCGATTCCCCAATCAACGCTGCTGTTGGCGGCGGGTCTTTTACGCCGCGCTTCGCTGCCTGCAACTATGCAGGGGCGAGCGTCCGGTAGAAGTACCGGTTGTTGGTACCATTTGTTACTGGGCGTTTTGTTCTGTCACGTAGAGTAGCGAGCCTGTCAGCCAAGCGTGTTAGAAAGGGGTGAGGCGTGTGGAGAAGGTCCACGACTACCTCGTTGAGTACTTGAGGTCGAAGGGATATCCGGAAGTTAAGAAACATCGGCACGAGTACCTTTGCTACTACGGATTCGATCAATCGCACGTCTATGTCCTGATCGAGGGCGTTGTCAAGGCGAGCGTCACCATGCGTGAGGGCGCCGAGTTCAACGTGTTCTATATGCAGGGGCCCAGTCCGGTCTCGCTGTTGCGGGACGAGGAAAGCGCCAAGGCAAAGTCTCCGTTCAGCGTACGGGTTGAGTCGGACGAGGCTCTGTTTTACGTGGTGCCTCGGCTGACGTTCTGGAAGTACGTGAACGAGGATCATCGTCTGCTTGATTACGTAAAGGATTACTATCGGAGAAACCTGGAAGACGCGTTTGACCGCACGCGCTTTTTGACCATGAACGGAAAAATAGGCGCGGTGGGGGCCTTGCTGTTCGACTTAAGCGTTAAATACGGCGAGCCGTGCAAGGACGGAACGGTGATCTCGCTGGACGTGACCAACGAGGACATAGCCCAGTTCTGCGGTATCTCGTCCAGAAACAGCGTGAACCGCATATTGCGCGGTCTGCGCGAAAAGGGCGTTATCTCTACAAAGGGCCATGATTCGCATATTGTGGTGCATGATGCAGACTATCTGGAACAGTTTGTAATGGACTAGGGGGAGTGGACGATGGACGCAGCCGATGCAAAACTGCTGGCTGAACGGGTGGCCGCCGGGGAAGTGCCGCCCGATGAGCTGGTGCGCGCGCTGCAGGTGCCGCCGGTGACCGACCTTGGCTTTGCCACGGTTGATAACCAGCGCGGCGCCCGTACTGGCACGTCTGAGATCATCTATGGTGCAGGAAAGACAAAAGATCAGATAGCGGGCATTGTGACGTCAATGCTAGAGGCCTGTCAGCGTCGGGTGCTGGTAACGCGTCTTGACGGCGAGAAGGCCGCCGGCGTGAGCGAGCTGCTTGCCGCCGGCGGCATCGCCATGGAGTACGACCCCGTAGCGCGCTTGGGCATGGTTGGAGATGCCAAGGAGCCGGATGGGCTGGGAACGGTGCTTGTGGTTTGCGCCGGAACCAGCGACTTGCCGGTTGCCGAGGAAGCGGCGCGCACGCTTGAGTATTTGGGCAACCGCGTGGACCGCGCCTATGACGTGGGCGTCGCCGGCATTCACCGCTTGCTTGCGTGCGAGAGGCGCATCCGCGATGCGCGCGTTATCGTGGCCGTCGCCGGCATGGAGGGCGCGCTGGCCAGCGTGGTGGCCGGTTTGGCGAGCTGCCCGGTGATCGCGGTTCCCACCAGCGTGGGGTACGGGGCGAGCTTGGGCGGTGTCGCCGCGCTGCTAGCGATGCTCAACAGCTGCGCCAACGGTGTTTCCGTGGTCAATATCGATAACGGTTTTGGCGCCGCGTACCAGGCGTCGCTCATCAATCATATGAAATAGGCGCGGGCCTTCGCGCTGCTGGGGGAGAGGGTTTATATGGGTTCGCTGTACATCGATTGCTCGCTGGGCGTGAGCGGGGACATGCTGGTCGCTGCGCTACTGGACGCCGGAGCCGATTCGGCAGCACTGGACCGCGCGTTGTCGAGTCTTTCCGTTGCGGACGAGTTTGAGATAGCGATATCGACCGTGACCAAGGCGGGCATGCGTGCCTGCGACTTCGACGTGGTGCTGCGCCATGGCCATGAGACCCACGACCATGATATGGCGTATCTGCATGGTCATGGTGAGGGGCGGTGCGGCCGCGCGCACGAGCATGCGCACGAGGACGATGACCATCACTGCTGCGAGCACGCCCATGCGCACGGGCACACCCATGGCGACCATGACCATCAGCACGAGCACGCCCGCCGCCACGAGCATCATCACGAGCACCGTAACCTGCATGACGTTATGGCGATCATCGACTCCGCGCAGATGACGCAGAGCGCTCGCGCCATCGCCGCGCGCGCGTTCGAGATCCTCGCCCAGGCAGAAGCACAGGCGCACGGGTTGCCGGTGGACCAGGTCCATTTTCACGAGGTTGGCGCGATCGACTCCATCGTCGACATCGTGTCCGCAGCGGTTTTGGCCGATAGCCTTGATCCCGATGCCGTCTACGCCACGCCGCTAGCAGACGGCCATGGCACCATCCGTTGCCAGCATGGCGTCATCCCCGTTCCCGTTCCGGCGGTGGTGAACATCTGCCGCGCCTGCGAGCTGCCCACGTCGCACCTGGATGTTGAGGGCGAGCTGGTAACGCCTACGGGCGTCGCGCTTATCGCCGCGTTGGATGCTCGCCGCGCCCCCGATTTTCCCTACACAATCCTGGCGACGGGCATGGGCGCGGGCAAGAGGGGCTACAGCGTGCCATCGCTGGTGCGCGTTCATCGCATCGAGCGGGTTCTGGGGCCTCAGCCCCATGTTGACGGGGTGATCAAGCTGGAATGCGACGTGGACGATCAGTCCGCAGAGGGCATGGCCCATGCGGCGCAGGCGCTTCTTCGCGACGGCGCGCTCGAGGTCCACTGGCTGCCCGTCTTTGGCAAGAAGGGTCGGCCTGCCTATCAGCTGCAGGTTATCGCCGCTCCTCAGGATGCCGAGCGCATGCGCCAGCTAATGTTTTTGGAGACCACTACCATTGGCGTTCGCTGGACGATGATGGACCGCGAGGTCCTTGAGCGCAGCGAGCGCGTGGAGCAGACGTCTCTGGGACCGGTGCGCGTCAAGACCGTTGTCCTTCCCGATGGCGAGCACCGCTCCAAGCCCGAATATGAGGATGTCGCCCGCATAAGCTCGCGCGAGGGTATCGCGTTTCCGGACGCACTCGTCCAGATTACCGCAGAGATACGTGCGGGTAGGAATACCGATCTGTAGGGGGTTGCCCCGGCTTCCCGGTGCGAGCGCCATACTAAGGCGTTGCAGCATTGTTGAATCTTTTGGTTTCTTGGTTTTCCGTGCATGGTTGGACCGCGCTCGGGCATACTAAAGAAGTTATCCAAGTCTAACCCTTCGCCGGGAAGAATCTCGGCGGGGTCGCTTGCTCTCGTATCCAATGAAAGGGGACGAATATGAGTGAGATTCTCGATGTGTACGGTCGCGAGGTATTGGACTCTCGCGGTAATCCCACCGTTGAGGTGGAAGTTGTGCTCGATGATGGCTCCTTTGGCCGCGCGATGGTGCCCTCCGGCGCTTCCACCGGTGCGTTCGAGGCCGTTGAGCTGCGCGACGGGGACCGCGAGCGCTATCTGGGCAAGGGCGTTTCCAAGGCCGTTGACCATGTGAACAAGGAGTGCGCGGACGCCGTGATCGGTATGGACGCGTTTGACCAGCGTGCGGTCGACGCCGCCCTGATCGCCGCGGACGGCACGCCCAACAAGGCAAACCTGGGCGCAAACGCGATTCTGGGCGTGTCGCTTGCCGTCGCCCGCGCGGCGGCGCAGTCTGCCGGCCTTGAGCTGTACAGCTACCTGGGCGGCGTCAACGCCCACCTGCTGCCCACGCCTATGATGAACATCCTGAACGGCGGCGTGCATGCGGACAACAACGTGGACTTCCAGGAGTTCATGATCATGCCGGTGGGCGCCCCTACCTTTACCGAGGGCCTGCGCTGGTGCGCGGAGGTCTACCACACGCTTAAGGGCGTGCTGCACGAGGCGGGCCTTGGCGGTGGCGTGGGCGATGAGGGCGGCTTCGCCCCCAACCTCAAGACCAATGCCGAGCCCTTTGAGTACATCAACAAGGCGGTCGAGAAGGCCGGCTACACCCCGGGCATGGACTTTATGTACGCCATGGATCCCGCGTCGACCGAGTTTTACAACACTCAGACCGGCATGTACGAGCTTAAGGGCGAGGGCCGCGAGCTTACCAGCGCGCAGATGGTCGACTATTGGTGCGAGCTCGTTGAGAAGTATCCCATCATCTCCATCGAGGACGGCATGGCCGAGGAGGATTGGGACGGCTGGGTCGAGCTGACTCGCCGCATCGGAGACAGGGTCCAGCTGGTGGGCGACGACCTGTTTGTCACCAACACCGAGCGCCTGAAGAAGGGCATCGAGCTGGGAGCGGCGAACGCCATCCTGGTCAAGGTGAACCAGATCGGCACGCTGACCGAATCCCTCGAGGCGATTGAGATGGCCAAGGAGGCGGGATACGCCTGCATCGTCTCCCACCGTTCCGGAGAGACCGAGGATTCCACCATCGCGGATCTGGTGGTTGCGACCAATGCGGGCCAGATCAAGTCCGGCGCTCCGTGCCGCTCCGACCGCATCGCCAAGTACAACCAGCTTATCCGTATCGAGGACGAGCTGTTTGGCAGCGCGCGCTACGCCGGTAGGAACGCGTTTTACAACCTGCGCTAGCGCACGCTGTACCGCCGCGCCCAACGAGGCGTTGATGTGAAAAAAGGACCTGCAGCCGGTTTGGGCTGCAGGTCCTTTTGCTTGGACGCGCGATCGATCACGCAGGGTTGAGCTATGCGCGAGCGATTTTGTTCGCGGGGCGAAGCAGGAAGAAGGAGAGGATGGCGACGATGATGACGCTGAGGATGACGGCGGGGACGGTGGCCATGTGAATCATGGGGATGCCCACGAGCAAACCGATGATATAGGGCACCAGCCAGAGCAGCCATACGATGGTGCTGAAGCGATGGAAGGTCTGCTCCTGCGCAATCGCCTTGTCATCATGACGCCGGCCGCGCACGTAGACCAGGGTTGCCCAGCCGGCGTGGAAGAGCATGAGGATGATGGCGAACAGGCCGGTGATTCCGTGGATGGCGGGCGCGGGCTCGCTTCCTGCGGTGCGCGCCATGATGGTCATCACGGTGGTTCCGGTGGTGTCGCAAGCGAGGCCTGCCCAGAACAGGGCGAGGTGGCGGCCATTGAGGTGGCCGGCGCGGCGCTCGGCAAAGACGCCGATGGTGTAGAAGACGAGTGCTGCGGTGATGGCGAGGCTGGCGATCATGAGCATGGGTGACATTGCTAAATTCCCTTCCTTAGCAGGTGAATAGGTGGCCGATGTTTGTAGTGAACACCGTTCATCTGAACAAGGTTCATCTTAGGGACGAGGACTGCTTTCCGCAAGGAGAACTTTTCTTGTCCAAATTTCCGCCATGAATTCTCCACCTGCTTGTTCACTTGCGTTCCGCTATGATGAACAGAGTTCATTTTGTGTGTTGCCAAGCACGTTTGGCGTTGTTTGGCGGGAGGAGAGCGGCATGGGGAGCAAACCTGCGATTTCTCGCGAAACGATTTTGTCCGTGGCGTACGAGCGCGCGCAGAAGGACGGCATGGCTTCGCTTGGCATTAGGACCATCGCCAACGAGTGCGGCGTTGCCATCGGCACCATCTATAACTACTTTCCGGATAAGGCGTCGTTGGTGACCGAGGTCGTAGCTCGCTTTTGGCGCGCCGCCATCGAGGAGGCGGGCGTGCTTTCAAACGCCGAGGAGTCCTCTGACGGCGCCGAGAAGAGCCTGCTTGCCTACTGTCGCAGGCTGGCCGAGGAGCTAAGCGAGTCCCTGGGGCATTTCCAGGCGAGTTGGCTTCGCGAGATCTCTACGCTTGACGCGCGCTCCCTTGAGCGGAGCCGCGCCGCCGAGGAGGAGTTCTTCAGGGGTATCTGCGCGGGCATCGCGTCGCATATCAAGAGCGATGCCGCGATCACGCCCGCGGCGCGCGAGCGCTTTGATGCGGACCATCTCGCCGAGTTCATCTGGAAGGCGATGTTCGGCTCGATCAAGGCGGGCGATCCCGCGTGCACCACGTTGTTTGGCCTGATGGAGATGGCGTTGTATTAACATGCTCCGCGCCGTTCAAGACGGCTCGCGCGGCGCGCCGGCGCGGCTCAACGCTAAGCCTGCACAACTGAGCCGCCCGCGCGTGGTATAACTGGAAGGCAAGAAAGCGCAACCGTACCTCAACCAAACAAGGCGCCCATGAACAACACTTCACAGCACAACGGTTTTTCCGTCCATAACGGCACCGCCGGCGAATCCATGCCGCCAAAGGTCAAGCCTGTCTCGAGCGCGTATTCCGAGGCGGCCGCTTCTGCTGCGGCCAAGCGCTCGCATCGCCATAAGGGCGAGGGGGCCAAGGACGGCGAGGCCGAACAGAAGCCCGTGGATAGGAAGCAGACGCCAACGCATCGCCGCGCACCCAAGGGTACGGCTAGGCCGG
>OIXS01000961.1_pt1 | contig 15999 bp, 9 predicted proteins | sample 1587841 | NCBI WGS metagenome assembly OIXS01 (sample SAMN03283254) | human gut metagenome | biome: human-associated habitat; material: feces | host: Homo sapiens | place: USA | collected 2013
TATTCGTTAGAATACTTGACCGAGAACCCCGCGACTTTAGTCGTGGGAGGTTCAGTTTAAAGCTTCACATATACATGTTGACCATGTTTGGGAAAAAGGTGAAGATAAAGGTATAAAAGTTTCTTTTGAAGTAGTTTTAAATTATGGAAGTCATATTCCAACAATGATACAAGGCATACAAAAAAAGATAAAAGAAGTTGTAGAATATATGACAGGTATGTTTGTACATGATGTTGATATTGTAGTCAAAGGTTTGAAATTTAATTGAATTAAAAATTAGTTAGGAAAGTAATAAGATATATATTAAGAGAAGATTATTAGATAAGTAATTTTTATTATTTATCTAATAATCATTTCGATTTAAAACAGATATTATGTGATATAGATAAGTAATTATCGGGATATATGAGTAAGTTTGTCTATTTATTAATTAAATATTATAATATTTATATAATATAATTAAATTCTTTGACTATAATAAAAAATGATGATATAGTATAAGTATAATTTAATACATTATAAATATAGGTGATATCTATAACTGGAACACCCCCTACAACCCCGGATTTAATTTCGGGGGGGTAGGGGGTGTTTTTTATTTAAAAGGGGTGGATTATAATGAATAAAAGTATTAAACTGACAGCTGCATTATGTCTATTATGTTCTAGTTCAGCAATGGCAGCTTCGCCAATACCAACTTTTGATAAAGAAGCTGTAACAACTAATCCATATAATAGGACAGGACAGCAAGAAGTGGTAGATAGTAGTAAACTACAAAAGGAACACTATCAAGAAGGTAATACCGGAACAGAGGAAGATCCCGCTTTTTTTGTAAATGAAATCAAATTAACAGGATATACTTTGCCAGATAATGATGGAAAATTAACAACTATACTGGACAAATACAGTAAACGAAATGTAAAAGTAAGTGAATTAGGTATATTAACAAGTGAACTTAATGAATATTGTAGAACATGCGGATATACAGTACCGCAAGCAATAATACCAGCACAAGAAATTAAAGATGGAATATTAGAAGTAAAAATATATATAGCATCATATGATGAAATAAATATAGTAAAAAATGAATCAGACGTAGCAGATAGAGTTTTAGCAAAGTACATAGATTATTTAGCAGATGAAGATGTAATATTAGATAAAAAATTAGAATTAGCAGTGAATAATATTAATGATTTACCAGGGGTTGTAGCGACAGCTGTATTGAAACCAGGTTCTAAACCAGGCACAACAAGTTTAGATTTAGTAGTAGATAAAAGACCTGTTTGGAATAACTATATTTTCACCGATAATGGTGGGGGGTATTATTCTGGACGTTATCGTTATGGATTTAATACAGAAATTAATAACCCAGGACATCAAGGTGATAAATTTATTATTAATGGTTCATTGACAAGTCATGATGTAAAAAATTATGGCATTCGTTATGAAACACCTGTTGGCAGTAGAGGAACTAGAGCAGGTATAGCGTATAGTCAATCAAATTATGAATTGAATACAAATAGTATGTATGATTCACTCGGTAGATCAAAAGGTATTTCTATATATGGAATGACTCCAATATATAGAGATAGAGAAGATAGAGTAACTGCTATTTATGGTTATGATAGAAGAGATATACGCGATGAATTAAATTTTAAGGTTTTGCCAGGAATATTGCCAAATATAACTACAGATAAAACTGCTGATGTTTGGCATGTAGGTGTAAGCGGTAGTCAATATAATCCTAATCAATTTACACAATATAGTTTAATTTATTGGTATGGAAATCTAGATACAGAAGGTGGTTCTTATTTAGACGGTGATTATCATAAATTAACAGCTGATTGGCTCAATATTTGGTATGATAACAAATTTAATTATCGTATTAATATGCATGGACAAATGGCAAGTAGAGCATTAGATGGTAGTGAACAATTCTTCTTGGGAGGCATGAATGGTGTTCGTGCTTATGGCAATGGAGATGGATATGGTGATGATGCTTATCTTGCTACATTTGAAGTACGTTGCAAAACAGATATAGAAGGATTAGAAGCAGCAGCATTTATTGACACAGGATATGCTGAAAATAAAGCTTTTGATTTCGGAGAACATTTATCTGGTTGGGGCTTAGGACTTCGCTATGCTAAACCAAATGATTGGTATGCTCAGCTTGATTGGTCGAAAAAAATAAATGCACGTGAAGATTTAGTAGAACCAGATGACCATAGTGGTAGATGGTGGTTCCAAATGTATAAGATGTTTTAAGGATATAAAGTAAGAAAGGAGAACTATCATGAAGATAAGAAATAAAAAACTATTGACAAAAAGTATTGCTATGGCAATATTTATGAGTTCAACTTTATATACAATGCCAATAACGCATGCGGCATTTAACAATAATACATTACCTGAATATATTAGCGGGACAGGTAATGTTGGGATTAGTCATAATAATAATGTTATGAATGTTTCTCAAACAGAACGAAATGCTGTAATTCAATGGAAAGACTTTTCTATAGGTGCTAATGCCACTGTTAATTTTAGTAAAACAGATGGTGGAAGCTTTAATACATTAAACTATGTTAATAGTGGCAATTTATCCCAGATTTACGGCACAATAAATGCTGATAAAGGTAATATCTATATTGTAAACCCAGCTGGTGTACAAATCGGCAACTCTGCTCAGATTAATGTAGGCAGTCTTTATGTATCTAATAAGAATTTAAATGAAAAAAATTTAAATCAATTTAATGGTAATAATTTTAGTAGTTTGATAGATACAAGTAAAACATCAAATGCAGAACTTATGAGTTTAGGTAATATTAATGCAGCGAATAAAGTCACATTTGATGGCAATAGAATTGTATTAGATGTAGATAGAGTAAAAAATGGTCAAGATCAATTAGGTGTAGGTAATATTACTATTAAAACTACTCAAACAGATTTTGATAATAAAAATGTAGTGCTTGGTTATACTGCTTATAATAGTGTAGATAAAACTTATAAAGATAAAAATAATGGTACTTTATTATTAGCAACTTTGGAAGGGGTAAAAGATACACAGGGAATAGATAAAACAACTCTCACTAAAGCAGATGGTTTTATGTGGGTTAAAGATGGCGAACAACTGCAAGCCATGAATACTAATTTAGGTGGTAATTATGCTTTCCGCAACAGTATTGATTTAAATTCTATTAATAATTTTAATTCTATTGAGAATTTTGAAGGGAATTTAGATGGTTTAGGATATGAAGTATATGGTCTTCATAGTAAAAATAATGGATTATTTAAAAATACATCTAATTCTATTATTCGCAATTTTAATCTTATTTCAGGTAGTATTAATGGTACAACTGATAATGTTGGGGCTGTAGTAGGTAATGCGAATAGTACAGTCATTGAAAATGTAAAAAATACTATCAATGTAACAGGAACAAATAATGTTGGTGGTATTATTGGTACAGGGACAGATGTTACCTTAAATGGTGTAGTAAACGCAGGTGCTATTAAAGGTAATTCTAATGTAGGTGGTTTAGCAGGTAGTTTATCAGATAGCACTCTTAAAGGTGAGTCCTATAATTTAGGTGATATAAAAGGTACAGTAAATAATATAGGTGGGTTAGTTGGTTCAGCAAGTCATTCTACAATTGGTAATGAAACAGGCTTTCAGATGTATAATCACCTTGATGTAGAAGGTGGCTATAATGTAGGTGGTATTGTAGGTAATTTAGAAAATGGTTCTACAGTACAAAATGTAAGTAATGATGGCAATATAAAAGCTACTGATTACACTAATGGTGATTACATCTATCATACAAATAATGCTACAGAAGCTAATGATAATAAAGTAAATTTAAATACAGCTGGAGAAGCTAAAAAAGATGTTCATATATCTAATGTAGGTGGTATAGTAGGTAATAGTACTGGTGATACTGATATCGCTGATAGTATAAAGACTACAAATATAATAAAAGATGTATTAAATAATGGAGATATATCTGCTAAATTAGATACAACTACTAATTCTAATATGCCTTATTATACGGCAGGTAATGTAGGTGGCGTTGTCGGTAGTGCAGTCAATACAGATATTTCTAATGCTACTAATAAAGAAAATGATGTACGTGGTGCCCATAATGTAGGTGGTATCGCTGGTTATTTTGAAAATGGAACAATAACTAAGGCTATTAATAATGGTGGCGATATTATGGCTACCGGTGCTAGAAATGAAGATGGTTTTGTAACAGAGTTTGTAAGATATGATTCAAGAGCAGGAGGTAATGAAAGTTTTATTGTAGGAAATATAGGCGGTATTGTAGGCTATATGTACGGCAATAATACCTATATCAATACCTCTGCTAATAGGGGCACGGTGCATACAGAAGACATTGTAGATGAAGGCAATATATTAGATACATCTAAAGCTGCTAATGTAGGCGGTATAGTAGGTAAAATAGATAGATCTACGACAATATCTATGGATAATATAAAAAAACCGACTAATGGACAGCAAAATAAATATGCTATTAGTAATTCCTATAATACAGGTAATGTAAGAGGTTATACTGGTGTTGGCGGTGTAGCTGGCATGATGTATAATGGTGAAATTGTTGGTTCTTATAATATAGGTGAAATTAGAAGTACTAGAAAAGATACAACCTCAGTATCACCATTAAATATGGGCGGAATAGTAGGCGATTCTACAGAAGAGACAAGTGCAAAAATCAGTTTATATGATGTATATAATAAAGGACAAATTGGTGATGAAGAATTTGTCTATAAAGGTCGTCATGTGGGTGGTATAGCAGGACGTCTATCGGGTGATGTAGAAAAATCTTATAATAATGGAGACATCTATAATGGTGCAACTGTAACTGGTGGTATAGCTGGTTGGTGGGTAAAAGGAGATATAACAAATTCCTTTAATACAGGAAATATAACAAACTATTCAACAACATATTCAGCAAGTGGCTCAAATGTTGGTGGTATAGCAGGTGGTATGGGTATATATCAAACAGATTTAAGCTCTAAATTAGAAAATGTATATAATTTAGGAACTATTAGAAGTATAAAAGGTGCATCATCAAATACTACAAATACTGTAGGTGGAATGATAGGTACTATAGGTGGTGCTAAGGCTCCAGGTCGTTTGGAAATAAAAAATGTTTATACTTTAGGAAATTTATATTCAGTAGATAGTGGTAAAAAAACAGTAGAAACTAATATGATAGGTAGTTATTATAATGGTGTAACTGGACATGATGTAACAATTAGTAATGCTTATTATATAGATACTATAGGTACAGTTACAGTAGATACTAGTGTAAATAATAATACAAAAGAACCTACAGCACCTACTGTAGAAATAGAAAACGGTAATAAAGATGATTTAACGGAATATGGTGGATTTACTGATAGTGATTGGCGTATATATGATGGTACAACACCTATATTAAATGTATTTATGCCAGAGTCATCTGATTATTTAAATGCTAATAGCAGCTTATGGGGCGATTTAAATATAGATAGTGTTCAATATGGTACAGCATATGACCCATTATTAACAATTATTAATGCACAAGATAGTAGTAAAAACGTAAACTTAGATTGGCAAAAATTAGGTATTTATGGTGATGGTGGTTTAGCTGTATATAATAGTGGTTTGACTTTAAATAACTTTAAAAACTCCGATAAAGGCGTAGGATTATTTGGTGGGATTATTTATAGCGATGGTGCTTTAAATATTAAAAGTTATGATAGTGATAAAAACGACAAAAATAATGCTGAAAATATAGGCTTAGGTAGTTTTTCAAAAATATATGGTTCATCTGTAACTATTGATGCAGGTAAAACAGGTACAGTTGATAGTTATGGCAGTATAATTTCTACTGGTAATAATAATATAAAAGGTGATATCACTATTACAGGTGCTAATGTAAATACTTATGGTGAAATAAAAACAGCAGTAGCTGGTCAAACAACTACTATAGATGGTATTAAAGGTAGTATAAGTGATGAATATAAGTATAATATTGGAAGTGATTTAACAGATCAAAATGCTGAAATGTCAAATATTGCAGAAGGCTATGCTCATACAGTTACAGCTGGAAAAGATAGCAAGGGAGATGTCTTTATTTCAGCTACAAATGGCGGTGATGTAAATATCTACTATGGCAATATGGAAAAAGGTATTATTGATACACAAGGTGATGTAAGTTTATCAGGTAATAATGTCTATGTTGATAGTGATATGGTCATAGGTGGAGATTTAATTGCTAATACTGGAAAAAATAGTGCAGGGGAAATTGTATTAGATATTTCCAATATAGGTAAAGTAAGCTTAAAACAATATACTAATAATTTATATAAAGAATTAAAAAATAATGCTGGAAAATTAAACCGCAATAAAATTAATGAAATCATTACTAAATTAGAATCAGTAAATAAAATAGATCTAACACAATTAGATGATTTTATAAACTATTTATTAAGATATGTTGATAAAGGAAGTTTAAAAACAGGTACTACAGAAAGTGACATTAGTGATGCTATCATTAAAGGCAGAATGCATAATTTTTTACATTCATTTTATAAAGAAACAGGTCATGCTTTTAATTTTAAAGGAACAGATAATGCAAAAATTACAGTAGATTTATGGAATGGTTCAGCATTTGATTTAGATAAATATGATATTGGAGGTCATACATTATCAACGGAGTTAAGTAGCCTTAATATTAAAGATAAAAATGGAGAAGAATTAAAAGGTGAAGATGTAACTTATATCTGGGTAGCTGATGGAGAACAATTAAAAGGTATCCAGGATTATGCTAATAAAAATACAAATAGCAATATTTTATCTTATAATTTTGCTCTTAAAAATGATATTAATGCTACAGATGTAAGTGATTACCAAGCTATTGGTAGTGGAGATAAAGCCTTTACTGGTAAATTTGATGGTAGAGGAAATCGTATTATCGGTTTAAATGTAGATAATACTAAGAAGCATACTTCTACTGATAATGTAGGTGTATTTGGTGTAAATGAAGGTACTATTAAGAACTTAAAAGTATATTCATCTACTTTTAAAGGTTATGATAATGTAGGTGCTATCGCAGGTACTAATAATGGTACAATTGATAATGTAACTACACTTGGTAATACAGTAGAAGCTTTAGGCAGTAAGTATAGTAATAATACGTTAGATTCTAGTAAATATGTTGGAGCAGCAGGCGGTGTAGTAGGTACTAATACTGGTACAGTTAATAATGCTACATCTAGAGATAGCGTTATTGCTGGAGAAGATACACCATCAAATACAATATTAACAACAGCAGGTGGTATTGTTGGTATTAATACTGGCTTAGTATCTAATTCACAAAGTCATTCAGCTGTTACTGCTAGTGAAGATAGCACTTATAGTTTAGGCGGTATAGTCGGTGTAAATACAGCTAAAGATTCTGATTCTACGGATAATAAAATAACTGCTGGCTTGGATAATGTAAATGCCTATGGTGTAACTAGTGGCATTTATAGTGAAACTGGAAATCAAGCATATGCAACATCTTCTAATATAGGTGGTATTGCTGGTATAAATAAGGGTACTTTACATGATGCCTATAATGAAAGTATTGTTAAAGGTTATGATAATGTAGGTGGTATCGCTGGTACAAACTCTGGTGAGATATCTTTAATTGTAAACGGTGCAAGTGTTACAGCTGAAGGTGATTATACAGGTGGTCTTGTAGGTAGTATAACTGGTAAAATATCTGATGGTAGAAATAATGGAGTAATCACAGGTAATGATTATGTAGGTGGTCTTGTAGGTAGTAACGGTAAAGATGTTCAACTTACAAATTTAACAAATGATAGTTCTGCTGAAATTACTGGTGAAGAATATGTAGGCGGTATTGCTGGTACAAATAGCGGTAGTATTTCTACTACAGGTACAAATTTAATCAATCGTGGCAGTATTACAGGTAATAAATATGTAGGTGGTATTGCTGGTGAAAATAAAGGCACTATTGAAAATGTAAATAATGATATTGTTTTAAATGCAACAGGTTCAAATGCAGAGTATTTTGGTGGCGTAACAGGAATAAATAAAGGTACTATTACTAATGCTACTAATAGAGGTAATATCAATGCTAGTGAAGCTAGTTATGTAGGCGGTATTGCTGGACAAAATGATGGTACATTATCTGGAGCTGGTAATAAAGGCAAAGTTACTGGTAAAGATTATGTAGGCGGTGTAGCTGGTTTAAATACTAAAGAAGTTAAAGGAAATATTAATAGTATTATTGGTATAAAAAATGAAGGTGCAGTAATAGCTGAAGTTGGCGGAGCAGGCGGCATTTTTGGCAAAAATGAAGCTAATATACAATATGCAGAATTTGTTAATTCAGGAAAAGTAACAGGAACAGCAGGCACAACAGGAACTTTATCTGGTACAGGTGGCATTTTTGGTGAAAATACAGGCAATATTGATCATTCTTCACTTAAAAATGAAGTAAAAGGTGAAGTAAGTGGTGTAAATAATGTTGGTGGCTTAATTGGTATCAATAGCGGTACTATTGCCGGTGGTAGAGGAGATTATAATGATCAAAAAAATACTTATTATAATACTTATTATAAATACCAGATTTATAATAATGGCACTATTACAGCTACAGGCAATGGCTCTAATATTGGTGGTCTAATCGGATATAATAAAAAAGATACAACTACTGGTAGTTTAACTGCTGGATATAATACAGGAAATATTGTTGCTGGTGGTAGCACTAATGTTGGTGGTATTGTAGGTACTAATGAAGGCACTGTAGACCAAGTATTCAATACCATTATGACAGCTAATGGAGAAAATGAAACTATTGTTGGTGGAAGTAATGTTGGTGCAATAATTGGTAATAATACTGGAACTGGAAAATTAACTAATGCTTATAGTACAAATGGTGCAACTTATCTTGTAGGTTCAGATACATCATTAACAGGAAATTATAAAATAGATGATAAGGACGTTTGGAAAACTTATAAAAAAGGTATTAGTAGTACAAATGAAAATGGCAAATCATATAATGTATTAAAAGTATTTTTAACAAGTGTAGGATATGATCCTAGTAAAAATCCTGATTTTGTATATAATGGTAACGATCAATCTGTAAATATTAGTGAAGCAATAGCAAATGGAATGTTTACAGATTTATCAGGTAAGCAATTTGATGCCCATAATGCTGCCGGTTTAATGGGTTCCAATAGCCATAAAGATGCTAAAGATGCAGATATATACACAGATTGGTTATATTCTGGACAGATTGCTTCTAGTGGTGAAGGAGAAACATTTAATCCTAATAATCTTGGTTATGATATTGATTTGGCAACAGGTATTAAAAAAGCACAGATTGATATAACATTAAATGATATTGAACGTATCTATGGAAGTTTAGATATTATTAATAATGGAGGATATGGTTTTACTTATAATAATGATAATTTAACACCTGCGATGATAAAGGAATTAAAATCTTTAGGCTTTAGTGTTGATAGTGATAGTGCTTTAGTTGGAGATAAAACCAAAGATGTTGGCAGTTATACTTGGACTGGAATAGTAACTCTTGGTAGCTTATCTAGTAATTATGAATTAAAAAATGATAATGATGGTGATGGTTCTATTACTAGTACAGCTATTTCTAAGGTTACACCAAAAACTTTGACTCTAAAAGATTTATTAGCAACTATTGTTTATGGTAATCAAGATAATAAAGGATTAATTTTACAAAAACCTAATAATAATACAGATATTTTAAATGGTATCGTATATGGTGATGATGTAAATATTAATTTAGGTAATATTACTTTAGATTATAAAAATGATAGTGCTTATGATCAAAATAGAGATAATAGGGTTACAGCAGATGTTGGAACATATGAAAATAGTTTAGTTGTAGGCAATATATCATTAACTAATAATGAAAAAGGAAACTATAAATTAGATACAACTACTACAGGTGGTAGCATTCAAGTAACACCAGCAACTTTAACAGTAGGATTAAATAATGTAAGTCATGAATACGGTTCACCAGAATTGAATAGCTACGGAATAAGTAGCATAAAAGGATTAACAAATGGTGATGAAGCATCGAAAGATAAAGTATATGTAACAATGACTAAAGATAATGCCTTAAAAGATAATAATAAACATACAAATGATGTAGGGGATTATACTTGGACAGGCAGTGTTAGTGGTATTGAAGGATTAGAAAAGAACTATAGTATCACAGTTAATGAAGGACAATCTGTAGTAAACAAAGCGGACTTAGTAATTGATTTAGGTGATGTAGAACACACATATGGCACACCAAATACAGATGATTATGAAATAGATAAGATTGGTTGGGCAAATGGAGATAATTATAATCCAGATAACTTCATTGTTGGAAATGTAAATGATGAAGCAATAATAGGAAAAGATAAAACTCAGAATGCCAATAATGAAAAAAATCCAAACTATGAATGGAATGCAAATGTAACTACATCTAATGATACTATTAATAAGAACTATAATATTATAGTTAATGATGGGAAATCTACAGTAAACAAGGCTGATTTAGTAGTAGACTTAAATAAGGTATATCACACATATGGTGATCCAAACTTAGGTGATTATGGAGTAAGTAACGTAACAGGATTAACAAATGGGGATAAAGCAAACATTGGTGTAACAATGACTAAAGATAATGCCTTAAAAGATAATAATAAACATACAAATAATGCAGGAGATTATACTTGGACAGGCAGTGTCAGCGGTATTGAAGGATTAGAAAATAACTATAATATTAAAGTTAATGATGGACAATCTGTAGTAAACAAAGCTGATTTAACAATTGATTTAAATGAAAATGTACATCATGAATATGGTAAACCTAATTTAGATGATTATGTAATCACAGGTACAGATGGTTTAACAAATGGCGATGAAGCATTTGAAGATAAATTAGATGTAACAATGACACATGATGATGCTTTGACAGATAATAATACACATACCAAACCTGCTGGAGGAGATTATACTTGGACAGGCAGTGTAGATGGTATTGAAGGATTGGAAGACAACTATAATATTACAATTAATCCTGGAAAATCTACAGTAGATAAGGGACATTTAACAATTACAGTTGATGATTCTAATACTACTGTTGGAGATAATCCAAATTATGGCGGAACTGTTGATGGATGGGCAAATGGAGATAATCCAAATGATTTCGATATTAACTTTGGTTTAGATGATGATACTATTTTAGACCAACCAGGTAAACATGATGGCGTTATTGGTGTAATTATTGACGGTACATTCTATCCATCTGGTACAGAAGATGATATCTTTAATAATTATGATGTTACAATTAGTACAGGTGATTTAACTGTATTAAAACCAATTGATATAAATGACTATAAAAATTGGAGTCATTTATATAAAGATGCTCCATGGGATAGAAACCGTGACTTTAAAGAACGTAAAGCAGAATTTAATTTTGTTGATGGTGCTATTCCTCTTGATGAAGCTGTAGAAGAAGCATAATTTAAAAATAAGTATAAAAATGTAAGCTAAATCTTTTTTTAGGATTTAGCTTACATAAATGAATGTGAGGTATTTTATTATGAATGAGAAAGCACAAAATTTTAAAGACTATTTAGATGAAAAGAATATAACTTGCTTTAGAGTAGAAGAAGTAGAAAATGATAAATTTAATGCCGTAGTATTTCATTCATCAATAAATATAAATGGTCAATTATTACCAATGGGAATAATTTTAGATGATAGTATTTATGGGTTAATTAGAGTACAGGTTGCACCAAGTGTACAAAACAAAGATAAATTATTGGCTTATTTTGATGAATTAAATGCTAAATATAAATCTTTTAAGTATTATACAAACGAAACAGGTATTTATTTAGATACTTGTATATTAGGTGTAAAACAAGATAGCGAATTAATTATAGCTATTACAGATACTATTGTTAAAAATTTAGAAGAAGAATATGCTAAAATTATGAATTTATTATGGAGCAAATAATTTTAGGAAAATAGTAGTTATAGTGGGTATTGTATCGATACAATATCCACTTTTTTATGTGATTTTGTTGACTTTGGAATAGTAGAATTTTATAATTTAAAACATCTTATTAAAAATAATTTATATTTAAAGGTGATAAATTATGGCATTAGAAAATTATAAAGCTTTGACTATAGCAGGTTCTGATACTTCTGGTGGAGCTGGCATGGAAGCCGATTTAAAGACTTTTGAAGAGATGGGCGTTTATGGAATGGTGGCACTAACTGTAATTGTGGCACAAAATCCAAAAGATTGGGCTCATGATATCTTTCCTATAGATTTGCCTACTATTGAACGTCAGATTGCAACTGTTGGTGAAGGTATTGGCATTAATGCCATGAAAACAGGTATGTTAGGTTCAGCTGCTCTTGTAGAATTAGTAGCGAAATCCATAGATAAATATAATTTTAAAAATGTAGTAATCGATCCTGTAATGGTTTGTAAAGGTATCGACGCTATCATGGTACCAGAAGCAGCCGAAGCAATAAAATCTTTATTGGTGAAAAAAGCTGATGTAATAACACCAAATACAGTAGAGTCTGCTTATCTTGCAGGTATGGAAAAAGTGGAAACTGTAGAAGATATTAAAGAAGCTTGTGTAAAAATCAATAAACTCGGTGCAAAAAATGTCATTATAAAATCTGGTAGTCGCGTAGATGGCGATTATATGGTAGATGTCTTATTTGATGGTAAAGAATTTACTATCCAGAAAAAAGCTAAGATGAAAAATATCTATAATAGCGGTGCTGGTTGCACTTTTTCCGCAGCAATAACAGCAGGACTTGCTAAAGGTTTAGATATCCATCAAGCCTTTGAAAATGCTCAAAATTTCATTGATAAAGCCGTAGCAAATTCATTTAAATTGAATGAATTTACAGGAGCATTAGCTCATTGGCAAACAAGATAAATAAGTAAAATAAAAAGTATCTTTTTCTGACTTATATTTCAGTTAGAAAAAGATACTTTTTTTATTTATATTTAATTGAAATTAGCGCGCAATAAAGCTATTTCTTGAGCATATCCATCATGGTCATTTGGTGTTTCTAAAATAAATGGCAAATGTTTTAATTGTGGATGGTTTATAATTTTTATGATAGCATCAAGACCTATTTTACCTTGACCGATTTTTTCATGGCGGTCTTTATGAGTGTTTAAGTCATTTTTACTATCATTTAAATGTATAGCTTTTAATTTATCGAGACCGATTATTTTATCAAAATCAGCTAGGACATCATCTAAATTATTTACAATATCATAACCGCCGTCCCAAATATGACAAGTATCAAGGCATACACCTATTTTATCTTGTAAATTAATACGCTCGATAATCGCTTGAAGTTCAGCAAAAGTTTTGCCAACTTCAGTGCCTTTTCCTGCCATAGTTTCTAATAAGACAGTAGTCTGCTGTTTAGGCCACATCACTTCGTTTAAGCAATCACTGATAGCTTTGATGGCGAAATCTATGCCTTGCCCTAAATGATTTCCTGGGTGGAAATTATAATAATTATGAGGCAATTTTTCCATGCGAAGTAAATCATCAGCAATTGTTTGACGAGCAAATTCGCGCACTTCTTCACGATTGGAACATGGATTTAATGTATAAGGTGCATGAGCTACTAATTTATGGAATTTATATTGCTTGGCTAGTGCTAAAAATTGTTGTACATCATTATCGTCTATATCTTTGGCTTTGCTACCACGAGGATTTCTAGTAAAAAAAGAAAATGTATTAGCATTTAAACTTAAAGCTTCTTTACCCATTTGTAAAAAACCTTTTGAAGAAGATAAATGGTTACCTATATATAAAATAAAAATCACTCCTATAATTTAAATTAATTAAAAATAAATATTAGTTAATATATATTATATCATAGCTAAAATGTTTTTTAAATTAACAGGATTTTTTTATTTATATAGTGAATTAATAAATTAGTAATTAAATAGAAAAAGAGGGATACAAATGGAAAAGGCAAAAACTTTATTAGAGATAGCGCGAATTATAAGCGGTAATGATGATGATGTATTAGCGGAAATAGAAGAGAGTATCGATTAGAAGCATATGCACAAGAGCATTTAGAAGAGTTTGAAGAGCGCAATATCAGTATAAAATATGATTCTGTAGAAGATTTGCAATGGCTAGTTACAGTGAATATTTTAGTCAGAAATAATTATGTAATGCAAATACAAGAAGATTGTAGTATTACTGATTTTGGTTGGAGCCTGAAGAGTTTGCGAACTTTTAAAGAATATAATCTAGCTTTGGATAGTAAGTTTGAAGAAGAAGATTATGAAATAGATAAATATGATTATAATGAAGATGATGAGTACGATTATTACAATGAAGAAATGGACTTTATTGATGATGAAAATATTATAAATTGGTGTAAATATCTTGATAGTAAATGGTTTGATGAAGATATTTGTATTGGTATGATAGATTTAAGTCCAGATATTTTCACTTTATTTTTAGCATCAGAAGAAAATCTTGAAGACTTAGAAGATTTGGCTGATAGTCTAGGAAAAGTAATATCTACAGTATATTAAAATGAATTTTAGGGTATAATAAAAGACACTAGATTATTTCTAGTGTCTTTATTTTTTAGTAGATTTAATTATTACTTCGTTCTGTTTGGCTTACTGCGATAGTTACAGCAGCATCACCTGTAATATTAAGACAAGTACGGATCATATCTAATACACGGTCAATACCAGCAACGAGTGCAAGACCTTCCATAGGAAGACCTACAGTCTGTAATACAAGTGCAAGCATGATAACACCAGCACCAGGAACACCAGCAGTACCTACAGAAGCAAGTGTACCAGTTAAGACGATCATAAGCATTTGACCTGCTGTTAAATCGATACCATAAACATTAGCGATAAAGATAGCACAAACACCTTGATAAATAGCTGTTCCGTCCATATTGATAGTTGCGCCTAAAGGAAGTACGAAGCTAGCAATGGATTTATTAGCACCAAGATTTTCTGTACAGTTTTTCATATTTACAGGAAGTGCAGCAGCGGAGCTACAAGTTGTGAAACCTAAGAGCATTGTTTCTGTCATACCTTTAAAGAATTTCAAAGGACTCATTTTACCGAGTGTAGAAACGATGGAAGAGTATACAACAAGTGCATGAATGATGCAACCGATATAAACAGTAACGATAACGGATAAAAGTGGTAATAAAACTTTGGGACCATTAGCAGCAACTACTGGTACTAAAAGAGCAAATACACCATAAGGTGCAAGGTTCATAATCATGGAGATTAATTTATAACTTACTTCTGCTAAAGAATCAAAGAATGTGAGAAGTGGCTGACCTTTTTTGCCTACAGCAGTGATACCAATACCAATAGCTAATGCAAACACAATGAGAGGAAGCATATCAGCTTTTGCCATAGTCATGATAGGATTAGATGGTATCATACCAACTAAAACGTCCATAAAACCAGGAGCTTCTTTAATATCAGGAGCTTTTTCAGCTACTAAATCCATACCTAAACCAGGTTGTAAAACAGAAGCTAAACCAAGGGCAATGATAAGAGCAACAGCAGTTGTCACTAAATATAATAAAATAACTTTGATACCAATGCGACCAAGTTTTTTTGTGTCACCTAGACTAGCAACACCACAAACTAAAGATGCTAATACTACAGGTACAATAATCATTTTGATTAAATTGATGAACATTGTACCAAATGGCGCAAGATAAGCTTTGAGCCATGGTAAATTTTCTTCGCCAAGGATAAGACCAACAATTACGGATAAGATTAAAGAGATGAAAATTTTTACCAAATGCGAGCGTAAAGCCCCTAAATTTATTTATGGGGATATAGGCTCGCTAAAAAACAATGATTCGATATCATTGTTTTTTATTGTATTATATTTTTA
>OIXS01000963.1_pt1 | contig 15943 bp, 17 predicted proteins | sample 1587841 | NCBI WGS metagenome assembly OIXS01 (sample SAMN03283254) | human gut metagenome | biome: human-associated habitat; material: feces | host: Homo sapiens | place: USA | collected 2013
GAGCCGTTACGCGGTTTGGTAAAACCGCGTAACTTAGTAGTTGGCCTCGTAGCCGTTACCGTCGCCGGTGGGCTCTTCGTAGTAGTCCGAATCGCTCGAATCGCCTGAGTCATCGGAATCGTCAGAGCTGACCGATGAAGTTGCGGTACCGTTTGCGTAGTCGTCAGACGTGTTGTTGTTCAGGTCGCCGATCGTAGAACTGGAACCGTCGGAAAGACCCATGGTGTTGGGACCCTTGGGATCCTTGCCGGCATCGACGCGCTCCATCATTTCCTTGAGCTCGTCCTCGTAGACAAAGACGTAGCTCACACCGTCGATCATGGTGCTGTCGTCGGCGTACGAGGGCAGGTTGGCCGAGTAGATACCGTCGACATCCATACCGCGCATGGCGTTGACCGTAGCCACGATATCCTGAACGCTCATATCGGTTACGAGCATATCGGACAGCGAATTAACCAGGCCAAAGATCTTCGTGGCATCGAAGTTATTGAGAATCTGGTTGGCAAGGGCGCCAAGCACCTGACGCTGGTGGCGCATGCGCGTGTAATCGCCGTCGGCATAGGTGTAGCGGCAGCGGGCATAGGTAAGGGCGGTGGCACCGTCCATATGCTGCTGGCCAGCGGTAATCTTAATATCCAGGTGCTCGGGGTCGTCAACATCATCGGTTGCGTAAATGTCGATACCGCCAACCGAATCAATCAGCGCCTGCATACCGTCGAAGCTGACCTCGGCATAGTGGGAAATCTGAACACCGCACAGCTCGTTGACCGCCTCGACCATGGCCTCGGCGCCGCCAACGGTATGGCAGGCGTTGATCTTCATGGTCTCGCCCTTGTACTCGACCTTAGTGTCGCGCGGAACGGAAATGAGCGTCGCCTGCTTTTGCGTGGGGTCGATGCGTGCCAGGATAATCGAGTCGGCACGATACGTATCCTCGCCCGGACGGCCGTCGGTGCCAAGAAGCAGCACGTAGAACGGATCCTTTGCCTCATCGGTGTCAACCAGAACCCGACGCAGATTGTCGGTAATGACATTAGAATCGCCGAGCTTGCCCATAATGGTGGCAAACCACAGGCCGGCAGCGGTAGTGGCACTCAGCAGCACGCCAAGCACGACAATGAGCGCGACGTGACGAATCGTGTGGCTACGACGACGTTGGCGAGCGCGCTCGGAATAGCGAGCCACGTTATCGCGACTGTAGATCTTGGCCTGCGCACCAGTTGAGGGTCTTCGGGTGCTAGTATCCGCGAGGGGCTTTTTATTAAACATAGGCAACCTGTATTAGTAGATGACGGGATCGGGGACGGTAGCATGCTCGACATGCGCGCCGAGCGCCTGCAGCTTTTCGACAAACTGCTCGTAGCCGCGCTTGATGTGATGGATAGCCGAAACCTCGGTCGTCCCGTCGGCGATCAAGCCCGCTACGACGAGGGCCGCTCCGCCACGCAGATCGGGCGAGGTAACCTGTGCACCCGAGAAGCCCTTGACGCCATGAATCATGGCATGATGACTCTCGATACGAATGTCGGCACCCATGCGCACCAGCTCAGAGGCAAACATAAAGCGATTCTCGAAGATGTTCTCGGTGATAACGGAGCTACCGTCGGCAAGGGCGGAGAGTACCATAATCTGCGCCTGCATGTCCGTCGGGAAGCCGGGGAACGGAAGCGTCTGGATGTCGACCGGCTTGATACGCTCGGCACGGTTTACATGGACGCCATCCTCGACGCGCTCGCAGTCGATACCCATGAGCTCCATCTTCTTGAGCACCATGCCCAAGTGAATGGGGCAAAAGCCCGTGACATCGACACCGCGATCGTCGGCCATCAACGCACCGGCAACGATAAAGGTACCGGCCTCGATGCGGTCGCCCACTACGCGATGGGTAACAGGATGGAGCTCTTCCACGCCTTCGATAGTCACGACGGGCGTGCCGGCGCCAACAATCTTGGCGCCCATCTCGTTGAGCATGTTGGCGAGATCGACAATCTCGGGCTCGCGGGCGGCATTGTCGATAACCGTGGTGCCCTGTGCGCGCACAGAGGCCATGATGAGGTTCTCGGTCGCACCGACGCTGGCGAACTCGAGCGTGACGGTGGTACCGCGCAGACCTTGGGGCGCATTAGCGTTGATGTAACCGTGGGCGGTATCGAACTCAACGCCCAGGGCCTCAAGACCAAGAATGTGCATATCGATCTTGCGAGCACCCAGGTTGCAGCCGCCCGGCATGGCAATCTTGGCGCGATGGAAGCGGCCCAGCAGGGGTCCCATGACGGCGGTGGAAGCACGCATCTTGGCAACGAGCTCGTAGGGGGCCTCCCAAGAATCGACCTGAGAGGTATCAATCTCGAGCGTGTGCTCGTCGAGAACATCGATCGTAGCGCCCATGCCCTTGAGCACCTTGCCCATCACGTGAACATCGGAAATATCGGGCACGTTCTGCAGCGTCGTCTTGCCCGGCGCCAGAAGCGTTGCCGCCATGAGTTTGAGCGCGGAGTTCTTGGCACCCGAGACGGGCACGGAGCCTCCGATGGCGTGGCCACCCTCAACGCGGATAATATCCAAGGTCTACCCTTTCAAAAAGCATGCCCGGGGTGGCTGGGCCATCCCGGGCATGATGTGTTCGCAAATGGTCGAACGCTAAATCGTTTGACTATTGGGCAAGCTTGAGCTTACACCATGCGATTTCATTATAGAGGTAGGCGCGGCGTGCATCATCCTCCGACAAATTACCCAGCTTCTCTTCAAAACCTTGAATATCAGCTTTAAGCTTGTCGGCATCGACGGTCGCCAAATCGCAAGCGCGCTCGGCGAGAACGGTCACGACATCGTCCGCAACCTGGGCATAGCCGCCGGCCACGGCAAACGTGTGGTCGACAGTGCCCATGGCCTTATCGGAAACGCGAACGTAACCGCGGTCGATCGTGCAGATCTCGCTGGAGTGAGCAGGCAGAACGCCAAACTCGCCATCCGTGGACGGAATCGACACAAACGCAGCGTCGCCCTCATAGGCGCAGCTCACGGGGCACACGATGCGGATACGCATAACCTACTTCTCCCCCATCTTGCGGGCGCGCTCGCGCACGTCCTCAATCGTGGAAGCATAGCGGAAAGCCTGCTCGGGCAGGTCATCGGCCTTGCCGTCGACAATCTCGGCGAAAGAGCGGACGGTATCCTCGACGCGGACGTAGACACCGGGGTTGCCGGTGAACTTCTCGGCGACGTGGAAGGACTGCGAGAGGAACTGCTGAATCTTACGGGCACGGTTGACCGTAAGGCGCTGCTCCTCGGACAGCTCGTCCATACCCAGAATGGCGATGATGTCCTGAAGGTCGGAGTACTCCTGCAGGAGCTCCTGGACCTTGACGGCGACACGGTAGTGCTCCTCGCCGACGATCGAGGGATCGAGAGCGTCGGAGGAAGACGCGAGCGGGTCGATAGCCGGGAACAGGCCGAGCGACGAAATGCTACGCGAAAGAACCGTGGTGGCGTCGAGGTGCGTAAACGTCGTGGCAGGCGCCGGGTCGGTCAGGTCGTCTGCGGGGACGTAGACAGCCTGGACGGAGGTAATGGAGCCCGTCTTGGTCGAGGTAATGCGCTCCTGGAGGTCGCCCATCTCGGTTGCCAGCGTGGGCTGGTAACCAACGGCGGACGGCATACGGCCCAGCAGTGCGGAAACCTCGGAACCTGCCTGGGAGAAGCGGAAGATGTTGTCGATGAACAGCAGAACGTCCTGGCCACGATCACGGAAATACTCAGCGGTGGTAAGGCCGGCCAGACCGATGCGCAGACGCGCTCCGGGCGGCTCGTTCATCTGACCATAGACCAAGCAGGTCTTGTCGATAACGCCAGACTCGCTCATCTCGAGGAACAGGTCGGTGCCCTCGCGGGTACGCTCGCCGACGCCGGTGAACACCGAAGTGCCGCCGTGCTCCTGGGCGAGGTTGTTGATGAGCTCCTGAATCAAAACGGTCTTGCCGACGCCGGCGCCGCCGAACAGGCCTGTCTTGCCGCCACGGATGTAGGGCTCGAGCAGGTCGACGGCCTTGATGCCGGTCTCGAAGATCTCGGTCTTGGTGGTGAGCTCGTCGAAACGGGGCGCTGCATGGTGGATGGGGTAGAACTCCTCCACCTCGGGCATGGGCTTGCCGTCGACGGGCTTGCCCATGACGTTCCAAATGCGGCCGAGCGTCTCGGGGCCGACCGGCATCTTCATGGGCTCACCGGTATCGGTGGCGATGAGGCCGCGCTGCAGGCCGTCGGTCGAGGACATGGCGACCGTGCGGACGACGCCGCCCGGAAGCTGGCTCTCGACCTCGAGGATCGTGCTCAGATGACCGATCGGGGTCTCGGCCTCGACCGTGAGCGCGTTGTAGATCGGGGGCACCGCGCCGTCAAACTTGACGTCGACGACAGGGCCGATGATTCGCACGATGCGACCATCACCGGGAGTCGTCTTCTTGGTGGCTTCCTCGACCGCAAGCTTTACGGTGTTATTAGCCATTACTGTTCCTCCAATGCTGAGGCTCCGCCGACGATCTCGTTAATCTCGGTCGTGATCGAAGCCTGGCGCACGCGACTATACGTGCGGGTAAGGGTCGAGATGATCGCGGTGGCGTTTTCCGTCGCGGAGTGCATGGCCTTGCGGCGTGCACCCTGCTCGGCAGCCGCCGAATCGATCAGGGCCTGGTAGATGACCGTCAGGATATAAGACGGCACAAGCTTGCCGAGAACATGCTCGGGAGAGGGCACGAACTCGAACGTGGACGAGATGCGCTTAGGGGCGTCGGTCTCGTTCTTACGCGGACCGTGGGCCATAGCGATCATCTCGGGGTCGAGCGGCAACAGATGCTCGACGCGAAGCTCCTGATCCACGCGATTCTTGGCGTGGTGGTAGACAAGCTCGACACGGTCAAGCTCACCGGCACGATACGCATCGCAGATATGAGAGGAGATCATGCGGGCCTGATTGAAATCGGGCTCAGAGGAGTTGCCCTCAAAGTGCATGACGACGTTTGCGCGGTCACGGAAATACGTGGCCGGCTTACGCCCGCACGCGATGATCTCGCACTCGATGCCGTCGTTCGCCCAAGAAGCGGCGAGCTTTTCGGCCGTGCGCTCCACCGTCGTATTGAAACCGCCGGCAAGGCCGCGGTCCGAGGCAATAACGACAATCAGGCCATGCTTGACGCTCTCATGCTTCTGCAGCATGGGATCGGTGCCCGAACAGGAGGCGTCGCCGGCGACCGTCAACATGACGTCGGTCAGCGCCTCCTTATAGGGCTCGGCCTGCTTGGAGCGATCGAGGGCACGACGGATCTTGGCCGTAGAGACCATCTCCATCGTGCGCGTGATCTGCTTGGTCGTGGTAACCGAGGAGATTCGCTTCTTAATGTCGCGAAGGTTGGCCATGGGGCTTAGTTCTCCTCTGATCCAGAAACATCCGAATGGTGCTTGGCCATGAACTGCTGCTTGAAGTCGCCGATGACGCGCAAGAGCTCAGCCTTGGTGTCATCATCGATCTTCTTGGCGCGAACCTTATCGAGCAGCGAGCCAAAGCCATTGTCCATGTACTCGATGAGCTCGGCACGGAAAGGCAGCACGTCGGCAATCTCCAGGTCATCCAGGAAGCCCTCGTTGCCAGCGAACAGCGTAACGATCTGCTCGCCAACCTCAAACGGCTTGTAGCGCGGCTGCTTCAGGAGCTCGGTCATGCGGGCACCATGGGTCAGCTGCTTCTGAGTAGCCTCGTCGAGGTCGGAGCCGAACTGCGTAAAGCCGGCGAGCTCCTGGTACGAAGCGAGGTCCAGACGGAGGTTACCGGCGACCTGCTTCATAGCCTTGGTCTGCGCGTCGCCACCGACGCGGGACACGGAAATGCCCACGTCGACTGCCGGGCGCTGACCCTGGAAGAAGAGCTCGGACTGCAGATAGATCTGACCATCGGTAATGGAAATGACGTTGGTCGGAATGTAGGCCGAGACGTCGCCGTCCTGGGTCTCGATGATCGGCAGTGCCGTCATGGAGCCGTAGCCGTTCTTCTTGGACATCTTGACGGCACGCTCGAGCAGACGAGAGTGCAGGTAGAAGATGTCGCCAGGATAGGCCTCGCGTCCGGGCGGACGATGCAGCGTCAGCGACATCTGACGGTAGGCCACGGCCTGCTTGGACAGGTCATCGTAGATGACGAGCACGTGGCCGCCGGGGTTGGTCTCGCTAGCGGGCTTGCCATCCTCGCCGTTGTACATGAAGAACTCGCCGATAGCGGCACCGGCCATAGGCGCGATGTACTGCATAGGGGCGGAATCGGCAGCGGTTGCCGAAACGATGATGGTGTAGTCGAGCGCACCGTGCTGAGCGAGGGTCTCGCGGATGTTGGCAACCGTGGAGGCCTTCTGGCCGACGGCGACATAGATGCAGACCATGCCCTTGCCGCGCTGGTTGAGGATAGCGTCGATGGCGATGGCGGTCTTACCGGTCTTACGGTCGCCAATGATGAGCTCACGCTGACCACGGCCGATAGGCACCATGGAGTCGATGGCCAACAGACCGGTCTGAACCGGCTCACACACCGGGGTACGGTCGATAACGCCGGGGGCCTTGAACTCGATGGGGCGACGGTGCGTGGCGACGATGTCGCCCAGGCCGTCGATGGGCTGGCCGAGCGGATTGACGACGCGGCCGAGCATGGCGCGGCTCACAGGGATATCCATAATGCGACCAGTGGTGCGGCACTCGTCGCCTTCCTTGATGGAGTCGACGGCACCGAACAGAACGGCGCCGACCTCGTCACGGTCAAGGTTCTGGGCAAGGCCGAAGACGGTCTCACCGGTATCGGAGCTCTTGAACTCCAGAAGCTCGCCTGCCATGGCGCTCTTGAGGCCGGAGACGCGCGCGATGCCGTCGCCTACCTCGTCGACCGTTGAAACCTCATGCGTATCGACCGTCGCAGAGAGGCTCGTGAGCTGCTCCTGCAGTTTCTTGGCGATATCCTGGGCATTGAGGGTTTCGGACATTAGGCTTCACCTCCGTACGAATTAGCAGAGTTTGCGAGGGTCTCCTGCGCGATGCGCAGCTGCGTCTTGACGGAAATGTCACGACGCTCGCCGCGGGCCTCGAGCACCAGGCCGCCCACGATAGACGGGTCGACCTGCTCGATAAGGAATACCTTGCGGCCGAAGTCCTGCTCGCATTTCTTAGTGATGGTTTGACGCAGCTCGTCGTCGAGCGGGATCGCCGTGGTGACGGTCACGCCCACTACATCCTCGTCTTCCTCGGCAACATACTTAAAAGCAGCTGCCACCTTGGGAAGAAGGTCGAGCTGGTCGCGCTTGGACATGGTGTCGAGCACGGCGATGATCTCGGGGCTGGCAGAAGCCAGGCGCTCGATCATCTCGAGGTCCTCGAACACATGGTTCTCGGCCTTAGCGGCTTCCAGAAGGGAGCGCGCGTAGGTCTCGAGCACCTTGTCCTGATAGCGGCTAGTCGGCATTCAGGCTACCTGCTTCCTGGATGTAGCGCTCGATGAGCTTCTTCTGCTCGGCCTCGTCCTCGAGTGCCTCGCCCACGATCTTGGTGGCGACGGCAACGGACAGGTCGGCGATGGAGCTCGCGGCACCGGCGTAGATGGACTTGCGCTCGTCCTCGACGGTCGTATGGGCCTTGGCGATGATCTCCTCGGCCTCCTTGTGAGCAGCCTCGATGATACGGGCGCGCTCGGACTCGGCGTCCTTACGGGCCTCGAGAACGATGTCGGCAGCCTGACGACGGGCGTCGGTGACGATCGAGTCGGACTCAGCGCGCTTGGCGATAGCCTCCTGCTTGGTCTTCTCGGCCTCGTCGAGGCTCTCCTCGATCTTCTTGCCGCGCTCCTCCATGGTTTTCATGATGCCCGGCAGGGCGACCTTGGCCAGCACGATCCAGATGATCAGGAAGGCGATAAGCGCCGGGATGAACTCCGCCATCTTAGGGATGAGGATGTCCGCACCGGCAGCGCCGTCCTCAGCGAACGCGGAAACCGGCATGAGCAGCGCGGCCGCGGACGCGGAGAGTGCGATCGCGCTCTTCTGGGATGAAAGATTCATACTTGACGCTCCGTGCTATTTAACGATCAGCGCGACAACGAAGCCGATCAGAGCCAGAGCCTCGCCGAAGGCGGAGCCCATGATGAAGACGGTGAACACGCGGCCCTGGACCTCAGGCTGACGGGCCATAGCACCCGTAGCACCCAGAGCAGACAGGCCGATAGCAAGACCAGCGCCGATAACACCGAGACCGTAACCGATAACTCCCACGATTCCTCCTTTGTCGTGCGTGTCTTATTTCACGCAGGATAACCTTTTTATAACTGCCGGGCTCCATGGGTACGGGCACCGGCGGTTTAACGAATTGCCTTACCTTTAAGGCGCGAACTGAAGACTACTCCTCCTCCGCGACCTCCTCTGCCTCGGAGACATACACGGCGGTAAGGACCGTGAAGACGTAAGCCTGGATGGCGCCGACCACAAGCTCGATCGCATAGATCAGGATGAGGATGGCAAGCCAGGCCAGCGAAGGCAGGGCGCCGACGGCGTGGGCCGCGGAAACCTGCTGAAGCAGCGGCTGCATGAACATGCTCGCCATGATGGCGAACGAGCCCATGACCACGTGTCCTGCGAACATGTTGCAGAACAGACGGACGGCGAGCGTGATGAGGCGCAGGAAGGTCGAGAAAAGCTCGACGACCCACACGAGCACGTTCATCGGGAAGCTCACGCCCTGCGGGGCGAGGCTCTTGATGTAGCCAATCACGCCGTGAGCCTTGCATCCGTAGTAGATGAAGTACACGAAGGCGAAGATGGCGAGCGCGGCGGTGGAGCCGATTGCGCCGGTGCCGGGCTTCATTCCCGGGATCAGGCCGATCATGTTATTGATCAGGATGAACAGGAAAAGCGAGCACAGGAACGGGAAGTGCTTCTTCCAGTTCTCACCCACGACGCCCTTGCCGATATCGTTCTCGACGTACTCGATGATGTACTCGAAACCGTTGACGAAGAAGCCCTTGGGAACCAGGGTCTGCTTCTTCTTGAACACGGCCAGGACGATCAGGAGCACGATCGTGGAGACGATCAGCCAAAACGAGTACTGCGTGATGCCGCAGCTCAGATCGCCCACGACAGGGGTGGAGCTGAACTCGCTGACCAGATGATTAATCTCATCAGGCAGCTTTTCAAAAATTTCCACGACTTACCTTTCGACCTCATGAGGATCTCGCAGCGCCTTGGCGACGCGAACCGTGCAGGCGGCCATAAAGGCCACGAAGCCGATCGCCTCGCCTAGGAGGAACATGCGAAATGCCTCTCCGAACAACACAAACACAACCAAGGTAAAGACGAGCAGGGCGATTGCCGAGACCGCCAGACTCACCATACCCTTGAGCATGTCCGCATTCTGCTTATCGTCAAGAACCGGCTTGAGCGTAAAGACAAAGGGAAGGAAGGCAATTGCGCCCGCGATGGCGCCTGCAACGATAGCGAGCAGATCGGCTATCTGAAACACTGGCGTCCTCACTTTCCTTTTTAACGCTTCACAGAACAGTTCCCGCCAAACATTGGTGACTATTGTACGAGCCAATCGCTAAAGTACAACCGAAAAAGCATCGGTTAATACGCACCTGTTCGTTTTCTTAAGACCTTCTTTATGCCGCAGGTACGGTAATACGTTTTTCTCGAACCCTGCAGGGCAAAACGTCCGTTAACAGGAGTGCGCGCGGTCGCCTTTTGTTCGTCCGCGCGCACCGTTTCTTCGTATTTGCAGCCGCGGCCGTCTTAGCCCAGCGACTAGAGCGTGCCGTAGATACGGTCGCCGGCGTCGCCGAGGCCGGGAACGATGTAGGCAGCCTCGTTGAGATGGTCGTCGATGGCGCAGGTATAGATATGCACATCAGGATCCTTCTCAGTCAGCGACTTGAGGCCCTCGGGGGCCGCGACGATGCACAGCATGCGGATGTCCTTGACACCACGCTCGCGCAGGTAGCTGATGGCCATCTCGGCCGAACCGCCCGTGGCAAGCATGGGGTCGACGACCAGGCAGATGCGCTGGTCGATATCCTTGGGCATCTTGCAGTAATACTCATGCGGCTCGTGGGTAACCTCGTCGCGCTCCATACCGATGTGGCCCACGCGAGCGGAGGGTACCAAGTCGAGGATGCCATCGACCATGCCAAGGCCTGCACGCAGAATGGGAACGATGGCGAGCTTTTTGCCGGCGAGCTGCTTAAACGTTGCGGTGGTGATGGGGGTCTCGACTTCGACGTCTTCCATGGGCAGGTCGCGCATGGCCTCGTAGCCGTCAAAAAGTGCGAGTTCGCGCACGAGCTGGCGAAACTGGTTGGTGCCGGTGTTTTTGTCGCGCAGAATCGACAGCTTATGCTGGACGAGCGGGTGATCGACAAGGGTCACACGGGACGTATCGTAGGTGACGGTCATGGGTTGATTGCCCCTTTCGTTGCGGCCGGAAGATGGCCTTGCTGACAAGGCGCATGGCGATGTTGTTGCCGCGCGCCGTGCATAAGTTTAACGGTTTGTTGTATCGAGCAGCCCATCGCAGCCCTACTGTGCAGCACTGAGCGAGCGCTTGACGGCATCACGCCAACCAGCGAGATTGCTCTCACGGCGCTCGGCGGACATATGGGGAAGGAAGGTCTTAACGATCTGAGCGTTTTGCTCCAGCTCCTCCAGGTCCTCCCAATAGCCGACGGCAAGGCCCGCCAAGTACGCGGCACCGATCGCCGTGGTCTCCACCGTCTCGCACTGCAGCACGGGGATATCCAGCAGATCGGCCTGGAATTGCATGATGAACTCGTTGCGCGAGGCACCGCCATCGACAGACAGGCGCTCAATCGAAAGCCCCACGTCCTGCTCCATGGCGCGCAGCACGTCGTAGCTCTGATATGCCATGGATTCGCAGGCGGCACGTACGACAGTCGCACGGCTCGAGGCGCCGGTCAGACCGCACACGATACCGCGAGCATGCGGGTCCCACCAGGGAGCACCCAAACCCGCAAAGGCGGGAACGAAGTAGCAGCCCTCGTTGTCGCTAATCGAAGCGGCGAGTTGTGCCGACTCGCTCACGCTCGAGATGATGCCCATGTTGTTGCGAAGCCAGTTCATCGTTGAGCCGGCGGCAAAAATAGAGCCCTCGAGCGCATAGCTGACTTTGCCGTCCGCAGCGATACCGATGGTGGAGACCAGGCCATTCTTGGATTCGACGATCTCGTCGCCGGTGTTCATGAGCATAAAGCAGCCCGTGCCATAGGTGTTTTTGGTCTGGCCGGGATGGAAGCAGCAGTGGCCGAACAGCGACGCCTGCTGATCGCCCGCCACGCCCATGATGGGTGGCATGTTGGTCATGATGTCGCTCGCGACGCGGCCGTAGTCGCCCGAGCTCCAACGAACCTCGGGCATCATGGAACGCGGGATGTCGAAAAGTGCCAGCAGATCGTCGTCCCAATCGAGCGCATGGATATTAAAGAGCGCGGTGCGGCTGGCATTGGTGTAGTCGGTGGCAAAGACCTGACCGCCGGTGAGGTTGTAGATGAGCCAGGTGTCGATGGTGCCGAACATGAGGTCGCCCGCCGCCGCGCTCTCACGCGCACCGTCGACGTTATCGAGAATCCACTGCACCTTGGAGGCCGAGAAATACGGGTCGAGCGTAAGCCCCGTGCGGGAGCGCACCAGCTCTTCTGCGCCCTGCTCGACCAGCTCGTCGATCAGAGGGGCGGTGCGACGGCATTGCCACACGATGGCGTTATAGATGGGTTGGCCGCTTATGCGATCCCACACCACCGTGGTCTCGCGCTGGTTGGAGATACCGATGGCGGCAATGCGGTCAGAATGGATGCCGCTCTTAAACTGAACCTCCATCATCACGCCGATCTGGCTGGCAAGCACCTCCGTGGGATCCTGCTCCACCCAGCCGGGGCGCGGGAAGCTGGTTTTGACGCTACGACGCGCCTGGGCGACGATGCAGCCGTACTCGTCGACGATGGTCGCGAGTACCGAGGTAGTGCCGCAGTCGAGCGCCATGATGTAGGAACCGCCAAAGCTAAACGGGGCGTCTTCCATACCCAGGCTACCTAGATTCAACGACATCGCTTACACCTTTCTATTGCATCGGGTCGGACAGGACCCGTTCGATCTCTGATGCGGGAAGCGCGCCTTGGCGCAGGATCTGGAGCTCGCCGTGCTGAAACGACACGATGGTTGAGGCATCGCGACACGGGGTCTCACCGGCGTCGACGGCCACATCGACCCCCTCCAGGATGCGCTCCTCCACCGTGGCAAAACTTGCCGGCGCGGGCGCTCCATGCGTGTTGGCGCTGGTGCAGGCAAGAGGGCTGCCGCAGGCGCGGATGAGCGCTTGCACCACGGGCGAGGCCGAAGCGCGAAGTGCCACCGTGTCGTCGGCGGCGCGCATAAAGGTCGGCACGCAGGGGGCCGCCTTAACCACGATAGTCAGGGCACCCGGCCAGCATCGTCGGGCGAGCATGCGGGCCTCATGAGGGATATCCACGCCATAGCGGTCGAGCGCCTCGGCATCATCGACCAGCCAAGCAACCGTTTGGGTGAGCTCGCGCTGCTTGAGGGTAAAGATACGACGATAGCCGGTACCGAGTGCGGGGACCGCGGCGCCGTTGACGGTGGCCTGCGGATCGCGCGGCCACGGCAGAGGTTCACTTGTATCTTGTGGAACGGCATCCGAGAAGGCGTTGACTGCCACGGCGACACCGTAGACCGTCTCGGTTGGAATAAGCGCCAGGCCACCACGACCGAGTAGCTCGGCCGTGCGCTCGACTGCAAGCCGATGCGGCTCGCGCGCTCCCTCGTATACCCGATAGACCGTCTGCATGTGTATGCCAGCCCCTTACGCCCTGGTGCAAGTTTGTTTACTGTGGGGCATTCTCGCACGAAACATTCAACCTATTTGCCCAGAGCGCATGTTGGTTTGGTGAGCGGCTCTAGTAGTCGGTGAAAGTGAGGGGGTTAATTGAAGATTTTTAGCGCGCAAGCGTAACGGTACGATCGGGAAACTCGATGCTTGCAACCAGTTTTCCGCCGAGGCTCTCTGCGTACCTGCTCAGCGTGTCGAGCCTCATCGAACCCAACTCCCCACGCTCGAGCTCGGATACACGTTTTTGAGAAACGCCCATCGACTGGGCGACCGACGCCTGTGTTAGATCTTTTAACCTGCGAATCTGAGCAAGCTTATAGGCTTCGATACGATCGCGAGTCCTCTCCTGCTCGGCGGTAATGGAGTCGCGTGTTATCCCGCGAGATTCCATATACTCATGCAGTTCCATCTCGATCGAGCCTCCTTACGTGGCGACGGTATATTTGCTCGGCCCTTGGAATGTTGATCGCATACCAACCGTTCCATTTTGCCCTTGACGATCCCGCTCGCGACTTATCACCCGCCAATAGCAATACCGCCTGGCGCTTGGGGTCAAAGGCGAAGAGGATGCGAATCACCTGCCCACCACACGACGTCACTCTCAGCTCCTTTAAATGATGAAGCTTCGAGCCCTTTACGCGGTCAACCAGCGGACGACCAAGGCTGGGACCTTCCTTCTCGAGCACCAAAAGGTCTGCATAAATCTGCTTCAGCGTAGCTTCATCCTGCTCATCAAGCCAAGGTTCAATGTAATCAAGCACGATACGGTACCGATGCAGCTGATTTGACATACCTTTCTCCTTCTATAGTAGAAGTTTTACGGTATATTGCAAGGACAAACTTGCGCAAATGTCTATTTATTCAGCTTAAATACGCTGTTTGGGCTCGGTGACGATGGCTCGAACGATGCGGGGACGATCGGTGAGGTCGTGGACGATACGCACGTCCGAAAGGCCTGCCTGGCGACAGAGCTCGGCCGCGGCATCGAGGGCGCCCTCGTAGAGCTCGCAGGCAAACAGGCCGCCGGCGCGCAGCATGTAAGGCGCCGCATTGAGCAGGCGGCGGAAGATGTCCAGGCCGTCGGCACCGCCCTCGAGCGCCAAGTCGGGCTCAAAGTCCTTGACCTCGTGCGGCAGCGAGCGCATGACGCCGGTCGGGATGTAGGGCGGGTTGGAAACGAGCACGTCGAAGGTGCCCCACTCTTCGCGGGGAATGGAGCTCACCAGGTTGGTGAGACTAAAGGCAACCTCATCTGCCGTGAGGCCGAGCGCGTCGCGGTTTTTGATGGCCAGATCGATGGCGCGCGGCTCGATATCGGTGGCGGTGCAGGTAACGTGGCCGCGGCGCTCCCAGGCAAGGGAGAGCGAGATGCAACCCGTGCCGCAGCCGACCTCGAGAACGCGGGCGATACGGGGCTCGGCTGGGGCAGGCGCAGCGGCATCCTGAGCCGAAGCCGTCTCCTGGCCGGCACCCTCGATGGCGATGCCGTATTCGTCGAGCTCGGGCTCGGCGGCTTCCGCGGCTTCGGCTTCTGCTGCCTGCGCGGCGGCTTCCTCGGCCTCGCGGTCGGCCAGCTCCTCGGCATAGGCGCGGCTGCCCAATACGTCGCCGCCTAGCGCCGCCTCATCGGCAGCCGTCAGGTTAGCGGCACGGCGCTCGGCGGCCGCGCGTTCGTCTGCCAGCGCGGCCTCGGCCTTGCGTGCCTCCTCGACCTCATCGTTCCAAGGCAGCTCCACGCGCTGACGGGCAGCAGCCTCGGGGCTCAGCACCTCGGCATCCAGATAATTGAGGACTTCCTCGACGAGCATCTCGGTCTCGGGGCGCGGAATGAGCACGCCGGGGGCGCACGCGACGTCGATCATGCGAAACTGCGTGCTGCCGGTGATGTACTGCAGCGGTTCACCTTTAGCGCGACGAACAACGGCCGCGTGCATGGTCTCGAGCTGAGCCGCGTTAAGCGTCTCGTCCATGCGCATATATAAGTCGATGCGTGCCAAACCCGTGGCAGCGCAGAGCAGCCACTCGGCAGAAAGACGGGGGTGCTCCTCGCCGCGCTCGGCCAGGTACTCCTTGGTCCACTCGAGACAACGCTTGATGGTCCAAATCTCGTTTGCCATGGGGCCCTCCCCTCTTAAGCGCCGGACGGCGCGCGAATGTCGGAGCAGATTGTACGCGAGGCCAGCGCTTGGCATGGGACGATTGAAGGCGATTATCGAGAATCAGCCCAGATTTTTGCTTGGAACCTGCCTGAAGTGCTCATTCGTCGACGTCAAAATCTGCATTCGTCAAGCTTTTGGCAAGGTTGACCCAAAACTGACCAATATCTAACCAAGAACTTGCCAAATCACTTGACGTGCGACGCATCAAAAAATGCACTGCGACTTCTCGGACGATTTTTTGAGCATTATTATCGATAGCAGATAAACGCCGTTGATTGCTTTAAGCAGTTAAATTGCTTAATTTCTAACAAAGCAGATTAAATAAACTCGAATAGCAATTTACTCAACCTAGTCATTTAAGAACGTCCCCAATGACTACCCAAGAGAACGCCGCAGGTAGAGGACGGACAGCGAGCGACGTCCAGAGCGAACAAGTTGGCATGAAAAAGGCGAGGCATAGACCTTCTGGTCATGCCTCGCCTTTTGAATGACAAATTGTCGCTCTGGGCGGCGCGCAGCGTCGAGCCGTTACGCGGTTTGGTAAAACCGCGTAACCTAAACTGCTTGTGCCAGCTTCTCAGCTCGCTCGGCGGCGGCGAGCGCCTCGATGACGGTGCCAAGCTGATCGCCCAGAAGGACGCCGTTGTAGGTGGAGTTGAAACCGATGCGGTGATCGGTCACGCGGTCCTGGGGCTGGTTGTAGGTACGGATCTTCTCGGAACGGTTGCCGTGGCCGATCTGGCTCTGGCGCTCGGCACCGAGCTCGGCCTGCTGCTTCTCGAGTTCCATCTCGTACAGACGGGCGCGCAGCATCTGCATGCAGACCTCGCGGTTCTGGATCTGGGAACGCTGCT
>OIXS01001015.1_pt1 | contig 15291 bp, 14 predicted proteins | sample 1587841 | NCBI WGS metagenome assembly OIXS01 (sample SAMN03283254) | human gut metagenome | biome: human-associated habitat; material: feces | host: Homo sapiens | place: USA | collected 2013
GGGGGATATCGAGAAAGATCCTTATTATGTGCAGGGAGATAATGCCGGACGTTCAGGTGTGGAATTGTCTTACGAAGAGGCTTTGCGTGGCGTTAAGGGTGTGGAGATTCTGTTGCGTGATGCGCATGGACGTATAAAAGGGCGGTATGAAGAAGGCCGCCACGATGTGGCTCCCGTGTCTGGTAAGAACCTGACGCTTTCGATCGATATGGATTTGCAGGCTTTGGGTGAGAAGCTGATGCAGAACAAGAGGGGTAGCATTGTCATGATCGAGCCGGAAACCGGGGAGGTTCTGTGTCTGGTTTCTTCGCCTTCTTATGATCCAAACTTGTTGGTCGGTCGCCAGCGGGGAAAGAACCATATCATGCTGTCGAAAAATTCGGACAAGCCTTTGCTGGATCGTGCCATCATGGGGCGTTATCCGCCGGGATCGACATTCAAGCCGACACAGGCGTTGACTTTCCTTCAGGAGGAAGTGATTACGACAGAAACCTTGTATACTTGTGCACATGGATATACAGGGGCCCGGAACGGCAAACCGGCCTGCCACGGCCATGCTTCTCCTCTGAATGTGACTTATGCGCTGGCTACTTCCTGCAACTCCTTTTTTTGTTGGGGGCTGCGTGATATGATCGATAGCCGTCGGCGTTATTCGAGTGTGGGAGAGGCGTTTGAAGTTTGGAAGAATTACTTGGTATCTATGGGATACGGTTATAAGTTGGGCATTGACCTGCCTGGGGAAAATAGAGGCTTTTTGCCGAATAGCGAGTATTATAATAAATATCACGGTAAACGTTGGAGTTCCAGTACCGTCATTTCTATTGCGATCGGGCAGGGTGAAGTGTTGGCTACGCCATTGCAGATTTGTAATTTGGCGGCAACCATCGCTAACCGGGGATATTTTATTACTCCGCATGTCGTGAAGGAGGTACAGGACACCCCGCTGGATTCCCTTTATACGGATAAACGGTACACGATGGTGGAACGCAAAAATTATGAAATCGTAGCCGAAGGTATGAGGAATGCCGTTATAGGCGGAACTTGTCGGGGAGCGGCTATAACGGATATCGAAGTCTGTGGCAAGACTGGTACGGCCGAAAATCCGCATGGGAAAGATCACTCAGCTTTTATCGGTTTTGCTCCTTATCGGAATCCGAAGGTGGCCATCTGCGTGTATGTGGAGAATGGTGGTTTCGGTGCGACCTACGGAGTGCCGATCGGCAAATTGATGATGGAGAAGTATCTGAAAGGCGAAATCTCGGAGGAGAACAAGTTGCTGGAAGAGACGATGTCGAATGCGGTTGTATCGCCAAACGTTTTATCTTTACCGAATCGTGAGTTATAGGAAGACGGAAATATGGAAGACGGTTGACTGGTTGACGATTATCCTTTATGTGGTGTTGGTCGTTGCCGGCTGGTTCAGCATCTGTGGTGCTAGTTATGAATTCGATAACGTGGGGTTATTTGACCCGTCGGGCCGTCCCGGTTCGCAGTTGATGTGGATGGGATTGTCGGTAGGGTTGATCTTTGTGCTCTTGATGCTTGAGAGTGAGTTTTTTGATGTTTTTGCCTATCTGATATATGCCGGTTTCATCGTGTTGCTGATTGCTACGATTTTTCTGGCTCCGAACATAAAAGGTTCCCATTCGTGGCTTGTTTTGGGACCTGTCAGGTTGCAGCCGGCTGAGTTTGCCAAGTTTGCGACGGCACTTGCTGTCGCGAAGCTGATGAATACCTATGGTTTCAAGCTGACTGTTCCTAAAAACTTTATAGCCGTCTTGTCGCTAATATTTCTGCCGATGATTTGCATCCTGCTGCAGCAAGAGACAGGTTCGGCACTGGTCTACTTGGCTTTCTTCTTGATGTTATATCGGGAGGGGATGTCGGGATATATTCTTTTGTCGGGAGTCTGCGTGGTTGTCTTTTTTGTCACCAGCATGAAGTTTTCGGATGTGACGGTGGGAGATACGGCGGTGGGAGAGTTGCTTGTCTCTTCTCTGATCCTGTTGATCACGGTTATCCTGATACAGATAGAAAGGAAAGATACCCGTGCAATACAGGTGATATTGGGGACTGCGGGTGTTGCTTGTTTAGGAGGGTATGCCGCTTCTTTCTTTATGCCGGTCGATTATTCCCTGATATCGATCGGGGTGATCTTGCTGGTTGCCTGTTATCTGGTTTTTCTTTCTATCCGCAACTGGGCGTGGCATTATGTGTTGATCGCAGTCTTTGCATTGGGATCATTGGCTTTTATGTATTCGGTGGATTATGTGTTTACCGATATCCTGGAACCGCATCAACAGATACGTATCAAGGTTTCATTGGGATTGGAAGATGATCCGAGCGGTGCCGGCTATAATGTGAATCAGTCGAAGATCGCGATCGGTTCTGGTGGACTTACCGGAAAAGGCTTTCTGAACGGTACGCAGACCAAACTGAAGTATGTTCCAGAGCAGGATACCGACTTTATCTTTTGTACGGTAGGTGAAGAACAAGGGTTCATCGGGGCTTCTGCGGTCTTATTGTTGTTCGGATTTCTGATCCTGCGCCTGATTGTGTTGGCGGAGCGGCAAAGTTCCACTTTCAACCGGGTGTACGGCTATAGTGTCGCTTCTATCTTTTTCTTCCATTTGGCCATTAATATAGGGATGGTGACGGGGCTTACACCTGTGATCGGCATTCCGTTGCCTTTCTTTAGCTACGGCGGTTCTTCCCTTTGGGGATTCACGATCCTGCTTTTTATCTTCCTTCGCTTGGATGCATCCAGGAGGGAACGGTAGGGTTAAGGGCTGCTCACTTGGCCGGGCGAACCGAGAAACCGATTTCTTGTATTCCTTTCAAAGCATCGTCGCGCATCCCTTGACGGAAACTGAACGTATATTGTCCGGCATGCGGAAACTTATATTGCGAATGAATGGGAAAACTGCTTTGGTATAAGGAAATGCCATGTCCGTGCCATTTGCCGAATTCGTCGGCAAGCATGCATTCGATGGTGTCCCGGCGGAGCGGGCCGATCGGCTGCTCTTCACTGCAGAAAAGCCATAAGTTCTGATAGGGGTACAAGTTATTGTTCCTTACTTCCAGTGTCAGGTCGTAAGGAACAGATATATCTTTCACCTCGAAGGTGAAATAGTATTCCTTGTCCTTTTCCCACGTGATATTGTTGATCGCCTGGTATTGGTCGTACAAGGCTGGGTTTTCGCAGGAAAAGAACAGAGAACAAGTCAGTGCGGCAATGACTCCTTTAAGCTTCCGGCTTTGTGTCCGGCTTGCTTTCCGGTTTGGCAGCAGGCTTAGCTTGTTGCTGAGGTTTGTCATTATTCGGTTGCTTATCGTTATTTACTCGGTTCGGACGCGGTCTGTTACGGTTGTTTTCGCGGTTCTCCCGTTCGCGGTTGTTCTCCCGGTTTCCGCTGTTACGGTTGCGGTTTCCGTTTCTGTTCCCGTTTCCTTTGCCGTTTTTATTTTCGTTGCCGGTGTTGCCGTTCGCTTTTTCTCCGTTGAAAGGTTTGCTGTTCCCTTCGTTGCCGGTGTTGGCAGCGGCTTCTTTCGGCAGGTTTTCCTTGTTGCCGTTTCCGTTGCGTTTCTTTTTCTTCTTTTTCAAAAGACATTTCACCTGCTGCCACCTGATACTTGATTGCAGTGATCGTTGACTCATCCAGATCCGTCACTTTGACCGTTTCTTTTTCCTCTTTTTTATCCTGCTTTTTATTCCAGGAGCTTAGTCCAAAATAAACAATCAGAAGGATGACCAGCACTCCTGTTAAAATCAATGGTCCTTTTTTCTTTTTCATACTGACACCTCAGGCCTTTCTTCTTCTGAACCATACGACAAAGCCACCGATCAGAACCACTGCCGGAATACCAAATACAACGAGAATGCTGAATCCACCTGCATGCTGAACAGTATTGTACTCTGTTGTAAGGCTCTTTGCCTCAATAGAAAGATTGGTCACACCGTCAAAGTTTGCTGTCACTGCATTCATAAATACCTGCGTATTTTCAAGCTGTGAAAATGCATCCGTGATCTGCTGATCGATCAGGCTGCCTGCAGAGATAACCGTCAGTCTGCTCTCTTTGCTGTCGGAACTGATCGTTTCAGTTGCAACCACTCCCAGGTCATACGTTCCCTGCTTCTGATCTTCTTCTGTCACTGCATATGCCTGCTCAGAAGTTGTCATAAAGGCACTCGTTGTGATCGTATCTCTTGCCGGATCCGTTGTCGTCAGTCCGCGGGAATTCATCAGAAGTACCATCTGAGAACTGATTCCGTCTGCCATATCACCGGATAAATTCAGTACCGGGAAAATATAATACGGCTGATTCTGATAACATCTCTGTGGATCTGCGATATAACCATCTGCTCCCTCAATTCCATAATCTTTCAAAAGTCCTGCAAGTTTCGGTAAAGAATCAAGTCCTGTATCTCCCAACAGACACATCACCTTGCCGCCTTCTCCAAGATATCCGCTCAGAAGGCTGACCTCATCATCAGAAAGATCATTCGTCGGGCCATCCATCAACAGAAGATCACAGTCATCCGGTATAGAATCTTTCATCAGAAGATTCAGTTCCTCGGTTGTATAATTATTCTTTGTCATCAGATCCGTGATCGTTGTAGAAAGAGATCCCTCTCCATGTCCTGTTACAGTATAAATCTTTTTCTGAACATCGCTGGTCACATAATTTACTGCACTGCTGAGCTGTCCCTCACCGTCAAAGGAGGTATAACTCGATGAACCTGAGTAATAAGAAGAATAATCTGATACCAGGATCTTGTCAAAGGAAACGGTCGTTGATTTTCCTGTTGCCTCGCAGGATACATAGATCGTATTCTGTGAAGTATTATATTCTGTCAGTGCTGACGGATGCAGAACCGGGTCGATCCATTCCACCTTGATCTTATCTGACAGTGCCGCATATTTGCTGATAAATGTCGTGATCCTGTCATCTGTCTCATCTTTGACTGCCAGTACTTTCATATCAATCTTATCATCCAGACCTTTCAGCAGATCTTTCGATGTATCGGAAATGTCATAAATCTTTGTACTGCTGACATCAATATTTCTGTATGCTTCCGGAATCTGACCGACAACCAGATTCAATACAATCATGACTGCTACGACCAGCACCGTCATTCCTACACTGTAGGAACCATGCTTTGTTCCGGAAGTATGGAACATTCTTTTTAAATTTCCTTTTTTACTTTTTAATTTTTCCACGATCCAAACCTCCTAACTCCAACGTCTTTTCTGAATCGACTGTACTGTAAGAAATACAAAGACTGCGATCAGTGACAGATACAGTGCAATTCCCGTCACATCTACAATACTGTTGGATGTGATATCTGTAAATACATCCGACAGTGCCAGTCTCCCAAACATTTTGGAGAGAAGATTCTCAAATAAAGAAGATTTTACAAAATAAGTAATAACTGCCGCAGCAGCTCCGATCACTTCCAGTCCTCCTGCAAGCATCAGGTTCGATGTCATATGGAAAATATAGAAAGCAACGATCGTAAGAATGACCAGGACTCCCACCAGTCCACTGACAGCCGAACTCGGAAGCAGTGTCAGGATTCCGTTCCATAAATACAAGACCAAAAGGATGCCGAATGTACTGATAAATGCAATAATCTGACTTTCTGTCAACGAAGACAGAAACATTCCGATCGCTGCAAATACGCATCCAAGCAGGAAAAATACCAGAATAGAAATATAGTCCACTCCAAGGTATGCTGTTCCCTGAGATTTGATAATCAGCGGATAAATACAGAAGATCACACTCGGGATTCCAATCACTGTGATCATTGCAAGATACTTTCCAAGAACTACCTTCCACAAACTCACCGGTGCGGTCAGCAGAAGCTGATCCGTCTTATTTTTTCGTTCTTCTGAAAAGCTTCGCATCGTGATCAGCGGAATCCCGACAATAAATACGATCAGAGAGCCTGCCAGCGAATAGGAAAAATACGGATATCCCGCAGACAGATTATATGCAACAAAATAAATGCCCGTAAATACCAGAAGGAATGCCACAAATACACATCCCACCATAGACTGGAAATAGGACTTCAATTCTCTTTTATAAATCGCCAGCATTGCTTACTTCCTCCTTTTCTGCCTCTTTTGCCTTTCTGGCAAATTCTTCTGCAGCCTTGTCGCTCTGGGTCAGTTCCATAAATACATCCTCCAGGCTGACCTGAACCGCATTCAGTTTCAGCAGCGGCATCTTCTTTTCTGCAAATGTCGTAAAGAGTTCTTCCCGGATATCCTGTCCTCTCTTCTCCCGGATCTGTCCGCTTGTTATGCCACTGGCATCTGTCTTCACCGAAACCTTTTCAATTCCAGGTACATTTTTCAGTACTTCTTTTACTTTGGAAGCTTCTGTCCTGGTCTCAATCTCGATCAGCCCAGACTCACCCAGGTAACGTTCCAGATTCTCCGGTGTATCACTGGCAACCAGCTTTCCTTTGGAAATGATCATGATATAGTCACACACTTCTCTTACTTCTGCCAGAATATGAGAACTTAAGATAACTGTATGCTTCTTCGCCAGTTTACGGATCAGTTCACGGATCTCAATAATCTGCTTCGGGTCAAGACCTACACTTGGCTCATCCAGAATAATGATCTCCGGGAATCCCAGCACAGCCTGTGCCAGTCCGACCCTCTGCCGGTATCCTTTGGACAGATTCTTGATCAGACGCTTTTCCACATCTTTGATCTTTACAAGCTTTTCCACATCCTCAATAGACTCAGCTCTCTTCTCCTTCGGAATTTTCTTCAGTTCTGCGGCAAATTCCATATATTCCCTGACCGTCATATCCATATACAGCGGTGGAAGCTCCGGCAGATATCCGATCTGCTTTTTCGCCTCCTCTGGCTCTTTTAAAATATCATGCCCGTTGATCAGCACCTCCCCTTCTGTAGCTCCGAGATATCCCGTCATGATATTCATGGTCGTAGACTTTCCGGCTCCGTTAGGACCTAAAAAGCCGTAGATATGCCCTTCTTCAATGGTAAAATTCAGGTGATCTACAGCTAAATGATTTCCGTACTTTTTCACCAGATTCTTTACTTCTATCAAAGTCTCCATCCTCCTATTTCTCTCCGCATAATACAGAGTTTCTTTTTTACCTGTCAACGTTATCAGAAGTTTGTGAATCTTTTGTGTATCAAATGTGACGGAAGTTTGCTCTATTTATTTTATTCATCAAATGGAATGGAAGTCTGCTCTATTTAAATTCTACAACTGCATATGGCCTTCCATTCTCCGCACATAGTTCAATAATCGTCCGTTCTTCCTCCCTGCTCCTTTTCGGATAAATGACATCTCCCAGCACCGCCGATTTCTTATACTCCACACGGATCTGTCTGAACTGGCGGTCAGCCGGAAGAAATTCCAGTGCCATCTGCACATACTGGCAGTTATTTACATGCTCATTCGTATCAATATGATAACGACGTACCGGGAATGCCTCCAGGACTTCAGTTTCTTCCGGCAGGGAGATTTTTCTTCCCTCATAAGGCATATCCAGTGCCTCGCCCATGCCGTATGGCTTTATGTCTTTTTCCTCCGGTCTTACCGGCCGTCCGGTCTCTGTATCAAGAAATACCCATACAGAATAAGCCTTTGCGATCATGTGTCCTCTTTCATCTTTTATGTAAAAATTACGATTTCCGAATAACCCCTTAAATTCTGTCGGAAATGTTCCGATCGTGATCCTTTCTCCCAATGCGGGATACCGTTCTGCGATCACCTGCCAGTAGGACAGAATCCAGGCACGCTTTTCTGCCTTTAGTACCTCCGTTCCAAGTCCCACATCTTCTGACTGGAACGTGCTGCAATCCTGAAAATAATTGATCAGTGCAGGAAGGGTCAGCGTTCCATGATGATCGATCTCACTGTAACGTACTCTGCTGTTAAATTCATACATTTTATTTATCCTCCGTTTTTGCTACATAATCATAATCTACCGTAATCACACTCTCGTATCTGGAATCCACTCCCTTTAACCGCTCCATCAACTGTAACGGAAGGTCGTTGCGTCTTTTTTCATCATATTCGATTGGGATCACCATATCGAAAATCAGATTGATCCTCTCCGCTCCCCACACGACACGAAAATCGTGGATGCTGCATGCCGGATCAAGTTCTTTCAGAAGGTGTTCTGTCTTTTTCCTGATACGAATCACCTTTTCATCTTTCATTTCCACCGGATCCATATGAATCACCAGCATCATCCCAAGTTCTTTTGCCGCATCCCGTTCGACACGGTCTATGATCTCATGCGACTTTTCAATCTCCTGGTCGTTGGGAACTTCTGCATGGATAGATGCCATACTTCTGCCCGGTCCGTAATTATGTACGATCAGATCATGAACTCCCTCGATCCCATCGTAGCCCTCTACAAATTTTTTAATCTTCTCATAAACCTCCGGACTGACCGGTTCACCAATCAGAGTATTCAATGTATCTTTTGCAATCCCGAAACCGGCCCACATCACAACCAGTGCCACGCCAAGACCGACAAATCCATCAATATTGATCCCTGTTGCCGCAAAAAAGAGAATCGAAAAGATTGTCGCTGAAGTCGTGATCACGTCTCCCATGGAGTCTGCAAAGACCGCCTTCATCACCTGAGAATCAATCCTTTCTCCCAGCTTTTTGTTGAATAGTCCAAGCCACAGCTTCACCGCGATCGAAAGACATAAAATCAACACCGAGACAGGAAGGAATTTCAGCTGCTCCGGATGAAGGATCTTTCCCACCGAATCCTTCAGAAAAGTAAATCCAACCTCCAGCACCAGAAAAGAGACGATCAGTGCTGCTATGTACTCGATCCGCCCATGCCCGAACGGATGATCTTTGTCCGCCGGCTTTCCTGCCATACGGACGCCCACAAAGCTGATCACCGATGAGCCTGCATCAGACAGGTTATTAAAGGCATCTGCCATAACAGATACACTGTTCAGTACCAGTCCGACAATCAATTTTGTCAGAAATAATATTACATTACAAAAGATGCCCACAATGCCGGACAGCATACCATATGCCGTCCGCACGGACACCTTTTCCACATCCTCATAATCTTTTACAAAATACCTGATAAGAAATTCTGTCATATTTATTTTTCCTTCCAGAAGAACCAGCGGATCTGAAACTTTGAACCTGCCGTCACTTCCGAATATTCTTCCTCCGTCAATACTTTCTTTAACTGTTGCTTTCCCTTTTCAGGAAGTACTGCATTCGTCGTATCCAGAAAACACAGATTCGGATACAGCACGCACCACCAGTTATGCCCTGCTGCATCTCCCAGTTCGATCCTCAGGGTCTTGTAATTTCCTGCCGGAAATGTGACATCTCCATAGGTCCGGTCCGGGAAATAGCACGTCGTCACTGCCACACTGACTGTCTGCTGCATCTGCAGGTCTGCCATTTTCTGCTCAGCCACCTGCCGGATCTCCTCCGTATGCCCCCTCATCCACCGGGTCGTCTCCTTTACATCCAGTTCCTCAGGAAGTACTTCTTTTAAATAGGATAAGACTGCATCCCGCACCTCCATCTTCACCGCCTGATCTGTCCTGCTGTCACTGTTCGCAAGAACATGAAACCGCAGCACTTCCTCCGCCAGATGCTCCTGTACTGCCCGTTCTTTCCTCTGCACATCTCCCATCACTACTGCTGTTGTCACTACGGTTGCCACGATCAGTGCAAGGAAAATGCTGATCACACGAATCTTCCCCGGTACGATCTGCTCTTTTCTGACTGCTTCTCTGACTACTTCTTTCATATGTAATCCCTCCATATATCTATTGTCCGGTCAGGTTTTTCCTGATCTTTCTCATCTTTTTCCGGTCATCCGATCGGCTGATATATGGAGTATTACCTGAAAGCTGCACTCTATTCATTTTTATATGCTTTCTTCTTTTTCGCGGATCGTGTCTACTACTGCCTCTGCCTGGTTCTTGATATGCTGTCCTGTGATCTGGGTTGCACGATCTTTATCCCGGCTTTCGATCGAATCAATGATCGTCTGATGTTCTTCCAGCAACTGCGGATAACACTCTTTCTTTTTCAGATATTCAATCCTGTAGCGATACATCTGCTCCCGCAAATTGTTCAGAAGCTGGATCAGACGGCGGTTATCCGTAGCTGCATAAATGATATCATGAAATGCCACATCCGCCTGTGCGATCCGGGTAATATCATCGCTGTCCAGCGTATTACAAAATTCTGCGGAAGCCTCCTTCATCGCTTTGATCCCTTCTTCATCCATACGGTCGCAGGCAAGCTGGACTGCCAGTTCCTCCAACGCACACCGCACTTCCAGTACATCTCTTAAATTCTTTTCCGTGATTTCTGCAACTTCTGCACCTTTCCTTGGGATCATCAGGACAAGACCTTCCAGCTCAAGCTTACGGATCGCCTCACGGATCGGTGTCCGGCTCACTCCGAGTTTGTTCGCAAGCTGGATCTCCATCAGTCTTTCTCCCGGCTTCAGTTCCCCTCTTAAGATTGCCTGCCGCAGCGTATTAAATACCACATCTCTCAGAGGCAGGTACTCATCCATCGTTACTTCAAAATCTGTTCCCATATTATTTTCTCCTTACGTTATGCACATTCGTCACATAGACCTGCTTCGTCAGTCCGCTCTCACGAATCTTCCTCTGTGCCTCCCTTGCCGCAGCACGGTTTTCAAAAAGTCCGAAAACAGTAGGACCACTGCCACTCATCATCGCACCAATCGCACCATTCTCTCTCATGACCTGCTTCAATTCTTCGATCACCGGATGCATCGGGATCGTAACATCCTCCAGCACGTTCCCCATATTTTCTGAAATCCTGTGAAGATCCTTCTGCCTCAGACCCTCGATCAGAGCATCTATATCAGGATGTTCTATGATCTCCTCTGAGTCCAGTGCCTCATAAACTACTTTGGTTGATACACTGACCGGTGGCTTTGCGATCAGAACCGTACATTTCGGCATGGCAGGGAGGACACTTAATTCCTCTCCGATCCCTTCTGCCAGCACCGTCCCTCTCATAATACAGTAAGGCACATCTGCTCCCAGCTTTACCCCACGTTCCATCAGATCTTTTTGCTGCAGGTGGAGTCCGAACATGCGGTTCATCCCGAATAAGACAGCCGCTGCATCTGAACTGCCGCCTGCCAGTCCCGCTGCCACCGGAATATGCTTATTCAACACGATCTTCACACCCTCGATGATCCCAAATTCCTCGATCAGGAGCTTTGCTGCCTTATAAGCAATATTGGTATCTCCTGTCGGGAGAAATCCCAGGTTGGTCGTAAGTTCGATCCCAGGTTCTTTCTTCTTTGTCAGCTTTACTTCATCATACAGATAAATGGTCTGCATGACCATACGCACATCATGATATCCGTTCTCTCTTCTTCCCAGTACATCCAGTCCCAGGTTTATTTTTGCAAGTGCTTTCAACTCGATCTGCTTCATCCGTATCTTCCATCCTCTCAATCGCAAAACGCATGCTGTATCTTGTATACATTGTACTTACAGTATACTCATATTTTCTTTAAAAATCAATAATTTATCCCCCTCTTTCACATTTTCATTCTGCATTCCGTTCACTTCCATAATGCCCTCTTTTGTCGTCATATACTGCTTTGCAAGCTGCCACAGATCTTCTCCGCTCTGTACGATATGCCCCACGATCGACGGTCTTTTTTCAAGCTGTTCCAGGTCCAGCGGTTCTTCCCTGACATTCTCCATCGTCCACACTTTCACCGGTCTTCTTAAAAATGTATCAAATGTGAGGATTCCTTTGATCTCCACTGATTCACTTCCGACCAGTGTAATCTGTAACTGCTCGATATGCTGTTCCATATTGTAGACTGTTTCCTCCGGCATTTCTTTACACTCGATCTGATGTTCAAATGGGATCATTCCCTGCCAGCTTCCATATGGTTCTGCATCATCCCCACGCAAATAAAGGAACGAGAGGTGTAAAATTCCTTCCACCCGGATTCCCTCTCCGGTCCTATCCGCATGCTCCACCTGGATTGCTCCTCTGGCATGCAGGATCTGCAGAACATCTGTCTTCAGTTCCGGCAGTGACAGTCGTTCCGTCACCTTACATTTTGACTGATTCTGCATTAATAATTCTTCACATACCACCTCAGTCGTATCAAAAAGACACTGTTTCTGAAGTGAATACAGATCTTCCAGCAGTTCCACGCTTTCCTCCCGGTAAAAATTCATATGGAGTGCCAGCGTTCCTTCAATTCCAAGAATCCGCATTTCCCCGTCTTCATCCATTCTGAGATCGGTCAGTGTATCCTCCATCGTATGGCGAATAGAAAAATACATCTCTTCGCTGATTCCCTCACACGGAATCCTTCCCTCATAAGGGATCGTCTGCGAGATCCAGTCCGGCTTTTCATCCCCGGACAGATACATACAGAACAGGAACAGTTCTCCCCGCACGATCAATTCATCCTGTCCTGGACGCAGTTCCAGTTTCCGCTCACTGATATCGCTAAATAAGATCTGCCCTATACTTTCTTTCGTTCCCGGAATCGTAATTTCTTCTTTGATTCTGTATGTATCTTTTTTGGTCACTTCCAGTTGCAGGAGCTGCACTTTTTTCATTTTTTTATACAGCGGAACATCCCCTTCTGCATCCGTCACGGTCTCTTCATCTACCAGCTTTTCTCTGCCGACTTCCAGTTCCACCATCGCACGCAGACTCAGTTTTCTTGAATGGATCAGGGATGGAGTAAACTCGATCCGCACATTCTGAACATAAAATTCTTCCCCCTCCTGATTTTCTGCATAAACCATCTCCTCAAACGGAAGTTTTCCTTCCAGCACCCCAGGTTTCGGATCTGAAGAAACATTCAGATAAAGAATCCTGAAATACAGCTTTCCTGTAATCCGGACATAATTTTCTACCGGACGGATCTCTTCGATCTTCAGCTCTGTTCCTGTATCAACAATTCTTCTGACATCCTCTTTTGCCTCCGGTACATTATAATCTTCATCCACATAAAACTGGTCAAAGATCTTCTTTCCTTCTCTGACGTAATGAATCCTCTTTTTTATCAGTTCCATTTTTCTCCTCCTTATTCAAACCGGATATTTTTTTCTGTCTCTTCTAGTTCCACTACTACATAAGGATAAGTTGCAATCTCCTTTTTTTCTTCTCCTTTTTCCGGTCCGAGAAGACCGGTATGGATATAGACCGTTTCCTGTGTTTCACAGAGCCGGTCCACTTCCACACTGTATCCTGTTGTCTTCTGCTCTCCATATCCCTCGGCAAGATACAATTTCCCCTGATCCGCAAAAGTCAGCCGGAACGGGTTTTTCTTATTTTTCTCGATCAGGCTCATTAATTCTTCCGGAATCGCCTCCTCCGTAACTACTTTTATCTCCAGTTCGTGCTGTTCAGAATTCTTTTTTTCCTGCCGCACGCAGCCTCCGGCCTCCAAAGACAGCAGAAGACAGAAAGCCAGTGCAAAAGTTTTCCACATACTCTGCTTTTTTCTCTCCACTTTTCCACCTGTTGCGGCATATTTTCCCTATTATCCTATGACATTCCCAATACAGATATTCCTTTCCGGCCTGTCCTCCCCAGCCTTGTATTTTACGGGATGCTCCTGTATAATGGAAAGATATCAGGGCGTCTGGTTTCCGCACTGCAGGAGCCTGCTCACGAGTGAGTTCAAAGGCTTTTACCACGCTCCGATAGCATAAAATAAAAGAGAGGAATTTCTATGATTCGATTAATATGTATTGTTGTATTTCTGATTTTATACCTGATCCTGTCGATTCCGGTTTTTCTCGTGGAATGGCTGATCGGTAAGTTCAATCCACAGGCACGGGATATCAGTTCCTTAAGGATCGTCCAGTGGGGATTTAAAGTGATCCTGAAAATGACCGGAGTAAAGGTCACTGTGATCGGTGAAGAAAATATTCCTGATGAACCGGTTCTTTACGTGGGAAACCATCGCAGCTTCTTTGATATCCTGCTTACCTACAGCCGCTGCAAAAGACTGACCGGATATATTGCAAAGAAAGAGATGGAAAAAGTTCCCCTGCTTTCGATCTGGATGCGTTTTGTCTATTGTCTTTTCCTTGACCGAGAGAATCCAAAAGAGGGACTTAAGACGATCCTGAAAGCCATCGAATATATCAAAAAGGGGATTTCGATCTGTATCTTCCCTGAGGGTACAAGAAATAAAGGAGAAGAACTTTCTCTTCTTCCTTTTAAAGAGGGAGCATTTAAAGTCGCAACCAAAACCGGTTGTGCTATTGTACCGATCTCCATGAATAATACCTGTGAGATTTTTGAAGCTCATTTTCCAAAGATCAGAAAGACCCACGTTGTCCTTGAATATGGAAAGCCGATCTACCCGGATGAGCTGGATAAGGATACGAAAAAGCATATCAGTGAATATGTAAGAAATATCATTGATGAGACGATCCATAAAAATGCTGAACTTTTATAGTTCAGCATTTTCAGAGAACTGAAGAAGACGACTGTGAATCATGAATACTCATCTTTCACGGTCGTCTTTTTTATTCTTCCAAACTGTTTCTTAGCTTTTATTCAATTCCTGTTACTGTGTAATCTTTCTCTTCCACAGCTTTTTTCAGCACATCATCACTGATTTTGCTGTTCAGTGTCACTACGGCTGTTCCGGCCTCATGACTTACTTCCGCTGTCTCTACCTGGTCCAGTGCTTCCAGTGCTTTCTTCACTGCCGCCTCACAATGTCCACACATCATACCTTCAATTTTGATCGTCTTTGTCATCATTTCTTCCTCCTGCTTTTTCTTGCTTCTATTCGCCCTGACTTTTTTGTCATGACTTCCATCATACATTTTAAACCAGTTCAGTCTCAATGCATTTGTTACCACGCAGAAACTGGACAGGCTCATCGCCGCTGCCCCAAACATTGGGTTCAACTGCCATTCGAATAACGGAATCCATACTCCTGCTGCCAGCGGGATTCCGATTACATTATAAAAGAATGCCCAGAATAGATTTTCATGGATATTGCGGAGTGTCGCCCGGCTCATCCGGATTGCTGCCGGAACATCACTCAGTCTGCTCTTCATCAGCACAACATCTGCCGCATCAATGGCAATATCTGTTCCCGCTCCAATCGCGATTCCTATATCTGCTCTCGTCAGAGCCGGAGCATCATTGATCCCATCTCCGACCATTGCCACCTTTCCTTTTTTCTTCAGTGAACGGATCACTGCCTCTTTTCCTTCCGGCAGCACACCTGCAATGACTTCATCC
>OIXS01001026.1_pt1 | contig 15183 bp, 13 predicted proteins | sample 1587841 | NCBI WGS metagenome assembly OIXS01 (sample SAMN03283254) | human gut metagenome | biome: human-associated habitat; material: feces | host: Homo sapiens | place: USA | collected 2013
GGAGCAAGAAGAGTACTTCCGCTTAAAGTGAGCGGACCATTCCATTCACCGATGATGAGACCTGCAGGAGAAGAGCTGGCAAAGGTTTTTGCCAGAGTCAGCATGAATCCTCTGAAGATCCCATATGTGGCGAACATTAATGCAGAAGTGATCACAGACTGTGGAAGAATCGAAGGGCTTTTGGTGGAACAGGTCAGTGGATCTGTCCGTTGGCAGCAGAGTGTGGAAACCATGATCCGTGAATGGGTGGACACCTTCGTTGAGATCGGACCTGGCAAAACCCTGACAGGTTTCCTTCGTAAGATTGATAAAAATGTAAAAGCTTATCACATTGGCAGCTGGGAAGAAGCAGTTCAGGTGTGTGAGGAATTGAAATAAAATTTGATAAGACCGGATAAAGGTACATCTGGTCACAGCAGATGCCGAGAGGAGAGAAATAAGTGGCAGAGCAGAGTAAGAAGAAAGTTGCTGTTGTAACAGGTGCTTCCAGAGGAATCGGAAGAGCCATTGCCCTGGAGCTTGCTTCCAGAGGTGCAGCAGTTGTAATCAATTATAACGGTTCTGAGGAACGGGCACGAGAAGTGCAGAAAGAGATTGAGGAAAAAGGCGGCGAGGCTGTGATCAGACAGTGGAATGTTGCGGATTATAAAGCCTGTGAAAGTGCCGTAAAGGACATTGTAAAAACTCATGGAAGCATTGATATTCTGGTAAACAATGCCGGAATCACAAAAGACGGACTTCTGATGGGAATGTCAGAAGAAGACTTTGATCAGGTGATCGATGTCAACCTCAAAGGAACTTTCAATATGATGCGCTTTGTTTCCAGACAGATGCTCCGTCAGCGCAGTGGACGCATCATCAGCATGGCATCTGTAGTTGGAATTGCAGGAAATGCAGGACAGGCAAACTATGCAGCGTCCAAAGCAGGAATCATTGGTATGACCAAAAGTGCAGCAAGGGAACTTGCATCCCGCGGTGTTACGGTCAATGCAGTTGCACCGGGATTTATCGAGACCGACATGACAGAAGTACTTCCGGAAAAGATAAAAGAAGCGTCTGCCGCACAGATTCCGCTTGGAAAATTCGGAAAAGCAGAAGATGTGGCGAATGCGGTTGCATTTCTTGCGTCAGAGGATGCGGGATATATTACCGGACAGGTATTGCATGTAGACGGCGGTATGGTGATGTAAAGGAGATTAAGATATATGAAGAGAAGGGTTGTAGTGACAGGACTTGGAGCAGTGACTCCGATCGGAAATACCGTAGAGGAGTTCTGGGACGGTATCAAAGAAGGTAAAGTAGGAATCGGAGAGATCACAAAATTCGACACTACGGAATATAAGGTGAAAATTGCGGCCGAGGTAAAAGATTTTCAGGCAAAAGACAGAATGGATTTTAAGGCAGCAAGAAGAATGGAGCCATTTTCCCAGTATGCGGTAGCGGCGGCGAAAGAAGCATTCGAGGATTCCGGACTTGATATGTCAAAAGAAGATCCGTTCCGTGTCGGTGTGATCGTAGGTTCCGGTATCGGAAGCCTTCAGGCAGTAGAAAAAGAATATGAAAAGATCCGGACCAAAGGACCGGGAAGAGTCAATCCATTGCTGGTTCCGATGATGATCTCGAACATGGCAGCAGGTAATATTTCCATCCAGCTTGGGCTGAAAGGAAAATGCACGAATGTTGTCACAGCATGTGCCAGTGGAACAAACTGCATCGGTGATGCATTCCGTGCGATCCAGTATGGTGACGCAGAAGTGATGCTGGCGGGTGGAGCAGAAGGATGTATCTGTGAGACCGGAGTCGCAGGATTCACAAGTCTGACAGCACTTTCGACTTCTACAGATCCGATGAAGGCATCCAGACCATTTGATAAAGACAGGGATGGATTCGTTCTCGGAGAAGGTGCAGGTGTAGTTGTTCTGGAAGAACTGGAACATGCAAAACAACGTGGTGCAGTCATCTATGCCGAACTTGTCGGATATGGTTCTACGGGAGATGCATATCATATTACTTCTCCGGCAGAAGACGGAAGCGGAGCAGCCAAAGCAATGGAACTTGCAATGGAAGAAGGCGGAATCGAACCTTCTCAGGTAGATTATATCAATGCACATGGAACCAGTACACATCATAATGACCTGTTCGAGACACGTGCAATTAAGCTGGCACTCGGCGAAGCGGCAAAGGATGTTGTGATCAATTCTACAAAATCTATGATCGGACATCTGCTTGGCGCAGCAGGAGGTGTAGAGTTTATTACCTGTGTGAAGACAATTCAGGATAACTTCATTCATCAGACTGTCGGAACAGAAACCGCAGATGAAGAATGTGACCTGAATTATGCAATTGGTGCGCCGATTGAGAAGAAAGTGGATTATGTACTGACCAACTCGCTTGGATTCGGAGGGCATAATGCAGTGTTATTGTTGAAGCGGTATGAAGGCTAGCGGAGAATCACAGGAGGGACAAAAAGCATATGGAAATGGAGAAAATGATCGAACTCATAGATGCCGTGTCAAAGTCAGATCTGACAGGATTTAAATATGAGGAAGAAGGAATCAAATTGCATTTGAGCAAGAAAGAAAATACATGCTATGTGACGGAAAATCTGTCTGCACCGGTGAATGCGGTAACAACTTCTGCTGCTGAGATAAAAAAAGCAGCAGAAGGAGATCAGATATCGGGAACATCTGCCGAAGAAATACCTGTCGGGAATGTAGTGGAATCCCCGTTGGTAGGAACATTCTATGCAGCACCTGCGGAAGATGCGGAAAGTTTCGTAAAAGTCGGTGACAGAGTAGAAAAAGGACAGACACTTGGAATTGTAGAAGCAATGAAGCTGATGAATGAGATCGAAAGCGATTACAGCGGAACAGTCGCAGAGATTCTGGTAAATAATCAGGAAGGTGTGGAATATGGACAGCCATTGTTCCGTATCGTGTAGGAGGACAGTATGAATCATTTGGATATCAATCAGATAAAAGAAATCATCCCGCACCGCCACCCATTTCTTCTGTTGGATTACATTGAGGATTATGTACCGGGAGAATACGCAGTGGGATATAAATGTGTGTCTTACAGAGAAGAATTCTTCGCCGGACATTTTCCGGAAGAACCGGTGATGCCGGGAGTACTGACTGTGGAAGCGCTGGCGCAGGCCGGTGCGGTTGCAATCTTAAGTTTGGAAGAAAACAAAGGAAAGATTGCATATTTCGGCGGAATCAATAAATGTAAATTCAAAGGTAAGATCGTTCCGGGAGACAAGGTACGTCTGGAGACGAAGATCATCCGGCGAAAAGGGCCTGTCGGTGTCGGCGAGGCAGTCGCAAGTGTGGATGGAAAGGTAGTAGTCAGTGCAGAACTGACATTCATGGTTGGATAAACAAAAAGCAGCATAGGAGTGTAAGGAAAGATGATTAAAAAAGTATTGATCGCAAACAGGGGAGAGATTGCAGTGCGTATCATCCGTGCCTGCCGTGAGATGGGAATAGAGACTGTGGCGGTCTATTCCGAGGCGGATAAAGAAGCATTGCACACGAAGCTTGCAGATGAAGCAGTCTGCATAGGTCCTGCTCCGTCAAAAGACAGCTATCTCAGTATGGAAAATATCATCAGTGCAACGATCATCAGTGGTGCAGATGCAATTCATCCCGGATTCGGATTCCTGTCTGAGAACAGTAAATTTGCAGAATTATGTGAGCAATGCAATATTACATTCATCGGACCGGATTCTAAAGTCATTGCAAGCCTTGGTAATAAACAGGTTGCGAGAAATACGATGATGGCAGCAGGCGTTCCGGTTATACCCGGAAGTAAAGAACCGGTCTACGATGCAAAGACAGGTGCTGAGTTGGCACAGGAGATCGGCTATCCGGTTATTATAAAAGCTGCCCTTGGCGGCGGAGGGAAAGGCATGCGTACTGCATGGACACCGGAAGAGTTTGAATCTGCATTTCAGACGGCGCAGAAAGAGACCGAGATGGCATTTGCCGATTCGACGATGTACATTGAACACTTTGTAGAAAATCCAAGACATATTGAGTTCCAGATTCTGGCAGATAAATATGGCAATGTGATCCATCTGGGAGAAAGAGACTGTTCCATCCAGCGTAATCACCAGAAATTGATTGAAGAATCCCCATCTGTTGCATTGTCAGATGAACTGAGAAAAAAGATGGGAGATGCGGCGGTGAAAGCCGCCAAAGCAGCAGGGTATGAGAATGCCGGAACGATCGAGTTCTTATTAGAAAAATCCGGGAACTTTTATTTCATGGAAATGAATACCAGGATCCAGGTGGAGCATCCGGTAACGGAATGGGTAACCGGTGTAGATCTTGTAAAGGAACAGATCCGTATCGCATCCGGACAGAAGCTGTCCTATACACAGGAAGACATTAAACTGACCGGACATGCGATCGAGTGCAGGATCAATGCAGAAAATCCGGAGAAAGGATTCCGCCCGTCTCCGGGAACGATCACGGATATGTATCTTCCGGGAGGAAAGGGAATCCGCATCGATTCTGCAATATACAGTGGTTATACGATTCCGCCATATTATGATTCCATGGTGGCAAAACTGATCGTATGGGCGAAGAACCGTCAGGAAGCAATCCACAAGATGCAGAGCGCGCTGGGTGAGGTCATTATAGAAGGAATTGACACGAATGTGGATTATCAGTATGGAATTGTGAATCATCCGGATTACATTGAGGGAAATATAGATATTGAATTTATTGAAAGACTGTAGAGGTGACTGCTGATGAAGCTGGACAACGTATTTAAGAAAACCAGAATTGCTGTCGGAAGAAAGAATTATATTACATTTACCAGACGACCGGAAGTACCGGAGGGATTACTCCGCAAATGTAACAAGTGTGGAGGAGCAATTATTGCAGAGGATGTAAAGAAAGATCATTACATCTGTCCGAAGTGCGGGGGATATTTCCGCGTGCATGCGAGACGAAGAATCGAGATGGTTACAGATGAAGGTTCTTTTGAAGAGTGGGATTCTGATCTTCAGGGAGGGAATCCTCTGGAATACAAAGGATACGAAGAAAAACTGGAAAAACTGCAGGAAAAGACAGGGCTTTCAGAAGCAGTCATAACAGGAAAAGCAAAGATTGACGGCCGTGAGACGGCTATCGGAGTCTGTGATGGGAGATTTTTGATGGCCAGCATGGGAGAAGCAGTTGGAGAGAAGATAGCAAGGGCAGTAGAGCGGGCAACAGAAGAAAGACTTCCGGTCATCTTATTTGCCTGCTCCGGAGGGGCCCGCATGCAGGAGGGAATCGTCTCTCTGATGCAGATGGCAAAGACATCCGCAGCACTGAAGCACCACAGTGATGCCGGACTTCTTTATATAAGCATACTGACTGATCCCACGACTGGCGGAGTAACCGCAAGCTTTGCGATGCTCGGGGATGTGATCCTGGCAGAGCCAAAAGCTCTGATCGGGTTCGCAGGCCCAAGAGTGATCGAGCAGACCATCGGCCAAAAGCTTCCGGAGGGATTCCAAAGAGCAGAGTTCTTACTGGAACATGGGTTCCTGGATGCCATTGTAGAACGTCCGCAGATGAAAGCAGTACTTTCTAAAATCCTTGCACTTCATGAGAATGGAAAAGGAACAGATTTTAATAGAAAAGAATGTGCTCAGGATCTGGTGGCAGACGGAAGGAAAGAAGAAAAATTAACGGCATGGCAGAGAGTAGAACTTTCCAGACGAAAAGACCGTCCGGTAGGAAGTGATTACATTGATGCGCTCTTTACAGACTTTGTAGAATTCCACGGTGACAGATATTTTGCGGATGACAAAGCAATCATTGGCGGTGTGGCAAGGTTCCATGGTATGCCGGTAACGGTGATCGCACAGGCAAAGGGAAGAAATACGAAAGAAAATATCGAAAGGAACTTCGGCATGCCGGAACCGGAAGGTTATCGAAAAGCATTAAGACTGATGAAACAGGCAGAAAAATTTGCCAGACCTGTCATTTGTCTGGTCGATACACCGGGAGCGTTCTGCGGACTGGAAGCAGAAGAGCGCGGACAGGGAGAAGCGATTGCCAGAAATATCTATGAGATGTCCGGATTAAAGGTTCCGGTCGTATCTATCATTATCGGTGAAGGCGGAAGCGGCGGAGCACTTGCGATGGCAACTGCGGATGAAGTGTGGATGCTGGAGAATTCTATCTATTCGATTCTTTCGCCGGAAGGATTCGCAAGCATTCTATGGAAAGACAGTTCTAAAGCAAAAGAAGCCGCAGAAGTGATGAAGCTGACAGCAGAGAATTTGAAAGCACAGGGAATCGTAGAGCGTGTTTTCGCAGAACCGGAAACATATACGGTTCAGAATATGGATTCTGTGATCATGCAGATAAATGAAGCAATAGAAGAGTTTTTGATGAGATATGGAAGCATGTCAGAACAGGAATTGATAAGACATAGATACGAGCGCTTCAGAAATATGTAATAGGTATGAACATATAGATTCTATAATATGACGAGGAAAAAAGATATGGAAATACAACCATTGAAAATAGGAACAAAGATGGCAAAAGTTCCGGTTATCCAGGGCGGTATGGGAGTAGGGATCAGCCTTGGAAATCTTGCCGGAGCAGTTGCAAAAGAGGGCGGCATAGGGATTATCTCTGCCGCTCAACCCGGCTTTAAAGAAAAAGATTTTGAAAAGAATCCATTAGAAGCAAACTTAAGAGCGGTGAAATTGGAATATGAAAAAGCAAGAAAACTGGCACCGAATGGAATCATAGGATTTAATCTGATGGTTGCCATGGAGCATTATGAAGAATATGTGCATGCGGTAGTAGAAGCAGGCGCAGATCTGATTGTATCGGGAGCGGGACTTCCGACGGAACTTCCGAAATATGTGGGGGATTCGGACATTCTGCTTGCGCCGATCGTATCTACTGCAAAGTCGGCGAATGTCATATTAAAGTACTGGGATAAAAAATATCAAAGAATACCGGATCTGGTAGTGATCGAAGGACCGCTTGCCGGGGGACATTTGGGATTTCGTGAAGATCAGCTGGATGAATATGAAGGACAGGCAATATACGATCAGGAGATTCAGAAAATCAAAGAAATCATACAGAACTATTCGGATAAATACGAAAAGAAGATTCCGATAGCAATCGGTGGAGGAATTCATGACAGCGAAAGCGCCGCACATGCATTTTCCCTTGGGGCAGATGCGATACAAGTGGCAACCAGATTCGTTACAACGGAAGAATGTGACGCAGACATCCGCTATAAAGAAGCATATCTGAATGCCGGAAAAGAAGATATTGTGATCGTAAAAAGTCCTGTGGGAATGCCGGGACGTGCGATTCTGAATCCCTTTATGAAAAAAGTAAAAGAACAGGGCAGGATCGCTCCCGCACATTGTTACCGCTGTCTGAAACACTGTAATCCGGGAACGACACCATATTGTATTACGCAGGCACTGATCAATGCCGCAAAGGGAAATGTCGATGATGCATTACTTTTCTGCGGGGCATATGCATACAGAGCAGATCATCTGGAAACTGTGAAAGAAGTTATTGATTCTCTGATGCCAGAAAGGGTATAATAAAAGACAAGAGTAAAGAATGAAGAGTTAAAGTGAAGGAAATTACAGAAGATGGGAATGGATGACGCATATAAGATGATCAATCAGACACTGGTCAGTCTGATCAATGAAATATGGGAGCTGGAAGAAAAGGCGATTATTACGGACGAGTTCAAGGATCTTACAAATAATGATATGCATGTAATAGAAGCAATCGGACTCGGAGAAGGAAATAATATGTCTTCCATCGCCAGAAAGCTGAATATTACGGTAGGATCCCTTACGACTGCCATGAACAGTCTGGTGAATAAAAGATATGTGGAGCGTCATCGCAGTGAAGAAGACAGAAGAGTCGTTCTTGTCAAGCTGACAGAAAAAGGTGTAAAGGCTTACCATCATCACGAAGATTACCACAGACAGATGACACAGGCTATTCTGGACAAACTGGATGATACCGAACTTCCGGTACTTGTGAAGACACTGGATGCATTATCTGAATTCTTTACCGGGTATAGTGAGAATAAGGAATGATGGAGTTATCTTCCAAATCTGCATGAAGTAGCTGCATGGATCGAGAAAGAGAATAACAAATAAGAAGATAGAAAGTGACTGTCATGCAGCCTTTACAGGTTGTTGGCAGTTTTTTCTGCATATGTCAGAAATACAAAATAAAATTCATAGAATTCAGGAGGAATAGCGATGTACGAAAAAGAAGCAGAACAATTACAGACAATTATTGATGACAGTGAAAGAATTGTATTTTTCGGAGGTGCAGGTGTCTCTACAGAGAGTGATATTCCGGATTTCCGAAGTGCGGATGGATTATACCGGCAGAAGTATAAGTATTCACCGGAACAGATCGTAAGTCACAGTTTCTTCGTACAGAACCCGGAAGGATTCTATGAATTCTATAAGGAGAAGATGATGTTCCTGGATGCGAAACCGAATGCTGCACATCGCAAGCTTGCAGAACTAGAAGCGGCCGGCAAATTAACTGCCGTGATCACGCAGAATATTGACGGACTTCATCAGGAGGCAGGAAGCAAAAATGTACTGGAACTGCATGGAAGTATTCATCGCAATTACTGCATGAAATGCCATAAATTCTACGATGCGGCTTATGTAAAACATGCAGACGGAATCCCGAGATGCAGCTGCGGTGGAATGATCAAACCGGATGTTGTACTTTATGAGGAAGGTCTTGATTCTGCTGTGATCAATAAGAGTGTGAAGGCAATAAGTGAAGCAGATACGCTGATCATAGGTGGTACGTCCCTGATCGTTTATCCGGCAGCAGGATTTATTGATTATTTCAGAGGAAAACATCTGGTGGTGATCAATAAGGGGGCAACAGCCAGAGAAGTTGGTGCGGAGTTGACGATTGCGGCACCAATCGGGGAGATACTGGGACAGATAAAGGTACAGTAGTAAGCGCTGGAAGTACTAAGTGCCAAAAGTGGTAAGGACTGGAAAAGAACTTAAAAACTGGAGAAAGAAGATGAAGAGAACAGGAAAATACATTTCTGTCTGCCTGTGTGCAGTAATGATCGCTTCCATGTTCATGTGCGGAGGCTGCCAGAAACAAGAGAAAACAAAAATAACAAAGAAAAAACAAATCGAACTGTGGCATTACTGGGACATCCCGGGAAACCAGCAGCATCTGGAAGAACTGGTAGATCAGTTTAACCAGTCACAAGATAAAATAGAAGTTAAGGTATCCTACATACCGGATGAAGATTTCAAGAAACAGCTGGCATTGTCCATGTCGGAAGAAAAAATGCCGGATATTGCGTTGGTGGATTCTTCGGATTTTCAATTTCTCCATCAGATGAAACCATTTGCAGATCTGACAGATGAGATCCCGGAATTACAGGAGTATTCAGAAAAAGCGCTGGCACCATGTTCTGCGGATGGAAGAATCTATGGACAGCCGTTTGGAGTGAACTGTACGGCGATGTTTTATAATAAGAAGATTCTGGAGAAAGCCGGATGTAAAGTCCCGGACAATTGGGAAGAATTTGAAGAAATTGCGGCGAAGGTCAGTGATAAAACGATAAAAGGATTCGCAATCACAGCATTGCAGACGGAAGAAAGTATGTATGAGTTCCTGCCGATCCTGTGGTCTATGGGTGGCGATATCCATCGTATTAATACAGCAAGCGGGCAGCAGGCTTTTCTGTTTTTGAGAAATATGGAACAGGAAGGAAGCTTAAGTCTGCAGAGTATTTCCCTAACGATGGGAGATCTGACGAATCAGTTTATAAAGGGCAAGATTGCAATGATGTTCAATTCTTCTATGGCAATCGACAGCATCCGAGAAGGCAATCCGGATCTCGAATTTGGAGTGGCAGCAATTCCATGTGGAGACAATCCGGTGACAGTTGCAGGAGGAGAGATTCTGGCGGTGGCAAATAATGAAAATAAGGAATATGCGGTTCAGTTTCTGAGATTTCTTGCTGATGAGAATCGAATGAAAAGCTACATAGATGAATTCGGATTTCTTGCACCAAGGCAGGAGATTATGCAGCAACAGTTCAAAAACGATGAAGAAAAAGGGGCATTTATAGATTTGTATCAGAATGCAAGGATAAGAGAGATCAGCAGTAACTGGCCGCAGATCTCATTGACTCTTTCTGATACATTAAGAGAGATCCTGGTGAATGAAGAAGATTCACAGACGATACTGGATAAAGGTGCGGAGAAGATAGAGAGTATTGGAGCGGAAAAAAAATGAAAAAGCGAAAGAAGAATCTCCGGCAGATATTAATACCGGCATTTATCATTACGGCATGTATTCCGCTTGCTATTTTTGCACTGATATCGCAGGAGAGATTAAAGACAAGTACATTAGAGAATATGAACAATCAGGCAGAGGCTGACTTGCAGAAAGCAAATCAGAGCCTGAATATGACGCTGGATAAATACGAAACGTTACTTTATGCTATTACAACAGATGAAGAATTTCTGAGCCTTGTAGTAAATGCAAATGATTCGGAAGAAATTCCGGAAGCGGATGCATATAATATGAGAAGAGATTTTGCCCATATCTGTAATAGAAATGAAGGAGTTGACGGAATCCAGCTTGTGCTTTCAGACAAGAGGCGGATATTTTACGACCGACTGTCGTCATCTTCGGTGAATAGTACATGGATGGAAAAGGTAAAAATTCCGGATGAGACAAAGCTGCTGTCCTATGATGTTGATAAAGATACGGACAATCCTGAGCGTATGTTTCATATCGGGAGAAAGGTCGTTAATTACTGGGATATCAGTGAGGATCTAGGATATGTAATCCTGTCTGTCAATTTGGATGAACTGGAATCGGTATTAAGCGCAGGAAAAGGGTCCAGAGTATATCTTGTGAAAGACGGAGTGATCGTAGGGGCAGAAGATACAAAGATGCTTGGCCGGCAAGAGAAGGCTTTGGATAGTGCAAAGGTTAATCAGAAGGCAATCAAAAATGCCAGAAGCGGCTGGTCAATCCTCTTATGTCAGTCGATTCGTGAATATCAGAAAGCAATTGAAGAACAGGTGATATTCTGGATCATGGTAGCGCTTGCTGTTCTGCTGATCTTTGTCCTTCTGATCTATCGTGTTACCAAACCGGTCATGATATCGGTAAATGACATTGTGGATGCAATGAAAAATCTCGAAAAAGATAATTTCCGGGAAAAGCTTGAAGTCAAAGAAAAAGACAGTACAGAGATTCAGGAAATATCTGAAGGATTTAATGAAATGTCGGAACGTATCCACAATTTGATCGGACAGGTAAAAGAATCGGCAATGGAGCAGAAGAATGCAGAAATCTCTGCATTAGAGGCTCAGATCGATCCACATTTCCTTTATAATATTCTGGATACGATCAACTGGAAAGCAATTGAGAATGAACAATATGAGATCAGCGAGATGTTGGTGGCACTTGCGGACATCCTGCGCTATGCGATCAATGATGCCGGTGAATTTACCACAATTGATGCGGAAAAAGGATGGCTGGAAAAATACATCCTTCTCCAGCAGGAAAAACTGGGAGAAGAGATTGAACTGGAATTTAAAATTCAAGATTCGTACGGAAAATGTAAGATTCACAAGATGCTGCTGCAGCCATTTGTGGAAAATGCGATCAAATATAGTTTCCGTGGTTATGAAGGAGCACATCGTCTGACGATCGAGGTATCCAAAGCGGAAGAACAGATGCATATTATTATCGCAAACAACGGCCGGCATATAGAAGAAGATCAGTTGAAAGACCTGAATATGGGAAAAGAGATCAAGAATCATTTTGGAATCTCGAATGTAAGAAAACGTCTGAAACTTTATTACGGAGAAGATACAGTGATTTATTTTGAAAATGTATCTCCAAGTGGAGTGAAAGTACATTTGTTTGTGCCATTGCAGGAGGAACAAAAAGATGAAGATAGCAGTTATTGAAGATGAAAAACCGATCAGAGAAGGACTTGTACATATTTTAAATAAGATAAGTCCGGAATATCAGGTCGTAGGCAGTGCGGAGAATGGAGCAGAAGGACTGATACTTCTGGAAGAGGAAATGCCGGATCTGATCATGCTGGATATCCAGATGCCGGATATGGATGGACTGCAGATGCTGAAAGAAGCACGGGCAAGAGGAATCTATACAAAAGTGATTATTCTTACAGCCTACTCGGATTTCAGCTATGCGAAAAAAGCAATCGAACTGGGAATTGAAAATTATCTGCTAAAACCGGTGAATCTGACAGAACTAAAGAAAACGCTGGAAAAAATTAAAGAAGAGTTATTTGTAGAACAGAGGGGAAAGAATTCTCTTTCATTGGAAAAGATTCTGAAGGATATCCTGGATGGTGAATATGAGAAGAATGAAAGGCTGGACGCTGTGCTGGCAGATAATTATGGAATCATTCAGGGACACAGACTGTATTGTATGTACATTTTCCTTGGAAAATATTATGAAAGTGAGAAGAAAGAAGTCGGATTATTTCTGGAGGAATTGAAAGAACACAATCCGGAACGGAAACTGTGCTGGCTGCCTCGTGAAAAACAACAGGCCGCATTGGTCTGCTTTTATGGTGAGGAAGATGTCAGTAAATTATTGAAATACGTAAAACATTCGGTAGTACCGGCATGTTCCGTAAGACTGCATGACCGTGGCGTATTTACATGGAAGGAATGTAAGGGACTTAACAGACTGACTGAGACAGAGCTGGAATTAGAAAAGGCATGTGGCTGGCATCTGATACTCGGAGACAGGGTATTGATTGAATGCGAGAAAATTCTACAGATGAGAACGTATCAGTTCATTTATCCGGCAGAGCTTGAAAACAGGGCCAGAAGTGCAGTAATACATATGAATGCAGAAGAATTTACCGGTTGTTTTCAGAAATTCATGAAATATGGACGCATAGAAGTACACAGTCCACAGGAACTCAGAGAAGTGTGTATCCGTTTCGCATATGCGATAATCAATACAGCCAAGGAGTGTGGCACATTGCGGGATGAGGAATTGATGGTTCAGAGAGTGTTAAAGACAATCTTAGGTGCAGTTTCTTGGGAGGAGATAGAAGCAGTCATGATGGAATTATTCTCCAGCATCGAGATAAGTCAGATCAACCAGACATCTTCTGAATATCTGGTACAAAAAGCACTGATAATTATGAAAGAATGTTATAGTGACGGGATTACTTTGGAAGAAACAGCCAGAAGACTTCATGTTACAGAGCAATATCTGGGAACACAATTAAAGAAAGAAACGGGGGCTTCCTTTACGGAGACGGTACGAAAATTTAAAATCATGCATGTGAAAGAATTACTTCTGGATACAGATCTGAAATTAAATCAGATAGCTGCAATGACTGGATTTTCCAATCCAAAGTATATGAGTAAAGTATTTAAACAGGAAGAAGGGATGCTTCCAAATGAATACAGGCGGATTAATGCATAACAGTTTATAAAATTACTCCTTTCCGAAAAAATTGCTCCTTTTTAAAATTTGGATTCTGATATAGTGGGTTCAGAACAAAAAAGAGGAGGAATTAAGATGGAAGCGGTTGATAAAATATCCGTCGGAGTGAGTAAAGAAAAAGCCGGACAGAATACACAGGAAGCCATCACAGAGAATGCGGATGGAATGAAAGTATCTCTGGGAGAGAAAATCTGTTATGGAGTAGGTGATATCGGAGCAAATCTGGTATGGACAACGGTAGCCTCTTTCCTGACGATATATTGTACTGATGTGGCAGGTATTGCTGCAGGAGTAGTAGGAACACTGATGCTGATCGCCAGATTATTCGATGGCGTATCGGATCTTTTTATGGGAATCATTATAGATAAGACGAACACCAGATGGGGAAAAGCCCGTCCGTGGGTACTCTGGAGTGCGCCACCGCTGGTCATCAGCCTGATCATGATCTTTACAGTACCGGACCTTGGTGCAAATGGAAAAGCAATTTACCTGTTACTTGTATACATATTCCTTGCAGCGGTATGCTTTACAGCATCTAACCTTTCTTATAATACAATGCTTTCACTGGTAACCACAGAGCAGCACGACAGAAATGTCATGAACACGATCCGTTTTGAATTTACCATGATTGCACAGCTTGTGATTAACGTGATCACGATTCCACTGGTACATTTCCTTGGAAACGGACAGCGTGGCTGGACATGCATGAGTATCGTGTATGCAATCGTAGCACTTGGAATGTTCATCACAACATTTGCCGGAACAAAAGAAAGATACAAACCAATCAAAAAAGAAACAACAGCGAAGAAGAAGACACATCCGCTGAAAACAATTAAGATCCTTTGCAGAAATAAATACTTTATCCTGATCACACTTGCATTTGCAGTGATCTATACATCGCTTGGATTAACCGGAGGATCCAGAATCTACTATGCAAAATACGTATTAGGGGATGAGATGCTGAACAGTACAATGACGATGTTCAACTATATTCCAACTATCCTTACGATTATGCTGATACCTGTATTTACAAAAAGATTCGGAAAGATTAAAGCGTTGTTTGTAGGATTCTTATTCTACGCAGCAGGACTTGTACTTGAGATTGCAGGACCTGTGAACCTTCCAATGATCTACACAGGTCTGGTATTACAGGGAATCGGACATGCGGCATTGTATTCATGCCTGTTCGCAATTGTCGGAGATGTCGTAGATTACAGTGAATGGAAAGACGGAATCCGTGAAGAAGGAATTACTTATAGTGTGACAAGCTTCGGACAGAAGATCGGAACCGGACTTGGAACAGCAGCACTTGGATGGATCCTGGCAGCCGGACATTATGACGGAACAGCAGCTGTTCAGTCAGCAAGTGCAATCTTCGCAATCAAAGGACTGTTCCTGTATCTGCCACTGGTGATTACAGTGATCGTTCTTATCATCTGGTACTTATTCATGGGAATTGATAAGATCTATCCGACAGTCAGAAAAGAACTGGATGAGCGTAGAGAAAAGGCTGAGTAAGAAAAAGTTGAGCAAGAGAAAGCCGAGTCAGAAAATATAGAATAGAAAATGTGAACTTGAATGGTAATTAGGAATAAGCCGGAAGATGTAATGTCTTCCGGCTTATTTTAATCGCCATGCGTTCGGAAGAAGCTGCCGGTGGCAGGTTCTG
>OIXS01001053.1_pt1 | contig 14874 bp, 20 predicted proteins | sample 1587841 | NCBI WGS metagenome assembly OIXS01 (sample SAMN03283254) | human gut metagenome | biome: human-associated habitat; material: feces | host: Homo sapiens | place: USA | collected 2013
GAACGAGTTCCTGACTGATGCGACTTTTACCGGCTCGCAGGGACCGTTCTGGTGGTTGCCGTTACCAATCCTCCAAAATACAGTTTTAACCGTTGTAAATCAGCTACTTGCAAATTTTTGTTTCGTGACACAAAATCAGCGAGGGACAAAAACGGGACAAAACCACGGAAAAATAAAGTCAAGAACACTTCGCCCGAAATATCCCTTGTGGAATACCTCTGTTTCGTTTGCAAAGGTACAAATTTGTCCCTTGAAAAACGAGGGGAAATCCCTATTTCTCTCATTCACAACTCATTTTCCTACCATTGTACCCCAAATGTGGTTATTGCAAACGGTTTTGACCTCAAACGGCTTGGTTTGCGAAAATTGGGTGTTAAATTTTGTTTTGCACTCTGTTGGACATTTTCAAAAACGAGAACTGGCAATAGAACCAAAGATTTGCCACCCTTATTGTCCAATCCTTGGTTTTGTGAATGTTTGAACGATAGACATTTGAAGATGCTGAATTTCAAGTGAGTGTCCGACCAATCTACCACATTGCAGCATGGTAAAATAGAACCAAAGAATTGAAAATCAGCATTTTTAATAAACCATAACAGCTGCTTGAATATCATTGGCAACAATATACCTTTGCAGCCGAAATCGATAACGAAATAAACAAAATATCAGATTTATGACAGAAAAGAACGCATTAAAGATGAACATCGACCATGAGCGCAAGATAGTGGAGCTTCAGTCGAGAGTGAACAAGTTGGAGAACCTTTGCTATATGACAAAGGAAGTGTTGAACCTTGAAGAGGCTTCCGCCTTTCTCGGCATTGCCAAGAGCACGCTCTACAAGATGACGCATCTTAACCAGGTGCCGTACTTCAAGCCTGCTGGCAAGCTCATCTTCTTTGAGAAGAAAGCCTTGCTTGACTGGGTGCGTGGCGCAAGATCCATGTCGGAGGAGGAGATAAGACTGGAGGCTGCAAACCGTCTGAATGAAATGAACAATAGACCATAGCATCATGACGAAAGATGAACTTGTAAACAGTCTGCAAAAACGTGACCCTCTGTTGGCTAATGCGGTCAGCAATATGGTAGACTACATTTCCGACCGCTTCCCTGCTGCTTACCCAAGCAAGGAACAGACGGAAGCAGTCAATAACTATCTTCATTCGGTCTATGCTGACGGTGACGGAACCATGTCGGAAAGAAACTGTGAGCATCGAAGAATTGCATCACAGAAAATTACCATCAATGCCATACAAGTGCTTGACAGTCCCCAACTTGACCGACTGCAACGTGTGCTTGACCATATCGCATACGACAAGGAGTATTATATGCCAGAAAGAGGCTTCGGCATGAGGCGATAGTTTCTCTTTTGACGGCAGAGAGTTTTCCGCATAACAACATGAACAGATTTACACAACAAAAATAAAACAACGATGAACAGTAATATTTTCAACAGCATTATCCTGAGTAACGAACAAGTGAACTATCTGATGGGTGGCACGGCTGGCATCAATCGCCTTTCATGCCTTTATCAACTCATTCAGATGGTGACACGACAGATTGAAACCTCAAATGAGGTTGGGGAGTCCACAACCGCATTATGGGAGGTGAACATGTCAGAGGTGGCTCTATCCAAACTATGGAAGTGTGACCGAAAAACCGTCTCCAAGATGCTTGACCACATGAACAAATTGGGCATCCTTTCTTCTGTACAGACAAGACGAGGAAGTGTTCACACATTGCTATGCATTTCTGCATGGATTGTTGACGGCAAGAAATATGTCAATCCTCACTATGTTCCCATCAACCAAAGAGACTGTTCCGGCAAGTCTAATACTATGACTTCCACAACCGCATTCCCTAACAAGGAGGATCCACCCATCAAAAATGGCGGTACTTCTCCAACACAACTTGCCAACAGTTCCTTTTCTTCCCTAACTTCAGGAAATGGCAATAATGGAGAGGAGGAAGATGTTCCACCGCCAAGCGTCTCTGACATGGAACTGGAGGCAGAAGCCAGAAGGCAATTCTTCAAGGAACAGATGGAAGCGGTGGATGCCCCACAATTGCTGTTGCTTGGGTAATTTGAGAACCGTTATACAACAAGTCTGTGAACTGGTGCAACCACAGTGTGCAGCGTGCTTGTGCGTAAACTCTGATAGCAGTGCTATGCAAGAAATACCAATGTCATACAAACGCACTTCGTTTGTCCGTATGTCAATGGACTTCTTGAATGCTCGCAAGCTCGCATTGGGTTGCACACTTTTATAGAACCAATACTTGGTATGGGAAAGAAGAATATTGAAAAGGAGGTTCCGAAATACACGAGCCGCCTGATAGTAAGGCTGACACCACAGCTTCACAAGGAAATAGCGGAATATGCCGCCCTTTGTGGACTGACCACAAGCGCATACGCACGCAAACGATTGGAAGGAAAATATCCAAAACAACGCTTGACAGACAAGGAAATGGAGGCATTGAACAGCCTTTCGGATGCAAGGGGCGATATACAGAAGTTGTTCGGCTTCCTCAAAGGCCGTCCGCTAACGGAGCGTGAGAATATTCTCCGCAGTGAAATCTTCATGAAACGGTGGAGAACAAGCGCAGAGGTAATAATGAACCGCATGATTGAGATAGAGAAATACTTAACCCAATAGAACACATAATTGATATGATAGCAAAAGCAAAGGTTATAAGTCATGGCGCAAATGCTATACGTTACTCAGTGGATAAGGACAAGGCAGAGATAGTAAAAACCAACCTCTTGCCTGAAGATATTTCCCCAACGGCAATGTGGGCGAGAATGCTTGCCTTGCAGAAAAAGTTCGAGGACAAGTTAAACCGTTATCATCCGCTCAAACGGAATATGATACGTATAGAGGTTTCCCCAACCTCCGAGGAAACGCAGGGTTGGACAATGGAGAACTGGCAGGAGTTGGCTGATGATTTTATCCGAGAGTTTGATGCAGTTGACCTTTCCGCCAAGTCGAAGCGCAAGAGTGCAAAGGCAACCAACCTCAAAGACAGCCAGTATGTAGTTGCACTCCATCATGACAGCAAGAGTGGCATTATGCACCTTCACATTGATACGAACCGCATAGACATGATGGGCAACGTGAATGATGCCCATTATATCTACGAGAGAGCGATGGCTGCTGCCGCCAAGGTTGGACAACAGCGTGGTTGGAAAGATGCACAAGAGGTGAGCCGCCAAAATAAGGACGCGATAACCAATGATTGTCTTTCCGTTTTGACTAAGATGCCGTACTTTGATTGGGGACTATACACAAAATGCCTCACGCAAATGGGATATGATGTCAAACTGCAATCCGACAGCAAAGGACAAGTGCGTGGCTATGCCATCAAGCGTGGTAACTCCATTTATAAGTCCTCGGAACTTGGCAAAGGTCGTTGTCTGATGCCCTCAAAGATTGAAGGTACTTGGGCAAAACTGCATCATCAAGAATTGGAGAAACCAGTTTCTGCTCCAACAAAAAATACCCAACAGCCTAAGATTATGACTGTGCCCAAACCCATGCCCACAGCGGACAACACTCCAAAGATACGTCACTTCGACTTTTATACGGACGAGTTTCATCATTACCCTGTTGATATTCCTCAGAATTGTCTGGATGTCATCGATAAGAATATAGCTTTGGATGCCGACAATGTATTTGCCAAGATTGGTGATGTGCAGAAGACTGCCATTCTTCTCTTTGCTGAGTACATTGATGCTGCCACAACCATTGCCGCCCAGTCTGGCGGTGGCGGAGGTGGTGCTACCTCAGGTTGGGGACGTGACAAGGACGAGGATGAACTGTCTTGGGCGTATCGTTGCGCTATGATGGCTAATCGACTGTGCAGACCTCGCAAGAAGCAAGGGTATGGCAGATAACCGAATGTTCAACCAACAGGACTGATATTATGCCAATAGGTAAAAGTAAAATCTCGGATATGGATTTCGGATCTTTCGAGAATACGATTGACAAAAACATCGAAGCAAACAAGGCTTCGGACAAGTTTGACCAACAGCTTCAAGCCTACAAGGATGCTGGCAATAGTTTGACTTCGGCAAAATCAGAACTTGAAACGGCAGCATCTTCTTTAAAGGGAGCAAAGGACAACTTGGATAAAGCCACCGATAAAGCAGACGCTGTTACAAAAGCCATTGATAGCTTTATTGCCAAAGTGAGAGATATAAAATTCAAGGCTAAGGTTGATGATGCCGACATAGAGAAACTGACAGATGACAGAAAGAAACTCATTGAGGATGAGTCCAAACTTCTTGAAGACCACCGAAAGGCGAATAAGGAAATCCTCACTCGCCATTTCTATGACATGTCTAATATGATGTCAAGGAATGAAGGTGTGTGGTTGTCGAATGGTTGGGTAAAGACTTTGCTTTGGATATTCTTGCCGTGTTTCCTTTATACGGTCATTTCGATTGTCTATTTTGTAGCATCATACATAGACAAGTAAGCGGAGGATGGGAATAACTATACTCTGAATAAGAAAGTATGGAGAGTGTAAAATAAACTGTGTTGGCTTTAATTGTTATCGCTTGATACAGTTTATTTACACTCTCCTCATCTCAATAAAATTGGTAAATTTATTTTTCAGTCAACCAATTTTTACGGATTTTCCCATAATCATCCCAGTTCCAATAACAATTTATTTTTACTGGGTAACATTTTCGGTTCGAGATATCCAACATTGAAAGCTGCTCTAAATTGTATATCGGTGTCAAATCCATATCTTCTATTAAGAAATTTTTCCCAAATAAGGCAAGAGCTTTAATCCTTTTTAAACCAGCCAAAGACTTGATTGAAGCCAATTTATCTGTTTCTATTATAACAACCTCAATATTTTTTGAGTTTGCTAAAAAGTTGATGTCGTGAAGGTTTTTGACGCCTCTAATCTCTATTCTTATTAAATTTCTAAGAAAAGAAATGTCCGAAAACGACTGTACCTTTTTGCAATTTAGTATAGTTAAACTTTTGAGTTGCAATAGTTCCTTCGCAAAAGATAGAGATGTTATATTGGAATTAGCTATTGTTAAATCTTTCAGGTTTTTCAAATTTCCAATACAATGCTTATCCCCAATTTTAAAATCATCAATATATAGTTTTTCTATACTATTACAAGAAAATAAAGAATCATTTCGTTTATCACCATAACAAAACACATTTTTTAGATGGTAAAAGGCATGATAATCAATATCATTAGCATTGGGTAAATTCAAACACAATGTTACCAACTCATGCTGTTGTTCAACATTTTTAATTCCAACAGAATGAGTATCTATTATTTCTAATGTTTCTATCGGCTTTATATATCGTAAAAAAGTATAGTCTGAACATTTCCATCCCAATGAATAGTTCAGGAATAAATGCTTTATTTCATTTTTCTGGATGATGTTTACAAACGAATCTTTCCATTCACTGTAAATAACCAAACCTAATCCATTTAATTTTTCCTTATTATATGGATTCTCTGTTACTATTCTATATTTTTCTTTATACCACATATTTCATTGTTATTATGATGTGCAGTCATTAGTGTCCCGTTAAAATCGGGACACTAATGAATATGCATCCTAAAAAACACTACTTATAATTGAGTATATTCTAAATATTGTAAAATATCTTCTAAATTATCATAATAATCCAATATGTTCGGTTCTTTACACATATACATTTTTCTCACATGGGAAAGAATTATCTGTTTTAGCTTATGAAAATTTGAAGGATTTACGATTTTACACAAAGCCAAATCAATAAAGATCCAGTCAGCTCCAACATCAGGTAGAGAAACCTCTCCGTTTAAAATTGGCACTATTGTTTTATTATAGAGTTTATCAAGTGACGAATATTCTGAAAAGACATATTCTGCACACTTTTGAACTTTTGCTTGTAATTCATTAAAATCGGTTGCATATTTTTCCCCATTCAAGTTGAAATAAAACTTGTCTTGCATAGATAGCATATCCCCAGAAAAATCGATACTGGCTCCGTCTCGTTGGTCTTGAAGACTTTTTATACTAAATTTTTCAAACCATTTATGAAGAATATCAAATCTAATACCATAGATAGGATATATTACGAGGGATGAAGTCGTTTCGTCCATCCAATGATCAAGTTCTATAATATATTTTCCTCCTTTCGTTTTTAATAAAAAGGAGGCATCGCGTTTTCTAAATTTATATTTAGAAAAGAAACCTATCTGACTTAAATCCTTTATAATGTTTTCAAATATAAGAGCCATTTTTATTATTTAGTTAAAGCGTAATATTTCTCCAAGTTAAAATCGACAGGATAAGAACTATATTTTGCATAGGAATCCATGTCCCTATTTTTGAAGAATCAACCATTTAGGTTGCTTTATTTCTCCGTTTTATACGTTTGTTTACTATAATTTTTTGGAATTGAAAATCTATGCATAGTCCACACGTTTTTTGCAGATAGTCCACTATTCTTTGATGATTTTCTTTAACTCCTTTTCTATATTTTTTTTACATCTATATATTTTTCTTTTGTCATCTTTTATATAATTATCACATATGAAAAAAGTTTGATGATAATTTGTTCCTTTTATAGTTAATACTAATCTTGGAGGCAATTTGATTATGTCACATAGTGTTGCATTCTGTAAGAGTTCATACAGTTCTTGGATTGAAATATCATCATTAATAATGTATTCATTATCATCAAAATAATTTTTTACCAATATTTGCTTACATACTTTTTTGTTTATAAGATTAGGATGTATGCTATTTTCACAACAATTCCATAGGCAAAACAACCCACAAAAACAAAATATTTTTAACAACTTATTCATGAAGATAGTGTATTTTAAATTATAAAACTCATCCAGCAAGATAGTAGAACCTTTTACTTGTGGAAATTCAAGAATTGTATGCTTACACGAATTGCGGTTTCACTTCTAAGAACAGTGGAGAGCATAGCCACTCCCTGCTCCGTGAAAGCATATGAACGAACTGTTGAGTGCTTCAAACTATTGAACCGGTCTCAATTTGCGGCCAGTTCAGCCATTTCCTCCTTAGTCAGTTGAAAACGGAAACGCTCAGGGAAACGTTCTATATTACGTTTTACAGCCTCGTTTAATCTTTTAGTTTCCACTCCGTAAAGTTCAGCCAAGTCTCTATCTATCATAATTTGATTTCCACGAATAGACATTATTCGACTTTCTACAGGAGTGGTAACTACGACTTCATCATTTTGTAACTGGTCACGATTTGTGACCAGTTCGCCGTTTTCTGTCTTTTCCGTTATGTCTGCCATATTTCTATCTTTATTTTTGAGATCACAAATTGTGACCTTAAACGTGTTGTTACTTATTATTGTATGCAAAGGTAGTGCTTTTAGCCTTTAAGCCACTATTGCACAACCCCCTTTCTTTGAAAAGAACGTAAAATCAATAGTATTATTGCGATGATTGTACTGTTAGTAATTGCTTAACTCGTTGCACCGTACTCACACTCTTACCACTCAGCTTCGCCACATCCCGAATGGAGTATCTCTTGCTGAGCAAATCTATTAGCTGCCCATACATCGGTTGTCCGCTAAAATGTGTACCTATGTTCATAATTACTTGAATTAATAGTGACAAGAAACAAGGTAACTAAAAGAGCTAAATTCCAAGCAGGTGCATTACGGTTATGGCTCTAATTGATTATCTATGATGTTAAACGTGTCTGTTGATTCTACCCCTCTATTTACTATATTATATTCCATAGGGAATATGATTTCTTCGGCTGTAACAATAATAGGTCGTGGAGTACTATAATCGAACCAATAATATTTTCCTGTTTCTAAATTTTCCAATTTTTGCGCATAACACCACGGACCAAATTCTTTTATTATCAATTTATAATGTCCTGTTAAGTCTATCAAATCAGGATGACAGCCAAAAGAATCAACAGGCAGATTTCTTAGTGTGTCTTGAACATTCATGTCCAAATCTTCGAGACACATCTTAGTGGTAGTTGTACGGTTTTTAAAGGTACAATTACCAAGAACTATCATTATTGTTAAAAGTATAAAAGCTAATTTAATCTGTTTCATTTGTTTATTCTCATTCTACAATTTTTATTGTTTATTCCATAGCTTCTTTATCCTTTTTCAAAGCTAATCTTTCACTTAAGATTTCCATGACATACTTGGCGAGAAGTTGACTATTGCCTTTTACATCTAATGCCATAAGGCTCTGTTCATGACAAGGAGTCATTCCTCTACCATCATCAGCTTGTTGCCAAAGTTCTAAATGAATTATGCCTGTTTGAACATTCAACTTTACTATGCAAGCCACGGATTGTTGATAGTAACTTTTCAACGAACGTTCTTTAATAAACTTCAGATAAGCGGATGTGGAATTTATTGAAGTTCGTATGACCATACTACTTTTACCCAAACAGAAAAATATCGCATTGGCCAATTCTTCCTCGGATGCTGTAGCAGGAAGAAAGATAATTGGTTTATCTTCTACTTGGCATCCCTCAAAAATCCGATAGAGAGTTATCACCTTGAAACCTTTTGATGAAAAGGAAATGCAACAAGACTTTTTTCTATGGGAATAGAGAAGTTTGCAAAGCCAAAATTTTATTCTTTTACACATAAACATAGTGAATTCATATTTCTCCTTCCGAAGTTTATTTATAACAAAGTTGAAATTTGCAACATATACTATTTGAAATCATTTTCACAAGGCGCATTATAATTACATGTTAATCGCCATCCATCTTCCAATAAAGATAACACCTCTTGAGATACAAAGATATTATTTTTCCTGGTAAAACATTTATTCATAGCTCTCAATATTTCTTTATAGATTTGCATGGCTTCAATTGAGCTATCAGTAAAGACAGCAACACGACCTGCTATTAAAACATTTTCTGCATTGTCGTATATTCCTCCAGTACTTAACTCAACACCTGTAGGATTAGATGCAAGATCTATGATGTAATGAAAAGAGCCATTTCTTTGTTTCACAATTCTATACTTCACCTCATTATTTAAGGGGAGCACCATGTATCTATTATCCAAAGAAATCCAATTGGCATAGCCTGTATGACCTAGGTCTTCAAAATTAGATATGGTGTTTTCTCTTCTTATCGTCTCCTGTTTAAATGCCCCCATCAGGGTATATTCTATTGGAATTCTTATTTCAACCATAGACATCATCTTGACTATATCTGATTTTGTCAGAAAGAATATTTGCTGCTTGCTTTTCATCCGTCCATCATTCGTCAGCCTTTTATCCCCTTTCCTATTTTGTACAAACAGGACATATATTCCACCAACAAATAAAATAAAGAAACTTATAATTTTCAAATAATAACCTATCGTCAATGTAAAATGGTGTATATTCCCCCAAGTGTCAGTTTCTGTTCTTGGACAAATAATCAAAAGGCTACTCAATATTATGGTGATGCAAATCCACAATACGAAGTGTTTTCTATTTCCCTTTATTAGATGCCTTATAGCAACAATGTATGTTATGTTTGAAAACCATGCTAAAGAATATATTTTCGGAAATATTCCCGGAAATACGAAACAAAACCAGCCAAAGAACAAGTTGAAAAAGCCATCACCATAACAAAGATTAGTTGCTTCATCATAATAATATGGTACGAACCCACAGGTTATAAGATAGCACAAAAAACTAAGTGTTATCACGCCTTTCTTTAATATGCGAGTATTCAATATTTTCATATACTATTCTATCTTTACAAGTAAGTTCTTTGTTGTTTCCTATTTTTGAATAGGCTCTAAAATTTTGTATCCATTGTCTGTTTGACACACAACAAAAGTTGCATAATCTTTAATCACTATTTCTATATAATTCTGATTTGTTTGGATTTTATTAGTTCTTATATCTTTTGTATAAAATCTGTCATCATGCCATGAAACTCTTTTATATTTTCCATTTTTATTAACTAATGTGACATCATTCCATCTATCAGAATAATATATAGTGTCGTCTTTGTGTTTATTTAAGATTAAGGAAACTTCTGTAGTTTCACCTCTATTTATTTTAAAATCAAAACTATCTGTTGGGACACATGATTCATGTGCATCTATATAAAGGTATGCATAATCACTAAATGCAGGAATACATATCACAAGTTCTTTGTTATCCAAAGGAATTTTATAACAAAGAGTTGTATCCTTACATGAACAAATGAGAACGAGAACTAAAGCCATAAAGAATAGATTGTTGAATTTCATACCTTTATATGTTTGTGAACATAAACAAAAATTATTTGTTGGTTATATTCTTTTTAACACTCTACCTAAGTAATCACAGATTATCCTCTGTTGATTCTTTCCACCAATTCGTCTGGTGTAAGTATCTCCATCTTGGAGAAACCAAACCACTTTTTGCCTAAGTCCTTAATGGATGCACCTATGTGATATACATCATCGTCTATACAAAGGAAGCGGTCATGTGACAAACGGAATGTTTCAACATCAATCGGTGCATATTGAGCATTATGACGGTCTATGTCGAGTTGGAACTGACGGCTTATCTGCTGAGTGTAGATGATTGCAGACACGTTATTATCTCTTTTATCGAGCAATGTCAGTACAGTCTCGTCAACATAGTTGTCGATAAGGACAATACGTTTCTTTGCACTCTTAATCAAGTCGGACACGAAAGTATAGGCATCATAAACTTGCCCATTGTAGAACACACCCTGCTTCGGCTTTGCGTTGCCCTCGTCCAATCTGCGAAACACCTCGTCTATGCGTTTGTCTGTTTCTTGCTGATGTTGCTGCATTTCCAGTTGATGGTACTCCATTGTTGAAAGACGTTGGAAAATTTCTGCATTTGTCACCATGAAACGTCTCATTGCAACAAATGCATCCATAATTCGTATGCTTACACGAATTGCGGTTTCACTTCTAAGAACAGTGGAGAGCATAGCCACTCCCTGCTCCGTGAAAGCATATGAACGAACTGTTGAGTGCTTCAAACTATTGAACCGGTCTCAATTTGCGGCCAGTTCAGCCATTTCCTCCTTAGTCAGTTGAAAACGGAAACGCTCAGGGAAACGTTCTATATTACGTTTTACAGCCTCGTTTAATCTTTTAGTTTCCACTCCGTAAAGTTCAGCCAAGTCTCTATCTATCATAATTTGATTTCCACGAATAGACATTATTCGACTTTCTACAGGAGTGGTAACTACGACTTCATCATTTTGTAACTGGTCACAATTTGCGACCAGTTCTCCTTTATCTTGATATTCTATATTATCTGCCATATTGCTATCTTTATTTTTGAGATCACAAATTGTGACCTTAAACGTATTGTTGTTATATTGCGTACAAAGGTAGTGCTTTTAGCCTTTAAGCCACTATTGCACAACCCCTTTCTTTGAAAAGAACGTAAAATCAATAGTATTATTGCTGTGATTGTACTTTTATTAATCGCTTCACTCGTTGCACCGTACTCACGCCCTTTCCACTCAACTTCGCCACATCCCGAATGGAATACCCCTTGCGGAGCAAACTAATAACGTCCCTATATTCGGTTCTTATTTGTTCTTCCGTTTTTACTGAGCCTACCTTGCGTCCGAGTTTCCCACCTTTCTCTATATACCGCTTCCGTCCTGACTGCAATCGGAATGAGATACTATCACGTTCCAATTGCGCACAGGTCGAAAGCGTGGCTATCATTATAGGAGCAAAGAGGGATGGATGTCCTTCATCGTCCAATAATGTAAGTTGTTCCTTTTGTATGTAGAGGTTAATGCCACAATCAATGAGTTCCTTGACAGAGGCAAGCACCTCAAATGCATTGCGACCCAATCTTGACAATTCACTGACAAGTAGGATCCCAATGCGGTTTGCCTTGTAGTATTCCATTGCCTCACACAACACTGGACGCTCATCATTCTTCTTTGCGCCAGAGATGTGTTCCTCAAAGACCTTGCAGACTTCGATACCCTTATATTTTGCATACTCCGACAAGTCCTTGACCTGTCTTTCCGTGCTCTGTCTGTCACCAATACTGGAGACACGAGCGTATATTACTCCTGTTGTCATCTTTATCAAAGATTAAATTGAACATGAAAAAGCCTGTGTCCAGATAAGTCTTGCAGATTTATTTGAACACAAGCGTTTTTTGAATACAGCCTGACGGCAATTTCCCAACAAAAGGGAAGAAGTAAGACTTCCCCATTGTTCGCTCCCTACTGTATGTCTCAATCAAACACGCCATTAAACAGATTGACCGCCTCTATCTTCTTTTCAAGAGCCACTTTTGCATAAACTTCGGTTGAAGTGATGCTTCCATGTCCCAAAACATCCTTCACTGCTGATATGTCTGCTCCTGCTGAGATAGCCAACGATGCTGTCGTATGCCGTGAGCAATGGTAGGTCAAATCCTTTTCTATGCCAGCCTTTTCTTTAAGTCTTCTTACGTATTTCGATACGTTGTCCGACTTCTTGACAAGGTGAAACACAAGACTTTCCGGATTGTCATCCGTCCGAGGTGGCAACAACGATTGCGCCATTTCATTGAGCGGAATAATGGCAGGACGCTTTGTCTTTCGCTGTATGATGTTGATTGTCGGCACGCCATCTATCATTTTAATATCACACCACCTTAGATGCTGCATATCGCCAAGGCGAAGGGCAGTCATGGATGACAAGCCAAATGCCAGTTGTACGGTTCGTTCATTCTCACATTCAGCTTCCACCGCCAGGAAACGTGTGAGTTCTTCGGGCGTAAGATACTCTCTGTGTTTGTCAGGAGCATGGAAGCGTTCCAACTTGTTTAGACTGTGTACAGGATTGAATTTTACAAGTCCTTCACGCATAGCCTTGTTAAATATCGCTTTGACAGTTTCCTCAAACAACAGTAATGTGTAATCAGCCAACCGTCCTCCGTTGGTCTTGATTTGGCGTTTGTTGCGATACTTGTTGCGCATATAATCAAAAAGACCGCAAATTTCATCTTTACTGACATCTTTCAGCAGGATGTCTTTCTTATCTACTCTTCGCAGATAAGTGGCTATACGCTTGCGGACAACATTCTTATGACCTATCATCTTCTTGCAGTTGCCGCAATCAACAGACCATTTGATATAGTCATCGCACCATTGCAGCCAAGTCAAGCCGTTGCCTTGTTCTTCGCTTTTGGCATTCTCTTTCTCCAATACAGGAGGGGTGAGGATGCGCTCTGCTCGTATCTCCATAGCCTTGTTGTATGTAAGCCGATTGTGCTTTGCTGCACCAACGGCATCATCGGGCAAGAGATAGAGATGCAAGTTTTCTCTCTTGCGGAAGCCAGTCTCGTAGTATTCCAGATATAAGGCTCTTTTGCCTTCCGTCAGCTTACGTTCCTTGATTTCTATCTTCATTGTATTACTGGTATTTGGTCAAACATTCCGTTCACGAGGTTCACGGTCTCCAACTTCTTCTTGTCAACAATCTTGGCGTAAATCTCCGTCATCTTGATGCTCTTGTGTCCGAGTATCTTGCTTACTACATAGATACTTGCACCAAGGGTCAGGAGCATCGTAGCCGCCGTATGTCGTGAGCAATGGTAGGTTATATGCTTGGTTATACCTGCTGCCTCCATCCATTCTTTCAGAACCACTTCTACAGTTGTAGATGTGATTGTCAAGTTGTGGAAGATGTTATCTATGCCTTCTTCTCTTTTAGGCATCCACTTCTTTGTTTCTTCCGACAAGGGGATGGTTACTCTATCCTTGGTCTTGACTTGGATATGGTCAATGTATTCTGTCTTGCCGTCAGCAGCCTTGTGGATTTCACTCCAGTTCAAGGCTTTCATGTCGCTATATCGCAGACCGGTGAAACAGGAGAACAGAAAGGCTTTCTTCACCAGTTCATAACGGCATGGTGTGTTCATCACCTTCTTTATTTCCTCTATCGTCAGAAACTCACGCTCAGCCACTCGCTTCTGTGGCTTCTCCTTTGCCTCCAACAGCAAGAATGGATTTTGCTCAATCAGTCCGTCCCTTACTGCCTTTGCCAATGACGAGCCGAAATAGTTGACGAACATACGGCAAGTGGTGGTGCTGAGTTGTTTCTTTCCATCATTGTAGGTGCAAGTCTTCAAAAAAGTAATGAAGCCTTTGCAAAACTCCTTATCCACGTCTTTCAACAGAAACTCCGGCTTGCCTATATGTAATAGGTATTGGTCAATGCGAGCATGAGTGTTTCGCTTGGTCTTCATGGAAGACTCAGACAACTCGGCATTGTACTTCACAAAGTCATCCATCCACTTGGTAAGTGTCATGCGTGACTTCTTCACCTTGTCCCAATCCACAAGACCCTCTCTCTGGATGTCAAGAATGCGCTGCGCCTTAATTTGCTCTGCCAACTTTCTTGTATTGGCGTTTTGCAACTTGGTTGCAGCGTTGATTTCTGGCACAAGATAGAGTTTCAAAGTCTCTTTCTTTCTCAATCCCTTCTGGTAAATGTCAAGATAGAGGCTGATGTTGCCACCTGCTATCTTCTTTTCTCGGATGCGCACAGGCTCCTTCAAACGGATTTCCTTCTTCTTTCGTCCCATTTCATTTCCTTTCTTTTCTGATGTTAATATATTCTTTTATAACTGATTATCAAGCATTTAGCTTGCGATACAAAGATAATACAACGAGGGACAAAAACGAGACAAAAGTGGGTAAACAATCCGCTAATTTAGGAAAGAATAACGAACCAATCCAAAATCGGCTTTCATTCCTAATAGACTGTAAATCAGTGATATTACATCACCTTGCTATCCTTTCATTTCCGATGGTTAGACTCGCTTGGGATAATTGGTGGTTACTGGTGGATACTACAAATGTGCATGGCACTGGCTGCCCTGTTCGCTATTGTGATG
>OIXS01001082.1_pt1 | contig 14565 bp, 11 predicted proteins | sample 1587841 | NCBI WGS metagenome assembly OIXS01 (sample SAMN03283254) | human gut metagenome | biome: human-associated habitat; material: feces | host: Homo sapiens | place: USA | collected 2013
GCTTACTGCCACTCTTAAAATTTTAGAACGTGGTCTTGACAAGGGGCCCATTATAATTATTGACGGTCAGCATCGCCTGTACGGGTATTCTGATACCGAGTATGCTAACAAGAACGCTATTCCTGTTGTTGCGTTTGTAAATCTTGACCCGCATAAACAGATGGAACTGTTTATGGATATTAATGAGAACCAAAAAGCAGTTCCAAAAACGTTGCGCGTTGTGCTTAACGGTGAGCTTCTGTGGACATCACAAAATAAAAACGATCAACGCGAAGCTCTCAGATCTCGCCTGGCACAGCAACTTGGCATGGACAAGAATTCTCCTCTTTATCAGAGAATAAAGCTGACAGAGGATGTACAGGATTCTGAACAGATGTGTTTGACGGTTGCGGCGATTCAGTCAGCGCTTAAGTTGTCTAATTTCTTTTCGACATACGACAGCGCAGGAAACTCAATTACTCATCAGGGCTCTTTTGACAAAGACGATCTTCAGAGTACCTATAACCTGTTCTTTCCGTTTATCCGAAATATGCTGACGTTTATAGCGGATAAATGCAAGAATGAATGGGATAAAGGAAAGTCTGGTATTTTAGCTCATAACCGCGGCGTACAGGGGTGCATCCGGGTGATTAGCGATATTGTTGATTTTCTCTGCTCGGACGGGAGTATCAATCCTTTAAACGGGAATATAAATGATACCTATAATGGCGTAAAGCTTTATCTGGAGAGGCTTGTTGATTATATCAATGGAGCATCCGATGAAGAAAAAAATCAATTTATCAAACTTGCGGGCGCGGGTGCAGGTGCTGATAAACGTTACTGGCGCAGGTTTCAGCTCGAGGTAAATAAACATCACCCGGAATTTAAACCGGCAGGACTATCTGATTATCTTCTGAACGAAACACAGCAGTTCAACGCAAAAGCAAGGATTTATATCGACGAGATTGAACGTAAGGCAAAAGATATTGCTAAAGATAAGCTGAAATCAGCATATGGGGATCAGTGGTTTGCCAAAGGGCTCCCGAAAAATATTGCGGTGCGCGCCCAAAGTTCCGCATATAGTAGAAATCTTGATATTGATGCCGGAAAAGTTTCTGGAGCCAAGGTGGAGCCGTGGGATTTCATTACACTGGCTGATCTCAGTAAAATTGTTGTCAATGGCTCGAACTGGAGCAGTATTTTTGAGAATGTATTTGTCCGTCCGGAAGAACAAGGGAAACTCGGAGATAAGAATATCAAAACAGATTGGATGATAAGAGCGGATGCGGTAAGACACAATATGAATGGAACAGCGGGTAGCTCTTACAGCGTTAAGAAGACAGATTTTGATGAGCTTGAATCGGTCTACAAATGGCTGTACAGTAAAAAAAAGTAAATATGCCCCGAGTAACTGAAATCGCTCGGATTCTGGGTTGTACGGGTAGCAATGTCTGTTATTTGCTTCGCAGAGGACGAATCAAAGGAACACGGACTTCTGCCGGGTGGGTGGTGTCGGATCAAGCTGTTCAGGATTACCTGGCCGGTCCGAGAAGATTGCCACGTCCCGTCAAGAACAAAATTTTCAAAGGACAGAAATTCGGGTATTGGACTGTCCTGGATCCAGATGCTGGGAAAAATAAAAACGGCCAGAGAACTGCCCTGGTCCAGTGTATCTGTGGAAAAACGAAAAAACTTGCTATCATTGATTTGTTGTATGGTCATAGCCGGTCCTGCGGTTGCCGTAGAACAGAACATCCCACTCCGGAGCAGCAGAAAGGAAGAGAAAAGGGCCAGGAAATCCTGAAACAGATTCAGAATGCAGGTTTCACTGGCCGGTACCTGGATAAGTGTGTTAACAAAAACAGCCGTTCTGGTCATACCGGGGTGTGCTGGCGGAAAAATATGCAGAAGTATTATGCCTACATTATGGTGGATTGGATGCAGATCCCGTTGGGGCACTATGAGAAATTAGAGGATGCCATTGCTGCCCGGAAAGCAGCCGAAGAAAAATACTTTCGGCCTAGGCAGGAAAGAGTGGATGCCATCAAAAAAAAGAATGGTTAAGGACTAAATGGAAATCAAAATAATATGGAAATATTAGGATGCTCATTATGAGCATCCATTTTTTTATCCTAAAAAGTACTTAACGATAGCTGTTTTGTCCTATTACTCTTGAAAGCTATTTTTCAGGAGGTGTCCATTATGACGGACAAACAGAAACAGCAGATTATTGCCTTGCGCCGTGATGGGGCAGGGTATGGCAGCGTAGCTAACCAATTAGGACTATCCATCAATACAGTGAAATCATTTTGCAGGCGACACAGCCTGACGGCACCGCCGACAGATTCCCTTTGTGAGCAGTGTGGCAGGCCCATCGCACAGAACCCGGGACGGAAGCGGAAACGGTTCTGCTGTGACGCCTGCCGAAACAAGTGGTGGAACAGCCACCTTGACCTGGTAAAGCGAAAGACTGTCTATACTTTTACCTGCCCAACCTGCGGAAAAGAATTCACCGTCTATGGCAACAGCCATCGGAAGTTCTGCTCCCATGCCTGCTATATTGCTTATCGGTTTGGGGGTGTACGCCATGGATAAGAGGTCATTTCAAAATGAAACAACCTTCCAAGTGACGATGCATCTGGCAAGGACGATGCTGGCGGCAAAGCTCCTCACCGAGAAGGAGTACCGGAACTTCGAACAGGCGATGATTCGTCAATATCAGCCATTTTCAGGGAACTTATACACTTGATAATTGTATCAAACAGAGTGATATATAGTGTCGAAAGGAGCTGATTTGATGCGGACTATCCATAAGATTGAACGAAGTATACCGAATTTAAGACAGCGCAAAAAAGTCGCAGCCTATGCCCGCGTATCCGTGGACTCGGAACGGATGCATCATTCCCTATCGGCACAGGTCAGCTATTACAGCAGCCTCATACAGAAGAACCCAGAGTGGGAATATGCCGGGGTATATGCTGACTACGGGATTTCCGGGACAAGGATAAAGAAACGGCAGGAATTCCAGCGGATGTTAGAAGATGCCGAAGCTGGGAAGATAGATATTATCTTGACCAAGTCCATCCAGCGTTTCGCCCGCAATACCTTGGATCTTCTACGCACGGTACGCCACTTGAAAGAGATTGGCGTTGAAGTGTGGTTCGAAAAGGAAAATATCCATACTCTGAGCGGTGAAGGAGAACTGATGCTGACTATCCTGGCCTCCTTTGCCCAGGAAGAAAGCCGTTCTATCAGTGACAATATCAAATGGCGATTCAAAAAGAAATTTGAACAGGGCATCCCGCATGCCAAGTTCTTTGTTTATGGCTATCGTTGGGAAGGCAATAATCTGGCTACCGATCCGTATGAAGCAAAAGTGGTTCAAAGAATCTTCGAGGATTATCTGAGCGGCAAGACCAGAAAAGATATCGTACGAGAACTTAAAGAGGAAGGCATCCGTACCATGTATGGAAATTTCTTCAAAGACGCCAGCATCCGGCAGATTCTCACGAATCCTGTCTATACTGGTCTTCTCGAAATTCAGAAAACATTTGTGGTTGATCCAATCAATAAGCATCAAATATATAATCACGGCGAAAAAGATAAATACGTGGTGGAACATCATCATGAAGCGATTATAGAGCCCGGCGTGTTTGAACAGGTTCAGGTGGAGATGGCGCGACGCAAACAGGATGGTCTCCAAAAGGGCGGTTATGCCAGAAAGTTTCTGAATACCTGCTGCTTTACCGGCGTAATCAAATGCGGAATCTGTGGAAAAAGCTATACGCATGTTGTCCGCAGATATAAAGGTAAGGTCAGTGAATACTGGGCTTGTGAATCGCACAAGGGCAAAGAAACGAACTGCGGCGCTCACGGTTCCATCCCAGAGCCAGCGTTAAAGAAAGCCTGTGCATCCGTCCTTGGGACTGAAGACTTCGAAGAACAGGAATTCCTGCAAAAGGTGGCAAAGATTGTGGTTCCGGCTTATAAAAAGCTAATGTTCTATATGACCGATGGCCGGGTAATAGAAAAGAATTGGGAATCTACAGCATTGAAGGACTGCTGGAATGAAGCATTGAAGAAAAAGCAGAGAAATTGGATGACGCGATACCGACAGAACGGTGGAGCTGGCCGCTTTACGGTTTTCTCAGGACGTATCCGGTGTCCAAGATGCGGGGTAACGTTCATCCGCACCTTGGATAAGCGCAAGGACGGGGCTGTCCCATACTGGCGGGTTCGAGGCAGACATAAATGTATACACAGAACAGGTATCAAGGAGGATACCTTGAAAAAGATTGCAGCATCCATCCTTGGAATTCCCGAATTTGATGCGGAAGTGTTCAAAACCAAAATAAAAGATATCGAGATTCAGGAGGACGGAAGCCTGGTGTTCAGATTCCTGGATGGCCATACTGAAGGAGTGAATTTACTATGAGGGTAGTTCAAAGAATACCAGCAACGATTCGAAACTTTAAAACAAAGCCGCTTGATACTCAACAAAAACGACGGGTCGCCGGCTATGCTCGCGTATCAACAGACCATGATGACCAGATTACCAGCTATGAAGCGCAGGTAGACTATTATACTCATTATATTAAGGGGCGGGATGATTGGGAATTTGTCGGCATATATACCGATGAAGGCATCTCAGCCACCAACACCCGTCACCGCGATGGCTTCAAGAGGATGGTCAAGGATGCCATGGATGGAAAAATCGACCTCATCGTCACGAAGTCGGTCAGCCGCTTTGCCAGAAATACCGTTGACAGCCTGACGACGGTACGCAAGCTCAAGGACAAGGGCATCGAGATATATTTCGAGAAGGAAAACATCTGGACACTCGATGCCAAGGGCGAGCTGCTCATCACCATCATGAGTTCCCTGGCACAGGAAGAAAGCCGGAGTATCTCGGAAAACGTTACCTGGGGGCATCGGAAACGATTCGCTGACGGCAAGGTGAGTGTGCCGTTTGAACATTTTCTCGGATATGACCGGGGGCCGGACGGCAATTTGGTTGTCAACAGGGAACAGGCAAAGACTGTAAAGCTGATTTACCGCCTGTTCTTGGACGGGTATACCTTCCATTCCATTGCTAAAGAACTGATGACAAGAGGACTGGAAACCCCGACAGGAAAGAAAAAATGGTACCAGGGGACGGTAAAAAGTATCCTGACGAATGAAAAATACAAAGGCGATGCCTTGTTGCAGAAGCGCTTCACCGTCAACTTTCTGACCAAAGAAACGAAGGCGAATGAAGGGGAAGTGCCGCAGTACTATGTGGAAAATAATCATGAAGCTATCATCAGCCCGCAGGTCTTCGACTGGGTGCAGGAAGAAATCAAGCGGCGGTGTGAAGGCAGGAGCCGCTACAGCGGCGTATCCATTTTTTCCAGCAAAGTCAAGTGCGGCCAGTGTGGCAGCTGGTACGGTGCCAAGGTCTGGCACTCGACAGATAAATACCGCCGAACCATCTACCATTGCAACGATAAGTTCAAATACCACTGCAAGACACCGCATCTGACGGAAGAAGAAATAAAGGATATTTTCGTGAAAGCTGTCAATCAGCTCATCAGCAACAAAGAAGTAGTTTTGGGTAATATCACCCTGCTGAAGGAACAGCTTACCGACACTGCAACTTTGGAAAAGGAACGTGACAGGCTCAGCACGGATTTAGAGCTGATGGCTGACAAAGTACAACAGCTTATCGCCGAAAATGCACGGGGCGCGCAGAATCAGGATGATTACGAGCGGAACTACAATGAGCTGGTCGGACGGTATGAAAATGAGAAGAAGCAGTATGACAAGACTTGTGAAGCCATCCAGTATCGTGAGAGAAGGCGCCGCCAGATAGACAGCTTCATCGAGGCGCTTCGGGGCCAGGAACTCATCAAGGAGTTCGATGTCCGGCTTTGGGGCAGCATGGTGGATTTTATCATGGTATATAGTAAGGAGGATATTAGAGTTACCTTCAAGGACGGGACAGAAATCAGAGCATAAAGAAGATAGCGGTCATCAGTAGGTTGAATACCATGCTGATGACCGCTTTTTCGTCTTAGTTTCGGTTCTATGATATAATAATTGTCAAGAAAGTCGAAAGTAGGAGGTGGAAAAATGAATTTCTATGAAGAAGCTATAGCAAGAAAGTATATGACTTTAATTGAGACATTGAAATGTTTGCCAGGAGTTATGCCCAATAAATCAAAAGAATTAATAGATAATGCTTTGGAAATGAACTTTATCCCGGGTTCGTTAGAAATAGCGGATTTTTGCTATCGTGTTGGTGAAACAGAATTGTTACAAGAAGAATATGAGGAAATTCATATAGAATTAGAATCTTTTTATGGAACAACTATAAAGACAAGCCCTCAAGGGGCTAAGGTACTTATGAAATTATATCACAATGGAGATTTGGTTATGCATAAAGGAAAATGCATAACTGAGGCACCTGAATTGCAGGCATATATTGATAAGGAAAGTTACTTTAGGGAAGAAGCTGACAGAATTAGGCGGGAAGATGAATATAGAAAATACCTCATCAAGAATCCAGATGAAATCAAAGAATCCGATTTTTCGTATTCCCTATTGAACGATGTGTTCTATCACAAGTTTGGTGCATTTCGGGGCAATAAAACAATAATTCTTGATGGCATTAAAGTTAATAAGTCCGTATTCGTTTATCAAAGCATTTCAGGAAAAACACACGATTCAGAAGTCATAATTAGTTGGACTGATTCTAAGGGGGAAGGTCACAAACTATGCAAACCCAGCTTCTATAGCGAGAATAGAAGAAATGATCCCGACCGAAATTGGGGCCTGCCGGAATAGATTGAAGGTAGTGGTTTTGTTTTAAAAGAGAATTAAGTTTGTCATCGAACCATAAATATATGCACACGGGGGTGTTCAAAATTCTGACTATCGTTCGATTGTATCAAATAAGGACACCTTTGAGACGATATTTATACGACCGGTGCCACCTTGGAAGCTTGTGCCAAAACACTAAAAAAAGCCGGCGCCGTTACCGTGACCGGATTGGTCATGGCCAGCGGCGGCCGCTAAAAAAAACGCTTCTTTCCCCTGCTTTTGGGAAAGAAGCGTTTTGTATTGATCTGATTTTTAACCTAATGTTTCTATGAAAGCTTTGACAATTTCCGGATCGAAGAGTAACCCGGAGGCGCTGAATAATTCACGGATGGCCTGGGATTTGGTCTTGGCCCAAAATTCAGTACTCGGATTGATGATCGTATCGTAGTAGTCGGCTACAGCAATGATACGGGCACCGAGGGGGATGTTTACACCCCGCAAATGCTTGGGAAAACCGGAACCATCCCAGCGTTCATGATGATAGACAATGTAAGGGATAATATCCTGGCAACAGGGGATATTTTCCAATAAATTGCCACCGGCTGCGGCATGCCGCTTGTACATTGCCTTTTCACTGCGGTTCAGATAAGGAATTTTACTCAGCAGCATATTAGAAACAAAAAGCAGGCCAACATCGTGAAGCAGTGCGGCATGCTTAATTTGTCCGATTTCGCTTTTGGGAAGTGCTAGTTTAGCGGCTACGCTGACGCTGTAATTCGCTACCTGCAGGGAATGCAAGTACAGCCGTTGATTTTTAAATTGTATAAATTGAAGTAATTCCGCCGTTATCGAATCGAGCGATTCCCGCTCTTCCGAACCGATACCGGCAGATTGCTTAAGTGACATCATGAACATAAGGACAAAACCTTTCCGTAAAACTTATGACTTTCTCTTCTGATACGTCCGGGCACGCTTGCTGCGTTTGGGATGGCGCAGAATCGTAAACATTTTGGCACTGGTCCGTTTGATGCGGGCCCCGGTATTTTTCATTCTCCGTACGGTCGTGATTTTATTCTTGCGCTTAGGGCGCATATCACGGATAGAGCCAAAATCGCCGCGGCGTATGCTCGTGGCTTTAATCCGGTCAGACTGCAAGCTGAGCTTCAAGGCACTCATGATCTTACTGGCCTGGATATCTGTATTAAAACTGTAAATATCGATGGCTGCGTAGGACAGATCCGGGTATACGTGCATGCACAAATGGGCATTGCCGGAAACGGCAATACAAGTCAGCTCGTTATCGCGGTGATAAAAACTGGCGCCTTCCAGTGTCGCACCGACGAGCTCTAACGCACGCTCAACAAGAGGCCGAAGGTCTTCCGGACTCGAAAATGCAGCCTTACAATTATAAAAGTCGATCAGTAAGTGTTTCCCTAACATATTATTCATAAAATCCACCTGTCGTTTAGTTACAGTTAATTATATAATTTTTTAGCGTGCTTGTAAACGTGATTTCAAAATACGAAATATGTCTACCTTAGCATACTGATTTAGTATGCAGAAACGGAAGAAAGGAATTGACAACGCCATAGGGTGCCAAATAGTGCCGCTGTCAGGGCAGCGGCAGCAGCCTATATGACAAGGGTATTAGGTCTGATGGCATAATACACTATATATTACAGGATGATTCCCTATCTGTCCAGTGAAATAAAAGAAAATGTGAAAAAAACTGCCATTTGTAATGCAAAACACGCTGCAGTGCGTCGGGCACTGCAGCGTGTCAGTCTCTTTAGAAAGAGAAGAAAGGATTATGCTTCTTGCTGCCGGTAAGGCGTAAAGGTAAACTGGCCGTTTTCGTAGCCAATGGAAACGGTATCGCCTTCGCGGACGGCACCACTGATGATGTCGCGGCTCAGGGCCGTTTCGACCGTATGGACGATGAGGCGGCGCAGGGGACGGGCACCGAACTGCGGGTTGAAGCCCTGGTCGGCCAGCTGCTGCAACGCTTCGTCGGTCCAGGTCAGATGTACCTTGACCTGTTTTTCCAGACGTTCGCTCAGCCGTTTGAGGAGGATAGACGCGATGTTCTGGACCTGTTCCTTGCCGAGAGCATTGAAGACGACGATGTCATCGACACGGTTCAGGAATTCCGGACGGAAGTACTGTTTGAGCAGTTCCCGTACTTCTTTATCAGCCTGTTCAAAGCTGTCGGCTTCGAGAATCTGGTGCGAGCCCAGGTTGCTGGTCATGATGATGATCGTATTCTTGAAGTTGACGACACGGCCCTTGCCATCGGTCAGACGGCCGTCATCGAGGATTTGCAGGAGGACGTTGAAGATATCCGGATGGGCCTTTTCGATTTCATCGAGGAGGATGACGCTGTACGGGTGACGGCGTACGGCTTCTGTGAGCTGGCCGCCTTCGTCATAGCCGACGTATCCCGGAGGCGCCCCGATGAGACGGGAGACCGTGTGCTTTTCCATGTATTCGCTCATATCGATACGGATAATATTGCGTTCGTCGTCGAAGAGTGTTTCTGCCAGCGTCTTAGCCAGTTCAGTCTTGCCGACACCGGTCGGGCCGAGGAAGATGAACGAGCCGATAGGACGGTTCGGGTCCTTGATACCGGCGCGGGCACGAATGATGGCATCGCTGACGACGCGGACAGCTTCGTCCTGGCCGACAACGCGTTCGTGGAGCGTATCATCGAGGTGGAGCAGTTTTTCCCGTTCGCCGGTCATCATCTTGGTGACAGGAATGCCGGTCCAGCGGCTGACGACGGAGGCGATATCTTCTTCGCCTACTTCTTCCTTCAGGAGCTGCGAATCTTTATGTTCAGCCAGGAACTGTTCCTGGTCGTCCAGCTGTTTCTGCAGTTCCGGCAGTTTGCCATATTTCAGTTCCGATGCCTTGGCCAGGTCGTAGTCCCGTTCGGCTTTGGCCATTTCGTTCTTTACAGAATCCATTTCCTTCTTGATGGCCTGCGTGCGCAGGATGGATTGCTTTTCTTTATCCCATTTTTCCTTGAGCTCCGTTTCCTGGGCCTTCAGTTCTTCTTTCTTTTCCGTAATCTTTGCCAGGCGTTCCTTGGAGGCGTCGTCTGTTTCCTTGTTCAGGGACTGTTCTTCGATTTCCAGCTGCATAATTTTATGGCGGATTTCGTCGAGCGGCGCCGGCATGGATTCGATTTCCGTACGCAGCTTAGCTGCGGCTTCATCGACCAGGTCGATGGCTTTATCCGGCAGGAAGCGGTCGGAAATGTACCGGTCCGAAAGGACGGCAGCGGCGACGAGGGCTTTATCACGGATGCGGACGCCGTGATGGACTTCATAGCGTTCCTTCAGGCCACGCAGGATAGTGATCGTATCTTCTACAGATGGCTGGTTGACCATGACCGGCTGGAAACGGCGTTCCAGAGCGGCATCCTTTTCGATGTACTTTTGGTATTCGTTCAGCGTCGTGGCGCCGATGCAGCGTAATTCGCCACGGGCCAGCATCGGTTTCAAAATGTTGCCGGCATCCATGGAGCCTTCGGAGGCACCGGCACCGACGACGGTGTGGATTTCATCGATGAAGAGGAGAATCTGGCCTTCCGATTTGGAAATTTCATTGAGTACGGATTTCAGTCGTTCTTCAAATTCACCGCGGTACTTAGCACCGGCAATGAGGGAGCCCATGTCGAGGGAGTAGAGGGTTTTGTTCTTCAACGATTCCGGTACGTCGCCGGCGATGATACGCTGGGCCAGGCCTTCGACGATGGCCGTCTTGCCGACGCCCGGTTCACCGATGAGGACCGGGTTGTTCTTCGTCCGGCGCGAGAGGATTTCTACGGTACGGCGGATTTCATCGTCACGGCCGATGACCGGGTCGAGTTTGCCTTTGCGGGCTGCGGCGGTCAGGTCGCGGCCGTATTTTTCCAGGGCCTTATAGTTGCTTTCCGGATTATCGGAATTGACGTTTTGTTTACGGTTCTTGCGGATGGCCGACATGATCTTATCTTTGACCAGGCCAAATTCACGACAGAGGTTCTGGACGTCGCTGTCGCTTTCTTCGGCAATCCCGAGAAGCAGGTGTTCCGTGCTGATGTATTCATCGTGCATGGATTCGGCATACTGCTGTGCCTTGCCGATGACCCGGGCCATTTCGACGGCCATGGACATCTGGCTCTGGCCCTGGACGGACGGAATCTTTTTGAGGAGCTGTTCCAGGCGGGCCTGGAGCATGGGCACATCAGTGCCGCATTCCGTAAAGATGGTAGACAACAAGCCTTCCGGTTCTTTAACCAGGCCCATGAGGACATGGACCGATGTAATTTCCTGATTATAATGAAGTGCTGCTATCTGTTGAGCCGTCTGAAAGGCTTCGATGACTTTTTGTGTGTATTTTTCGTTTCCCATAACTAAGACCTCCTTGCGTATGGTGCAAGTCTGTGCAGTAAGATAGTGAACAACTAAGTTCAAGTATCATTATACTCATAAAAGTCAAAAAGTCAATAGAACAAAAGGAAAAAGACAAAAAATGAAAAAATAAACAAAAAAAGACCCGCTCATTCCGGGTGGAAGGCGGGTGACTCGTAGTAATCGGCATGGCCCTTGCGGGCTGTACGGGCCGTAAAGCAGTAGTGCTGTATTTCTGTAGCGCGAAGGTCCAGCGCCAGCTGCGCCTGGCCTAAGGGGGAGAGGGCGGGCCGGCTGTCTTTGACGCGGTTAAGCATGGGGAAATGCGTGGCAGCTTCCTTAATCAGGGCAGCACCGCGACGGTTCAAAGCGAGAATGCGGCCATATTGGGGCCCTTCGCTGTACGACGCATCCATCAGGGACTGTGACGGCTGGAGCAGTGTATAGGCTCCCATGCGGCACAGACGGCTGTAGGCGTAGCGTTTGGTCTTTACGGCCGCTAGGGCAGCTTCATAGGAAAGAGCCTCGCTCATCATGCGGTACCAGCGGTTTTCCAGGCCTTCGCTAAAGGCCGGGAGGGTGGCCAGCTTTTCCGGCGTGAGCAAGCGGTTTTGGAGAAGTACGAAATCGCCGTAGCGGTCATAGTCCGTATAGGCGCCGCTGGCCAGAAGTTTTTTTACGGCAGCCTGGCAGTTGGGCGGCAAATAGGCTGCAGCCTGGTCTGTCAGACCCCGGGCCGTAAGCTCGTGCCGTAAGGCCGAAGCACTCGTATACGTACCGCAAAGACCACTGGTATGATCACTGCCTTGCCGGGGTACGGGAAGAAAGGCAAGTTCCTGGCCGGAGGCGGTGATAGCCTTTGCGTATTCTAACGCCAGAAGCGCATTGGGCTGCTGCAACAGGGAGGCCAGATCCGGGGCCGCTGCTGCTATGGCGTCAGTCAGGGCCTGGCCGGCCGTACGCCCGTGTCCGCTGGCGCTGCATTCTCGGGCTATGCGGGCCAGGCGCAGGAAATCGCCGGCTGTCCCTGCTTCGACGCCGCAGGCCAGGTGTGTGCAGCCCAGCCGTATTGCCAGGCCTGCGCCGCCGGCTGCAAACCCGGCGGCACTCGACAGGGCGTAAACTGCCGGCAGCTCTACGACGCAGTCCGCTCCGTTTTCTACGGCCATGGAAGCACGCTGCCATTTAGAGAAGAGGGCCGGTTCACCGCGCTGGACGAAGGACCCGCTCAGGATGACGACGAGCGCTGCATGAGGACCAAAGTGCCGGCGCAGTGTAGTGAGTAAATACGCGTGGCCCGTATGAAAAGGATTGAATTCAGCAATGATGGCAATAGCAGCAGGCATGGCAGACTCCTTAAGGAACTAATAGATAATACATAGTATATTATACGGGCAAAAACGGGTATTTAACAGGGATTTAACGAGACATTTTACAATTTCTTCTTTTTCTCTTTTCTAGAATATGCTATAATTAAACAAGTCTGTTAGAAAGCATAATAGGTGATAGTATGAAGAGAATGAAAAAATTCCTGGTTTCCGCGCTGGCTGCGGCTTCCTTTTTCCTTTTGACTGGTTGCGGTAACGAAACCATCATGGAAGAATACAGCTTCGGCTATACGCAGCTCAAATCCGGCAATTCAGAGGTATATCTGATGACACCTGTCCAATTAGGTGAAATGCATCAAAAAGACGGAACCAATTTTTATGGTGCCAACGATGCCCATTGGATTATTACGGCAGAATCCCGGCCGGCCAGCAGCACATCTGTGCAGGCGTGGGCGGAAGAACCTACGTATATGCTAGCGCAGACGGCAACACTTTCTGATCTGCAGAAAACAGTAACGCAGACCACTGTTCTTGATAAGCCGGCGACGGAAGTTGAAGCGACCTTTAACCTCAACGTCCAGGGCCGTACGGTCAAGATGGCAGGGCGCAGCCTGTTTTTTGAAGATAAAGACCAAGTATGGGATATTACATATTTGTACTCAGACAACGATGCTGTAGGCAAAGAGGTAATTGATCATGTCTTTGGTCAAATCAAAAATAATTAGAAGAATACACGAAAGAAGGTAAATTGCATGATCGTATTGGTTGTAAACTGCGGCAGTTCGTCCTTGAAATACCAGTTGGTAAACATGGACAATGAAGAAGTCATGGCAAAAGGGTTGGTAGAAAAAATCGGACTTTCCGATTCTCTGCTGACACACAAATGGAATGGCCAGAAAAAAGAAGTACAGCAGTCTATTCCGGATCATCAGGTTGCAGTAAAGATGGTATTGGACATCCTTACTGACGCAGAATGCGGCGTTATCAAATCGATGGACGCTATCGACGCTGTTGGCCACCGTGTTGTCCATGGCGGGGAAGAATTTGCTTCCTCCACAGTTATTAACGACGAAGTCATGAAAGCCCTGGAAAAATGCTCTGCCATGGCTCCGCTGCACAACCCGCCGAACATTATCGGTATCAACGCCTGCAAAGCTATTATGCCGAACGTACCGCAGGTTGCTGTATTTGATACGGCATTCCATCAGACAATGCCGCCGAAAGCTTTTATGTATGGCCTTCCGTATGAATTGTATAAAGAAGACGGCATTCGCCGTTATGGCTTCCACGGCACAAGCCATCGCTATGTAGCCGGCCAGATCGCCAAAGTCATGGGCGTACCGCAGGAAAAACTCCGCGTTATCAACTGCCACTTGGGTAACGGCTCTTCCTTAGCTGCTATCAAATATGGCAAATGCGTAGATACGACGATGGGCTTCACACCGCTCGCCGGCGTCCTCATGGGTACACGCTGCGGCGATATCGACCCGGCTATCGTCCTCAACGTTATGGACAAGCACAACCTGTCCACGAAAGAAATGGACACGCTCATGAACAAGAAATCCGGCGTACTCGGTATTTCCGGCGTTTCCAGCGACTTCCGTGATCTCGGCGAAGCTGCCAAAGAAGGTAACGAACGCGCTCAGCTCGCCCTCGATATGTTCCACTATCAGGTACGCAAACTGATCGGTGCCCTGGCTGCTGCTATGGGCGGCGTTGACGTCATCACCTTTACGGCCGGCGTTGGCGAAAACGGTATCGAAGATCGCGCAGCTATCTGCGAAGGCCTCGAATACTTAGGCGCAAAACTTTGCCCGGAACGCAACAACGTACGTGGTAAAGATGCACTCATCAGCACGGACGACTCTACAGTTAAACTGTATGTCATCCCGACAAACGAAGAAATCATGATTGCCCGCGATACAAAGGAACTCGTTTCCAAATAATTTGCGGCAGTAGTCAGCAGATACCTGGTTGAGGGGCCGGGCATTGGAATGTTGCAGTACATACTGCCTGCTTCTGATGCCCGGCCCTTTTTCCATAGCAGAAAGGAGGGGAAT
>OIXS01001086.1_pt1 | contig 14522 bp, 14 predicted proteins | sample 1587841 | NCBI WGS metagenome assembly OIXS01 (sample SAMN03283254) | human gut metagenome | biome: human-associated habitat; material: feces | host: Homo sapiens | place: USA | collected 2013
TGATGGTGCCGCAGTCCACCAGCTCCTGCACATAGGAGTGGTCGTGGGTGAGCTGGGTCAGTTTACCGCCCCGGCAGAGGTAGGCGCGGGAATCGCCCGCGTGGCAGAGGGTGGCTTCCCCACCCCGCACCAGTGCGCAGACCGCCGTGGTGCCCATACCGGCCAGCGATTCCTCGTGGGCAGCTTTGTTGAACACATAGCGGTTGGCACTGATGAGGGCCTTTTTCAAAAAAGCTCCCTCCTGCCCTGCTCCGCACTGGGCGTACTGCTCCTGAAACACCTGTTCGATGACATTGCAGGCCCCCTGTGAGGCCTCGCGGCCGCCTTTGGCACCGCCCATACCGTCACACACCAGTGCCCAGACAGCACCGCCAGGCAGCTCCCCGGCACGGTAATCATCCTGATTTTCCTGCCGGATGCGGCCCACATCCGTTTTTCCTGCTAGTTTCATAGGCTTCTCCTCTTGCGATTTACGCCTTACCATTCATTTCGTCCCGGCGCAGCTGGCCGCAGGCGGCGCTGATCTCGCTGCCAAGACGGCGGCGTACCGTGGCGTTGACCCCCAGGCTCTCCAGCTTTTTCTGGAAGCGCTGGACATTGGCGGCATCGGTAGCTGAGTAGGGGCTTCCGTCCACCGGGTTGATGGGAATGAGGTTCACATGAGCACCCATGCCCCGGATGAGGTCGGCCAGCTGTCTGGCGCAGGCATCGGAATCATTGACACCGCGCACCATCGAATACTCAAAGCTTACCCGGCGGCCCGTGGTCTCCTGATAGCGGCGAACGGCGGGCATCAGCACCTCCACGGGGTAGGCATCATTGACCGGCATCATGCCGCTGCGGATCTCGTTGTTGGGGGCATGCAGGGAGACCGAAAGAGTCAGCTGCAGCTTTTTCTCAGCCAGCTGGTCGATTTTGGGCACCAGACCGCAAGTGGAAAGGCTGATGTTGCGCATTCCGATGTTCACGCCCTCCGGGGAGGAGATGTTCTCAAGGAAGCGCATGACCTCGTCAAAATTATCCAGCGGTTCCCCGATGCCCATGAGGACGATGTGGGAGATGCGCTCCCCGATGTCCTTCTGGGCGGTATAGATCTCAGAGCAGATCTCACCGGCTTCCAGGTTGCGCACCCGGCCTGCCTGGGTGGAGGCGCAGAAGCGGCAGCCCATCCGGCAACCCACCTGAGTGGAGACGCAGACCGTGTTGCCGTAGTGGTAGCGCATGACAACGGTCTCGATGCAGTTGCCATCGGCCATCCGCAGCAGATATTTCACGGTGCCGTCCTTGGCTTCCTGCCGGCGCTCGATCTTGGGGGCAGCAATGTAAAACTGCTCTTCCAGCTTTGCCAGCAGTGTCTTGGGCTGGTCGGTCATGGCAGAAAACTCGGTGACCAGCTTCTGGTGCACCCAGTGGAAGATCTGCTTTGCCCGGAAGCCCGGCTGACCCATAGCTTTCAGCGCAGCGGTCAGCTCGGCCAGCGTCAGGGAAGAGATACAGCGTTTTTGTTCCATGGTATTCTCCTATGAATCAATACGAACCGGACGGCGGGTTCATTGGGTTTTCTGCATGGCGCAGAGGAAAAAGCCGTCCATCCCGGTGCGGGTGGGCACCGAGAGCGCCCCGTGCTCCCCCACTGTCATTCCGTCAGGGAACGCCACAGCGGGCCGGACCACCCGGAACTCCGGGTGGCGGGCAAGGAATGCCGCCACCTGCTCCTCGTTCTCAGCGGGGTCGATGGTACAGGTGGAGTAAACCAGCCGCCCGCCTGCTTTCAGCAGAGCGGCTGCTGTGTCCAGAATGGACGACTGGGTGGCCAATAATTCATCGTGGCGTGCTTTTTCCAGCGTCTTATAGCGGATATCCGGCTTTTTTGCCAGAATGCCCAGGCCGCTGCAGGGAACATCCACCAGAATGCGGTCTGCGGCGGGCAGCTTTGGGTTGGGGCGGGTGGCATCATTGCAGAGGGCGGTGACATGGGCAAAGCCCATCCGTTCCACAGCGCTCCGGATGAGCCCGACCCGGTGCTCTGCCACATCGCAGCTGTACAGTGCGCCCTGCCCCTGCATCTCCTCGGCCAGCAGCAGCGTTTTGCCGCCGGGTGCCGCGCAGAGGTCGATCACGGTATCGCCGGGCTTTGCCTCCACACAGAGGGCTGCCAGCTGGCTGGCCTGCCCCTCCACATGGAAACAGCCCTCCTTGAAGAGCGGGTGCTCCGCCGGGCTGCCCTCGAACTTTGCCAGCACACTGCCGGGCACAAGGCCGGGCTGCGCACTCTTCACGCCGCTTTCCAGCAGCTTTTCGCAGAGGGCCGCAGCATCCATTTTCAGGCAGTTGGCCCGCAGGCTGGTGCAGCCGCCGTCGGCGGTGTGGGTCAGGATGCCCAGCGCTTCCTCGGGGTAATGGGTGCGCAGAAACTCTGCCACATCCTGCCCCGCAGAGCCCAGCACCATGAGGCGCTGGGTCTCGTTCCGGAAGCGGGCAGTTTCCAGATCATAATTGCAGGCCTTGCGCAGGACGGCATTGACCAGCCCGGACGCACTCGCCTTTTTGAAGGTGCGGGTCAGCTTGACGGCCTCGTTCACCGCCGCCGACACCGGCACCTGCATATAGCGGGCCTGCGCCAGTGCGGCCCGCAGGATCTCGCGCACCTGCGGGTCCAGCCTGGCAAGGCCCTTGGGCAGGAACTGTTCCAGAATGAAATCCAGCGTGCCCTGATGTTCCAGCACGGTGTAGAAGATGGCACCGGCAAAGGCCTTATCCCGGCCCTCCAGCTTCTGGCGGCGGAGTTCGGCATCCAGCACAAGGTTTGAGAAGCCGTCCTGCTCCTGCCTGACCAGTGCAGCCACTGCCGCTGCCCGTGGATTGGCCGCCATCAGAGGGTATCCCCCGCTTTGAGGCGCAAACCAGCCGCAAAGGAGGTGCCATCCATCGGCTTTTTGCCCTCAGGCACCACATGAAGCAGCTGGACCGCGCCATCGGCACAGGCCACCGTCAGGGGCTTTGTGGAAAGCACCGTGCCGGGAGCCTCACCGTTGGAGGCAGCCACGCGGCACTCGGTCACCTTGACCTTTTTGCCGCCCGCGGTCACGAACCAGGCCATGGGCCAGGGGTTCATGCCGCGCACCCAGTTGTGGATGTGCGCAGCAGTATCGGTCAGCCTGAACTCTGCCAGCTCCTTGTCCAGCATGGGGGCCAGGGTGGCGTTCTCATGCTGCTGGGGCTGGGGCTGGAGGGTGCCAGCTTCCATGGCGGGCACCGCCTCACAGAGGACGCGGGCACCTACGGCGGTGACCCGGTCGAACAGCTCGCCGCTGGTCTCCTCCGGGCCGATGGCGATCTTCTCGCAGACCAGCACATCGCCGGTGTCCAGCCCCTCGTCCATCTGCATGATGGAAACGCCGGTCTCGGTGTCGCCGTTCAGAACAGCCCACTGCACAGGGGCGCTGCCGCGGTACTTGGGCAGCAGGGACACATGCAGGTTGATGCAGCCATACTTCGGAGCTTCCAGCACGGATTTGGGCAGGATGCAGCCGTAGGCCACCACCACGATGAGGTCAGGGGCCAGCGCCCGGATGTTGGCATCCTCGCTGCCGTCCCGCAGGGTGCGGGGCTGGAACACGGGGGTCCCATGCTCCAGAGCAACTTCCTTGACCGGGGGCGCGGTGAGCACCTGCTTGCGGCCCACCGGCTTATCCCGCCGGGTGTACACGCCGCAGATCTCGTGACCGGCGGCATACAGGGCCTTCAGGCACTCCGCGGCGATATCCGGGGTTCCCATGAACAGAATGCGCATCAGTTGTTTCCTTTCGCTTCACGGGCAGCCTTTTTGCCCTCCTCGGTGTCCTCGTAGAAATACTCGCTGGACTCCATGATGGTAATGCCATCCAGATGGTCATTCTCGTGCTGGATGCAGCGGGCCAGCAGGTTCTCAGCCTCCAGCTCGAACCAGTTGCCGTTGCGGTCCTGCGCACGCACCTTGACGGCAACGGGACGGGTCACGGCACCGTTGTGGCCGGGGAAGGACAGGCAGCCCTCGTAGGCGGTCTCCTCATCCTCAGAAACAGCCAGGATCTCGGGGTTGACGAAGTCGATGAACTTGTACTCATAATCCTCGGGGATCTCCTCGGGGGCATCGGTGGTGTCCCACACCACGAACACGCGGCGCAGCATGCCCACCTGAGGGCCTGCCAGACCCACGCCGTCGGCGGCGATCATCGTCTCCCGCATGTCATCCAGCAGGGTGGCAAGGCGGTCGTCAAAGTTGGTCACGGGGCGGCAGACCTTGTTCAGGATGGGGTCGCCCTCTTTTACGATATTGCGGATAGCCATAGTGGTACCTCCAAAATTTGTTGTGTTGTATCAGATATCCCCGTCCGAGTGCAGATCGACCACAACGGTGGCCTTGCCGGGCAGTTTTTCCTGCTCGTAGAGGGTCAGCGTTTCCCGGATGAGGTTCCGGAAACGGCGGTCGTTGCGGCACTTGACGGTGAGTTTATAGCGGTAGGAATCGTTGATCTTTTCAATGCTGCCGGGGGTGGGGCCCAGCACCCGCAGGGGCAGGTCGGGCTGTTTGGCCGCCTGTCGGCCCAGCAGGGCCGCAAAGCGGGCGGAAGCCCGGGCCACCTCGCTCTCCTTTGGCCCGGCAAAGCCCACAACGCAGAGCCCGCAGAAGGGCGGATAAAGCCCCAGCTTCCGGTAGGCGATCTCCTGCTCGAAGAACGCGTCGTAGTCCTGCGCGGCGGCAAGGTTGAGCACCGGGTTGTCCGGGTCGGTGGTCTGGATGATGGCAAAGCCGGGGTCTTTTGCCCGGCCGCTCCGGCCCACCACCTGCGTGACGAGGCTGAACACGGTCTCATAAGCCCGGAAGCCCTGGGCGAACAGGAGCGAATCGATGCCCAGCACACCCACCAGCGTCACATCCTCGAAATCCAGCCCCTTGGCCACCATCTGGGTGCCCACCATGATGTCATATTCATGCCGGGCAAACTTTGCCAGCAGCTTTTCATGGGCATCCTTGGCGGCGGTGGTATCCTGATCCATCCGCAGGATGCGGGCCTCCGGAAAGAGCTTTGCCAGCTCCTCCTCGGCCTTCTGGGTGCCAAAGCCCCGGTACTGCAGTTTTCCGCCGCAGGCGGGGCATCTGGCAGGGGGCGGGTCCAGCTGGCTGCCGCAGTAATGGCAGAGCAGCTTGTGGGCCGATTTGTGGTAGACCATGGGCACGCTGCACTTCTGGCACTTGAGCACCTCGCGGCAGTCCTCGCACTGGGCCACAGTCTGGTAACCCCGGCGGTTGAGCAGCAGAATGGTCTGCTTGCCTGCCTCAAGGTTGTGCCGGATAGCATCCTCCATGGCAAGGCTGATCTCCCGGGGGTTGCCGGAGGCAAGCTCGGCCCGCATATCCACGATCTGGACTTTGGGCAGCGGGTTGCCGCCATAGCGTTTGGTCAGGCGCACCAGCTGGGTGCGGCCATGCTGGGCGGCATAATAGCTCTCGGTGCTGGGGGTGGCGCTGGCCAGCAGGAGCAGGGCCCCGTTCTCCGCCGCGCGCTGCCGGGCCACCTCGTGGGCCGAGTAGCGGGGCGCGGATTCGGAGCGGTAGGTGTGCTCCTGCTCCTCATCAATGATGACAAGGCCGATGTTTTCCAGCGGGGAGAAGATCGCGCTGCGGGTGCCCACCACGATATCCGCGCCGCCGTCCTGGATCATCTGCCATTGGAGCAGGCGCTCGGTGTGGTTGAGGGCGGAATGCTGCACGGCCACCCGCTTACCGAATTGGCTTTTCAGCCGCAGGATCATCTGAGGGGTCAGGCTGATCTCAGGCACCAGCACCAGCGCCCGGCGGCCCATCTGCAGGCAGTGCTCGATGAGTTTCAGGAACACCAGCGTTTTGCCGCTGCCGGTCACGCCGTAGAGCAAGGCCGAGTGCGGGGCAGCATCCTCCAGCCCGGGCAGCAGCGCGTCATAGGCGGCCTGCTGCTCCTCCGTGAGAAGGATGGGCTCGTTCTTCAGCGGGATGGAAGAATACAGGTCGATGGATTTGTTTACCTTGCTGCATTCCAGCACGCCCTTGGCGCAGAGGTTGTCCAGCACCGCCCGGCTGATGCCCTTTTCCTCCAATGCAGACAGGGTGCGCTCACCCCCGGCCAGCAGGGCCACTGCGGCCAGCTGCTTGGCGGTCGGTCTGGGCTTTGGGGGCAGCGTGCCCACCAGCTTATAGGCATTTTCCGTGTGGCGGACGAGCTGCTTTTGTAGCACCGGGGTCACGCCGTCCTCCGCCACGGTGGGCTTGTACTGCGCGCCGTAGGGAATGACCGCCTTGACGGCCTCGTAGTAGGTGCAGAAGGTGCGCTCCTTCAAAAAGTACACCAGCCGCAGCAGCTCCGGGGTGAGGCAGGCAGAGGCCGGGGCCACATCGAACAGGAACTTGAGCTTTGCACTCTCCGGTTCGGCATCGCAGGCCAGCACCACACCCATCCGGGCACGGCTCCCCCGCCCGAAGGGCACCAGCACCATGCTGCCCAGCCGGACGGTATCCTGCTGGTCGGGCATGACGGCATAGGTATAGAGTTTGTCGAAATGAAAGGTCGCGTTGCTCACTGCAACGCCTACCGTTTTGGGCATTCAGGCAGCTCCTTCAAAGCGATTTAGCGGGTCAGGCCTGCACGCTGGCAGATGACATCATAGAGTCTGGCGGCGCAGGCATCCACCTCGTCGTTGACCAGCTTGAGGGTGAATTTGTCCTGCTGGGCCAGCTCATTGCGGGCGATCTCCAGGCGCTCCCGGATGCTCTCCTCGGTCTCGGTGCCGCGGCCGCGCAGGCGGCGCTCCAGCTCCTGGGTGGAGGGAGGCAGCAGGAAGATGGTGGTGGCACCGGGATACATGCGGCGGATATTGGCCGCGCCATGCACATCGATGACCATAACCACCAGTTTGCCCGCGTTCAGCCGCTTGTTGACCTCTTCCTTCAGGGTGCCGTAGTAGTTGCCGTTGAAGAAGTTGTGTTCCACGACCTCATCCTGATCGATGAGCTGCTGGAACTGCTCCTTGGTGCGGTAGTAGTAGTCTACCCCTTCCTGCTCCCCGGGGCGGGGAGAACGGGTAGTTGCAGAAACCGTTTTTTCGATCTCGGGGTGGGCCTTGCGCAAAGCGCTGACCACACTGTCCTTTCCGGTACCGGCGGCACCGGAAACGACAAACAGATATTTTTCATTTTCCATGGTCTTACTGCTCCTCTTCTGTCACTGTTTTGCCCTCGGCCTGACCGGCGGCACGGCTGGCCACCGTTTCGGGCTGAAGAGCTGAAAGGACAACGTGGTCGGAGTCCATGATGAGGACGGCGCGGGTGCTGCGGCCATAGGACGCATCAATGAGCATCCCCCGCTCCCGCGCTTCCTTGACCAAACGCTTGACCGGGGCAGAATCGGGGCTGACCACAGCCACCACCCGGCCCGCGCTGACCAGATTGCCAAAGCCGATGTTGATCAGTTTCATCTTTTCCTCCGAACCATCTGAATCTCAGGGTTTACTCCAGATTCTGGATCTGCTCACGGATCTTCTCGATCTCCGCCTTCATATCCACCACGATGCGGGTGATATCCAGATCCTGACACTTGGAACCAATGGTATTGGTCTCACGGTTCAGCTCCTGGGTCAGGAAATCCAGCTTGCGGCCCACGGGCTCGTCCAGCTCCAGAATGGAACGGTACTGGGCGATATGGCTGCGCAGGCGGACGGTCTCCTCATCCACGGCGGTCTTGTCGCCAAAGATGGCGGCCTCGGTCAGGACACGGGCATCATCGATGTTCCGGTCCTCCAGAATGACCTTGAGCTTTTCGTACAGGCGGTTGGTGTAGTTCTCCACCCGGCCGGCGCTCAGGGTCTCCACCCGGCCCACGCATTCCTCCAGAAAACGCAGTCGGTTCTCCACATCAGCCTTCATCTTGGCACCCTCAGCGGCGCGCATCTCCACAAAACGATCCAGTGCCTGGGCGGTGACAGCGGAGACATCCTCCCAAAGCTGCTCCTCATCCACATCAGCGTGGCGGGTGGTCAGCACATCGGGAAAACGGGCGATCATCCCGGCGGTCACATCGTTCTTGACCTCCAGCGCCTCAGACAGGTCCCGCAGGGCCTGCTGGTAGCTCTTTGCCAGCTCCTGATTCACAGCCACCACGGTATCGGCGGCATCCACGGTCTGCACCGTCAGGCTCAGTTCCACCTTGCCGCGGGTCACCCGCTCGTTCAGCTGCTTTTTCAGGCGGCTGTCCAGATAGCTGCAGGTGCGGGGCATCCGGGAAGAATACTCAAAATACCGGGAGTTGACACTGCGCAGCTCCACCGTGATCTCGCGGCCATTGCGCACAGCAGTTCCCCGGCCAAAACCGGTCATGCTCAAAATCATGCTTTTTTCCTCGTATTCCAAAGGGTTTTCTGCGGACATTCTTCGTATATGTATCCGCTTTGGGGCACACAGACCCATGTTACGATACATATACTATATATTTTACTCTGCCGTCCCTTTTTTTGCAAGCAATGCGGCGAAAAAAATCTATTTTGCCCCCTTGACAAGGGGCAGGAACAACGCTATACTATGCATCGTGAACAGTGTTCATGTTGAGGAGGTGGTCATACGAATCCGATGGCAACGTCCAAGGAGGAGATCCTGAAAACGAGCCGGGTCCTCATCCAGCAGAATGGATGGGAAGCGGTCAACATCCGTGCAGTGGCAGCAGCCTGCGGGGTATCCGTGGGGTGCATCTACAACTACTTCGGTTCCAAGACCGAACTGGTGAGCGCGGCGGTGGAAAGCATCTGGAGCGATATCTTTCGCCACCCGGACGACCCGGCGGTGTTTGAGGATACTCTCTCCTGCATCCGCTGGATGTACCGGCAGATGGAGTACGGCTCTGAGCAATACCCCGGTTTCTTCACCCACCACGCGCTTGGCTTTGTGCGGCAGGATACCGCCGATGGCAAGCAGCAGATGCGCCAGACCTGGCAGCACATCCTGGATGCGCTGACCATGGTGCTGACCAGGGACAAAAAGATCCGGCCAGACGCATTTACTGAGGAGTTCACCCGCCAGAAATTTGCGGGCATCCTGTTCTCCCTCATGCTTTCTGCCGTGGTGCAGCAGGATTTTGACCCCACAGCGGTATTGGAGATCATCCGCAGGACCATTTATGAAGTGTAAAAAACATCCCACAGTCTTGTGGGAGTTTTTTACGGCCAAAAGTGAACATTGTTCACATTGATTACTGCGGGACATCTCCCCCAGCATTCCACCCACGGCAGCCTGCACATCACAACGATGCAGTCCGGCCGGCAATCGCTGACCGGATCGCGATAGAGCAGCAAAACAAACCAACCGTAAAGGAGCAACATTCTTATGAGAGCAATCATTGAGACCGTTTTCGACATCTTCTATCTGGTCACCGTGCTGACCTTGGGCATCCGCATGATCCGCGGCAGCAAGGCTGGCACCCAGTTCCGCCTGTTCGGCCTGATGGCCGTGGTGCTGGGCGCAGGTGACTCCTTCCATCTGGTGCCCCGTGCCCTGGCACTGTGCACCACCGGCCTGGAGAGCTACGCTGTGCCTCTGGGCCTGGGCAAGTGGATTACCTCCGTGACCATGACAGTGTTCTATGTACTGCTGTACTACGTCTGGCGCAAGCGCTACCAGATCGAGGGCCAGAAGGATCTGACCATTGCCGTGTACGCCCTTTCCGCTGTGCGCATCGTGCTGTGCATGATGCCGCAGAACCAGTGGCTGACCAACCACACCCCGCTGACCTGGGGCATCCTGCGCAACATTCCCTTTGCACTGCTGGGCCTGCTGATCATCGTGCTGTTCTACCACAGCGCCAGGGAGCACAAGGATCAGGCTTTCCGCTGGATGTGGCTGACCATCGTGCTGAGCTTCGGTTTCTATCTCCCGGTGGTGCTGTGGGCAGATGTCAACCCCCTGATCGGTATGCTGATGATCCCCAAGACCTGCGCCTATGTCTGGACCGTGCTGATCGGCTACAACGCCATGAAGGCTGAGAACGGCAAGAACAACTGAGACCTGCCGGAACACAAAAAACAATAACAAAAAGAAGGGGCTGCTGCATCAAACGGTGCAGCAGCCCCTTCTGGTATTATGATTTAGACAGGGTGAGACTGATTGGTGTAATCAGCGTGGTCAGCATCCACGCCCTGCTTCTTGGCATTGCGCTTCTCGAAGAACTTGGGTGCGACCTGCGGGAACATTGCGTAGGTCAGAACATCCTCTTCCTGCGTTGCCCACTTTGCAGCCTCAGCCTTCAGCTTGTCCATCTCGGGAGCCAGGGTGTCGGCAAAGCGGCAGGTAATGGGCTGCTCGTCGCCCAGGATCTTCTTGGTGAACTCGGGGCTGATGGGAGCGGGAGTCTTGCCGTAATCGCCGTGGACCAGGCCCTTGAACTCCTTGGTGACCATCTTGTAGCGCTCGCCCAGGATGACGTTGAACACAGCCTGCGTGCCAACGATCTGGCTGGTGGGGGTGACCAGCGGAGGATAGCCTGCGTCCTCACGAACGCGGGGGATCTCGGCCAGCACTTCGTCCAGCTTATCTTCCTTGCCTGCATCCTTCAGCTGCTTGAGCATGTTGGAGAACATGCCGCCGGGCACCTGATACAGCAGGGTGTTGGCATCCACGCCCAAGCTCTTGGGACTGATCTGGCCGTTGGCGATGTACTTCTCGCGCAGCTTTGCAAAGTAAGCGCGGACAACGTTCAGCTGCTTCAGATCCAGGCCGGTGTCGTAATCGGTGCCCTGCAGGGCAGCGACCAGGCTCTCGGTGGCCATGTGGCTGGTGCCGCCGCTCAGGGGGCTCATGGCGGTATCAACAATGTCGGCACCTGCCTCAATGCCCTTCAGCAGGGACATGGAAGCCAGACCGGCGGTGTAGTGGCTGTGGATATCGACCGGGATGGACAGGGTGTTCTTCAGCTCCTTGACCAGATCGTAGCAGGTGTAGGGAGTCAGCAGGCCAGCCATGTCCTTGATGCAGATGGAATTTGCACCCATCTCCTCCAGGGTCTTGGCATACTTGACGTAGTACTCATTGTTGTGCACGGGGCTCAGGGTGTAGCTGATGCAGCCCTGAACATGTGCGCCTTCCTTGTTGGCAGACTTGATGGCGGTCTGCAGGTTGCGGGGATCGTTCAGTGCGTCGAAGATGCGGATGACATCGATGCCGTTTGCAACAGACTTCTGTACAAAGTACTCGACAGCATCATCGGCGTAGGGGCGGTAGCCCAGCATGTTCTGGCCGCGGAACAGCATCTGCAGCTTCTGGTGGGGCAGCTCCTTGCGCAGGATGCGCAGACGCTCCCAGGGGTCCTCATCGAGGAAGCGGATGCAGCTATCAAAGGTAGCGCCGCCCCAGCACTCGACAGAGAAGTAAGGGATCTTATCCATTTCGGGCAGGATGGGACGCATCTCATCCATCGTCATACGGGTGGCCAGCAGAGACTGGTGAGCATCACGCAGGACGACTTCCGTAATCTTGATCGGCTTTTTGGCCATGGTTGTCACCTCTTCCTCAGTTCTCAGTTCATGGAAACCAGAACGTCACCGGAGTTGACGGTGTCGCCCTTGTTGACGTTGACGGAGGCCACAGTGCCATCCTGAGGAGCAACGATCTCGTTCTCCATCTTCATGGCCTCGAGGATGACCAGCACGTCACCGGCCTTGACGGAAGCACCGACTGCGACCTTGACATCCAGGATGTTGCCGGGCATGGGAGCCTTGACGGTAACGGCACCGGCAGCACCGGCGGGAGCAGCAGCCTTGGGAGCGGCAGCAGGAGCAGCCGGAGCCTTGGGTGCGGCGGGAGCAGCGGGAGCTGCAACGGGAGCAGCGCCTGCGGCGGTCTCCTCAACGGAAACGCTGTAAGCAACGCCATTGACGGTAATATTGTAGTACTTCATGGAAGGATCCTCCTGAACAAAATCAATGTATGGATTCGATGTACGGTTTACGTTCCGGAACCGCTTACAGAGCCATGTTGCCGTGCTTCTTGGGCAGGCGGGCGGCACGCTTGGTGCTCAGCAGCTCAAAGGCGGCAACCACGCTTGCACGGGCGTTGGCAGCGTCGCAGGTCATATCAGCGGCACCGGCGGCAACGGCGTTGGCAGCGCTGCACACCTCAGCGGTGTACTGGGCAGCCTTGGCGTTGGTGGCGGCAATGATGTTGTCGGAAGCGTCGATCTCGGCCTTGTACAGGACGGAGACGGCAGCGTTGGGCTCCAGAGCGCTGACGGTGCAGCCGTTGACGGCGATCTTCAGATCAGCGTTGGCCAGAGCGGTGTAGACAGGGCCCACAGCCTTGCCGGACAGCAGAGCCACCTTGGCGGTGGTAGCATCGGCATAGGTAGCAGCCAGACGGGCAGCCTCACGGATGCCGCCTGCAATATCATCGGTGGCGCTGGGTACAAAGCCGTTGGTGTTGACGATGGTCAGCACGGGCACGCTGAAAGCATCGCACAGGCGGACAAAGCGGGAAGCCTTGGCCACGCAGTTGTGGCACAGGGTCTCGCCGGTGGCCACAATACCCACAGCGTTGCCGCCGATGGTTGCGAATGCGGTGTAGACGTGCTTGCCGAAGCCTGCGTACAGCTCCACAGCGCTGTCCTTGTCGATCAGGGCAGCGGCAGCCTTTTCGGGAGCAGCACCGGCGCTCAGAACGCTGGTGGGCTGCTCGAACTCGAAGATGGCGGGGCCGGTCAGGTTGTTGGCGGGCAGCAGGCCCACGATGTGGGCAGCCTTCTCGGCAGCTTCCTCAGCGTTGGCAGCCACGATGGCAGCCACACCAGCCTTGGCAGCAGCCTCGGCAGTGCCTGCGCCGGGGACCTTGTCGCCCTTGGCGGCGGAGGTAAACGGAGCGGTGAAGAACAGCTCTGCATCCTCAGCCATGACGCACACGTCAGCATTGGCAGCGCTCAGTGCGCTGGTGCCGCCGCACACGCCGGTGACGACTGCGATCTGGGGGATGACACCGGAAACCTTGGCGATGGTGGCGTTCAGCTTGGCGCTGGCGGTCAGAACGTCCAGACCCTCAGCCAGCTTAGCGCCGACAGAGTTGTAGAACGTGACCACCGGGCAGCCGGTCTGAGCAGCCATCTCCAGGACCTTGATGTTCTTCTCAACGTCCTTGACAGAGACAGCCTCGCCGTTCTGGTAAACAGCATAAGCCTGCTGACCAGCCGCATAGCCGCAGGCAGCACTCACTGCGCCGTCCGCAAACAGTGCGGTATACTCCCCGTCATCGAAAAACTTGGCGAGGATTTCTCCTTTGTTACTCTTTGAAGCCATGGTAAGACCTCCTGCTTTTCTATTTTGAGCTTTTTATTTTGAGCTTTCAAAATTAGTATCATTATACCTTATTTTGAGAGCGTTCACAAGGGCTGAAAGGCCCATTTTGCGGAAAAATTTCACAATCTTTTCCAGGATCAGACGGTTTTTGCGCCGTGAAAGCTGAAAAAACGATCACTTTCTCCGTTTTGCGGGAGCAGTGCCCCTGCCCACAGGGCCCTTGGGGCGGCGGGCGGCAGCCTTGGACTGCAGCGATGCGCTGCGGGTCTGGGCGCGGCCCTTGGCGGCGGCAGCACGCAGACCGTTGACCTCTGCCTTGGTCAGTTCACGATAGGTTCCGGGCTTGAGCATTCCCAGCTTGACCACGCCCTCGGCGTTGCGCTTCAGGCGGACGACCTCCAGACCAACGGCCTCGCACATGCGGCGGATCTCGCGGTTCTTGCCCTCTTTCAGGGTCATCTCCATCACGGTGCGGCCGGGCTCGTCGGTGACGACGTTGATGGCGCAGGGCATGGTCCTGGTGCCATCGTCCAAAACAACGCCGGAGCTCATCTTCAGGATCTGGCTCTCATCGGCCCGGGGCTGCACGGTGACACGGTACAGCTTGGAGATGCCGCCCGACGGATGGGTGACAGCCTGTGCAAAGGCACCATCGTTGGTCATCAGCAGAAGGCCCTCGCTGTCCTTGTCCAGGCGGCCCACCGGGTACAGGCGGGCGGGGATATCGCTGACCAGCTCCATAACGGTCTTGCGGCCCAGCTCATCGCTGGCGGTGGTCACATAGCCGCGGGGCTTGTACAGGGCCAGATAGTAGAGCTGCTGGTTCTTCTGGATGTAGATGCGCTCGTCATCCACATGCAGCACATCCCGGTTGGGGTCCATCTTGTCGCCCACCTTGACGGGGTGGCCGTTGACCTTGACGCGGCCCTCGGCAATGATCTGCTCGGCCGCGCGGCGGGAGCACAAGCCCTGCTCGGCCATGATCTTCTGAATACGTTCTTCTGCCATAATAAAACTCCTTGTGCGCCTCCCGGCGCTCAAAAACGCACGCCGGAGCATGCGCTGAAAAAACTGCAAGTTGGATTCTTGCAGTTACGGCGGTGTTCGGAGGACGGCGGGCAGTTTCCTGAGCAAGTGTCCGCTGGGGTGGGACCCTGCTGCCGCAGGCAGTAGGGCGGGCGATG
>OIXS01001090.1_pt1 | contig 14496 bp, 19 predicted proteins | sample 1587841 | NCBI WGS metagenome assembly OIXS01 (sample SAMN03283254) | human gut metagenome | biome: human-associated habitat; material: feces | host: Homo sapiens | place: USA | collected 2013
TTAAAGAGATCCAGCATTACATATTCAGCATTGCAGATCCGGAATGCCGGGAGATTGCCATGCGCCGCTGCTTTAAAGGCGAGACTTACGAACAGATTGGCGAGGTAATGTATATGCACAGGACTACCACACGCCGAAAGCTTCAAAAATATCTTGCACACAATGCACATTAATTCTGTGCTATTATTAAACTAAAGAAATAAAAAAACAGCTGCCGATAATCTGACGGTATCAATTTGGCTACCAATTAAAAAACTCTGATTATATCGGCGTATTTTTTCTTATAAAAATGTTCTAAGCAGCAGGCGATTTGCAGTCGCCTGCAAAATTTTAATTTTTTTTAATTTGGAAAGGAGGGCGGAGATGTTAAGAGGAAAACAAAAGCAGTGCCTTGAACTGATGCTTTCCGGCGAATTTACACAGAAACAGATAGCCGAAAAGATAGGCGTCACGGAGCAGACAATAACGAATTGGAAAAAGAAAGAAGAATTCTGCAAAGAGTACAATTCCGCCCTGAAAAGGAAAATCAACCTGCACGCAGCGGCAGCATTCAAAGCGGAAGCTGATTTGCTAAAGAGGGCAGATAGTGACGCGGTGAAACTGAATGCTGCAAAAGATATACTCGATCGTGCCGGATTCAAACCGCGAGATGAAGTATCGCTCATCCAAAGCGCCGATGAAAGCTTAAAAGAAATGACCGAATACCTTAACGGGCGGATCAAAAATGACAACCAAACAAAAACAAATACTTGACCTGCTTTATGACAATCCCGTTCTTATAGGCCATTGGGTGGGCTTTAAAGACCTTACTACTCTGCATAACGAGTGGTTGAGGTCTTTTCTTTATTCAAAAGACAGTCAGACGAAGCAGGCTCACAGAGGTTCGTACAAAACAACGGACGTTTCTTTATTTATGGCGCTGCACATCTTAGTAGCGCCGTACAAGAACGTGCTGTTTTTCCGTAAAACAGATAATGATGTTATCGAGGTCATTAAACAGGTTAAACAGATCTTTGCAACAGGCTGTGTGCGTGAAATTACACATGAGCTTTACGGTATAGATCTTGAAATCGTGAAAGATAACGCTTCTGAGATCGATACAAATCTTGCAACAGGCGTGCGCGGCGCGTCTCAAATCGTGGGAATGGGAACCACGGGAAGCGTGACGGGCAAACACGCTGACATTGTGGTTACAGATGATATTGTCAATTTAAAAGATCGCATAAGCCGTGCCGAGCGCGAGCGCATTAAGATCTTTTACCAAGAATTGCAAAACATTTGCAATCGCGGCGGTCGCTTTATCAACCTCGGCACACCCTGGCATAAGGACGATGCGTTCACGCTTATGCCGAATATCGAAAAGTACGATTGCTACTCAACCGGGCTTATAACGCCGGAAAAGCTTAAAGAACTGCGCAGCAGCATGAGCCCCAGTCTTTTTGCCGCCAACTATGAATTGAAACATATAGCAGATCAGAACGCTATGTTTACCGAACCTAAGTTTACGGATAAGGTTGAACTGCTATATGACGGTATTTCGCACATTGACGCTGCATACGGCGGCGAGGATTACACCGCATATACTGCGTTCAAGAAGCAGGCGGACGGAACGATCATCGGCTTTGGAAAGATCTGGCAAAAGCACGTGGATGACTGCTTAAACGAAATCGCAGCATATCAGAAAAACTATAGGCTCGGCACGATCCACTGTGAGCGCAATGCGGATAAAGGCTATCTTGCTAAGGAGCTTCGCTCAAACGGCTTGCCCTGCGATTCCTATGCAGAGAAAATGAATAAGTTTATCAAGATCTCAACGTATTTAAAGGCGAATTGGAACAGAATTTACTGGATCAACGATACAGATCCGGAATACCTTGCACAGATTCTTGATTACACGGAGCAGGCGGCACACGATGACGCGCCGGACAGTGCTGCAAGCTTAATAAGGAAGATATCCGGCACGAAAAGTAAAATCAATCTATACCCGGAGGGCATATGAACTATAACATTTTCAGAATGAATGCAGAGGAGCCGCTTACGGCTGAAAAGCTGCAAGAATTTATTAATAAAAACCGGCAGATCAGCACGGAGCGATATGACAAGCTGATAGGCGCATACCGTAACGATTATGAGATCTACCATATGCCAAAAAAGCCGGACAACAAGCCGGATAACAGGCTTTCTGTGAATTTTGCAAAATATATAACCGACACCTTCAACGGCTTCTTTGTGGGCGTGCCGATCAAAGTGCAGTGCGATGATGCGCGCGTGAACAGTTACATAAACGAGCTGAACGCTTACAATAATTTGGACGATCAAAATAGTGAACGCTCAAAAATCAGCTCTATCTACGGACGTGCCTACGAGATGTATTATGTGGATAGCAATAATAAGATCGGCATCACGTACCTTGCGCCGAATGAAGCGTTTATGATCTATGACGACAGTGTGCTGACGCGCCCGCTGTATTTCGTCCGTTATTACAACGATAGCGATGATGTGATGCACGGTTCCGTTTCCGACAGACAGAAAGTCATGTATTTTAAAAGCCAGGGCACATTGAAGTTCGTTGAAGACCGTGAAAACGCGGGAAAGGTACACGGCTTTAACGGCGTGCCAGCGGTTGAGACCATAGAGAACGAGGAACGCATAGGGCTTTACGAGGGCGCGCTTCCGATGATGAACGAATATAACAAAGCGCTTTCTGAAAAGGCAAACGATATAGATTATTTTGCAGACGCTTATATGAAGGTGCTCGGTCCGGATCTCAGCAAAGAGGAGCTATACGGCGTTCGGGATAACCGCGTTATTAATATACCCGCAACAGACGGCATAAACGGTGACGCAGAATTTATGGCAAAGCCGAATGCAGATACGTCACAGGAAAATATGTTAGATCGCCTTGAACGTCAGATCTTTGTTACATGCATGGTTGCAAATATCAATGATGAGAATTTTGACGCGGCGTCAGGACAGGCTATGCGGTTCCGCCTTTCGATCATGAGCAACAAGGCAAAAGAAAAGGAACGTAAATTTACCGCCGCTCTTTATGAACGATACAAGCTGATCTTCTCCAATCCGATAAGTAAAATGGCAAAGGACGATTGGATGAAGCTTAATTTTGTATTTACGCAGAATTACCCCGTCAACCTCACGGATGAGGCGGATATCGCTCAGAAATTAAAGGGCATCGTCAGCAATGAAACGCTGCTCGGTCAGCTTTCTTTTGTAGATGATGTCAAAGCAGAGCTGGAGCGGATGGAAAAGGAAACGGACGCGCTGGCTTATCAGACGGATTATGAAACGGCAAGGACAACGATAACCGATGAGTAGTTATTGGCAGAAAAGGCAGGCGCAGCTCAACAGCTCACTTGAAAAGGATGAGGCGGCGCTCAAAAGACGGCTGCTCGGTGCCTATGAAAGGGAAGCCGCAAAGCTTGATAAGGAAATAGCCGCTTATTACCAGAAATACGGCAGGGATAACGTCATAGAATATGCCCGGCTGTTTGAGCAGCTGGACGCTGAGGATATAAAGCTGCTCATTGAGCGTATGGACGATTTTGCAGAGAAATACCCGCAGTATGCCGATCTGATGCCGGTAAGGGAAAGCGTATACAGACTTAACCGGCTTGAGGGCTTAAAAGAAAGCGTATTGCTTCATCAGTACGAAATCGGCGCCATAACGAACGGGCAGCTGCAGGAACACTTGAGCGAGCTGTATTTTACAAACAGTAAAGCGGCGGCAAAAGCGGTCGGCCTTAAGGAAAACGAGAGCATCTTACGCAACTTCGTAAACACATCATGGACAGGCAGTAAAGACTATTCGGAGCGGATATGGCAAAACGCCGAAAAGCTTGCAGAGTATCTGAACAGCGATATATCGCAGGGCTTTGCCCGTGGTGACAGTTACGAACGGCTTTCGCAGCTGGTACGCAGCAGGTTTATCAATGTTTCAAAAAACGATGCCTACAGGCTCATATACACCGAGGGCACCTATGTGATGAACGAGGCGCAGGCTAAGGTGTTTGAAGAGGATTTTGAAGAATATGAGTATCTTACTGCCGGAGACGGCAAAGTCTGTTCTACTTGCAGTGCCCTCAGAGGGAAACGCTTTAAATTCAGCCAGAGAGAACCCGGATCGAACTTTCCGCCCATGCATCCGTGGTGCCGCTGCCATCATAACCCGGTTGTAGACGACTGGGATAAATGGATAGACGACTACGAAAAACGGCATGGGAATGCAGGAAACAGCTTGCAGGATATATTCAAAGATGATAAAATAAAGACAACGAGAATATCACAGCAGGTTCTTGACAATCTTCGATCGCCGGATTTGGATTCCTTAACGAAAGCCCAGAATATAACACTGCGGCAAGGTATGGAAAATCTGCTTAAAAGAGTAGACGGAAAGCCTGAGGGTACAGAATGCGCATACTATTACGACATGCATGCAAAGTTCCTTAAATGGGAAATGGGAGAACCCGGAGCTCAAAGTATCGGTGTATACAATCCGTTGATTGATTACATAGCAATGCACAATCACCCCAGCGGCGGAACTTTTTCTCCCGGGGATATAGGGTCATTCGTAAAGAATGATAATATGAAGGTTCTTATAGTCATTGGAAATAATGGTAATCAGTATATTATGCAAAAGGTCAGCTCTTTTAATCGTAGTGAGTTTAGCAAAGATTATGCTGATTATTTATATGAATTAAGAAATCAGAATCTTGACTTAGATGAGGCTTTAGATCTTGCAAGTGATTTCTTAGAAAAAGGAGCATCAAAGTATGGATACAAATTTAGAAAAATCATATTCTAAATTAAAAGATGTAAAGCCTTATGATAAAAATGAGGTTAGGCCCGATGAAATAAAAAGCTGGGCGGAATTTGACAGAGCCTTGGCTACATTTATAGTTGATTGTGTAGAATCTAACGAGGATAATGACAATGGTAAAAAATGATATAGAAGTAATCGAATACAAGATATTGGCTTATCTGTACGAAAGCCTGAGAGCCGGTCACACCACAGCGCTTGAAGAGGTAGCGTGGAAATGCCGGCTTTTTGATATCACCCGTGAATATTGGCTTGTAATTATGAAAGACCTTATCGATAACGGCTATGTCAGCGGCTTGAAATATGTTGAGGCAAAGGATATGGAATGCGTACTTGAAACAGGCACATTCGCTATCACAGGAGCAGGAAGACAATATCTCAGGGAAAACAGTACGATGAGCAAAGTCCGCGAAACACTTGGGGAAACATTTAAAATCGTTCTCGGTGGTTTGGTCGGTATGCTGTAATCAAAACAACAAGTTTAAGCACCATGCAAAGGCACGGTGCTTTTCTTATGCCTTTTTTGAGGTTTAGCAATGATAAAAGTAAAAATCGAACAGGGAAAAATAACAGCAAGCGGGCACGCAGGTTATGCGCCGAAAGGGCAGGATATTGTGTGCGCCGCTTTTTCTGTGCTTTCTCTAACGCTTGATACCGCCGTTAAAAAGCTTACCGATGATGATATTCGGATAAGCCTTGAAAGCGGCAGCATGGAGGCGCGGTGGCAGCAGATCAGCCCGCAGGGGCAGCTGCTTATAAATGCTTATATTGAGGGTGTTAAGGCGCTTGCTGAAAACTACCCTGAATATATAACGGTGCAGGCTCGGAACACGTAAAAAGCTGAGGAAAGAGCAGGCGTGGCACTCGTTAAAATCTACGGAATCTACAGTCAAGCATTGGGACTTAAAACTATGGAGGTATTATGAATCGTTACACACTTCAGTTATTCGCAGAAAGTATGTCGCAATTCGAAGCGGATAACAAGGAAAAACAATCCACGGAAGCAAAGGTTAAGGGCTCCCCTGACGGAACGCAGGAAAGTAATGAAGAAAAGGCGGGAGGAGCGCAGGGGAAGCTCTATACCGATGAAGATGTGGACAAGCTCATCAACCGCAAGTTTGCGGAATGGCAGGCAAAAAAGGATAAAGAAATCGATGAGGCAACAAAGCTTGCGGATATGAACGCTCAGCAGAGAGCAGAATATCAGCGCGATCAGCTTCAAAAGGAGCTGGACGAATATAAACGGCGCGAAACGCTTGCCGAAATGGGCAAAACGGCGCGCTCCATGCTGGCGGAGCAGGATATAGACGTTCCCGATGAGCTTGTTGCTTCACTCGTAACAGAGGACGCGGAAACGACCGCCGCAAACGTCAAGGCGTTTGCAAAAGCCTTTACAACTGCCGTGCAGAAAGCGGTTGAAGGGAAGATCGCGCATACCGAGCCCAAGGCGGGCGGCGCTGCAACCATGACCAAGGCGGAGATCCTTGGTATCAAAGATCCTATAGTAAGGCAAAAAGCCATTTCCGAAAATATAGGATTATTTAAAAATTAACGAAAGGAAATGAGAAAATGAAAAGATATGATCTTCAGTTCTTCGCAGCAGAAGAAAACCTGACTAAGGCGGCGGATATAGAACCGGCAATCTCAATTGATTTTGTCAGCCGTCTCAATTCAAACATCAAAGCGCTTCAGGAAGTGCTTGGCATCACCAATATGGTGCCGATGGCAAACGGCACGCAGATTAAAATCTATAAAATGACTGCCGAAAACACGCCGTCACAGGTGGGCGAGGGTGAACCGATCCCGCTTACAAAGATTACAAGGAAGCTTGCGAAAACGATAACGCTTACGCTCAAAAAGCACCGCAAGGCAGCTTCCGCAGAAGCAATCCAGCAGGACGGCTATGAGAACGCCGTAAACAAGACGGATAAGAAGCTGCTCGATCTCACGCAAAAGGAGATCAAAAACGATTTCTTCTCCCTCATTGAAACCGGCACGGGAACCGCTTCCGGCACAACGCTTCAGAACACGATGTCCAACGTATGGGCAAAGCTGGTCAAGGCGTTTGAGGACGAAGAGGCGGACGGCATCTATTTCATCAGCTCCGATGACGCAGCAGATTACCTTGGCAATGCCAGCATAACAACGCAGACGGCAATGGGCCTTACATACATTCAGAACTTTCTCGGTCTCGGTACGGTGATCGTTTCTCCGAGAGTGACTGCCGGCAAGGTTATCGGAACGGCAAAAGAAAACCTAAACGGTGCTTTTATTCCAATGACTTCGGGCGATCTGGCAAGAGCGTTCCAGCTCACGGCAGACGAGACCGGATTTGTCGGCATGAAGCATACGCCTAAAACAGACAATGCAACGGTTGAAACGCTTATGATGAATGGCGTTACATTCTATCCCGAACGTCTTGACGGTGTTATCGTTGGCACGATCACGCCGGCAGCTTCTCTAACCGAGCCCGAAGATACGGAATAAGCCAAGTTATGAAAGGAGGGCGGCTTTATGATAATTGATACGGTCAGAGCGCTAATTAAAGAGGAAGACGGCACGATCAGTGATGAGCGGATCTTGCATTGGATCAATACGGTTGAGAGCCGCCTCAAGCTTCGGCTTGGCACAAGCATTCTGCCCGATGCCTTTGAGCATATCGCCGTTGAAGCTTGTATAGAGCTGTTTCGCCGCTATTCCTATGAGGGAATCTCTTCTGAAAACGATGGCGGGCTTTCCGTTTCATTCGTTGAGGATATCCTCAATAAATATGCCGGCGAGATCAACGCATATAAGGCGCAGAACGGCACGGGGTTCGGAAAGGTGAAGTTTCTATGATCTGGAAATTTGTAAAGCTTTTCAAAAACGAACAAACGGGCACGGATGAGCTCGGCAATCCTGTATCCGAGCCGAAGCAGGTAAAAGAAATCCCCGCCCGCTTTACGCCGTTCGTCCTGAAGCAGCAGGATCTTGAGGGCAGGGAGATCACCGTGCGAACAAGGAATATATTACTGCGCTGTGCCTTTTCTGGCGTGCCGGATTTCAGTTTTTTGGAGTTTGACGGCAAAACATATGAAAATACGGAAATACAGGCTTTGGGGCGTTTTACCTTGATTATTTTGGAGGGCGCAAAATGAGCGATTATGTTTTAGGCTATAACGAGCTTATGAGGAAGCTGAAAGCGATGAACTCAATCCGTTTTGACGCCGTTGTTAAAAAGCAGGTAACGCAGATGTATCAGCGCGCCGCAAAGCACGGCGCAAGCGGCGGCGGAACGCCTTATGACACCGGTGAGCTTATGGAAAGCCGGTATCAGAAAAAAGATGAATTCGGCTACACAAAAGAATATGCGCCGCATGTGGAATACGGCCACCGCACAAGAGGCGGGGGCGGATTCGTGCCCGGCCAGTATTACCTGCGCAGCAATGTGCAGGCACAGCAGCCGATATTTAAAGAAGACCTTGAAAAAGAGATTGAGAGGGCAATGCATGCTTAAAAAGCTATCGTTTGTGGATCTGATCGCGGCGCTTATCGCTTTGCTCAAACAGAACACGGCTGCAAAAGTCTATGATTATGTGCCGCAGGACGCACCGTCGCCGCTGATCTATATTGAGGCAGCGGGCAAGCAGGCGAATGACACGAAAGCCATGTTCTGTGAGGTTTACAGCGTTAATATTCACGCCGTGGCAGAGCCATATGAAGGCAATACCGCCATTTACAAGTTAATCAATGAAATTGAAGAAGCCCTTACGGAGGATATTACACTTCCGGAGGGCTTTGATGTTATATATCAGCTTTCGGACGGCGTAGAAGCGATATATGAAGAAGAAACGAAAGAAAAACACGCCGTGTTGCCGGTGCGCTTTAAGGTGGCATACGGCTATAAAATCAAATAAAGGAGATTTGAAATGAAAAAGTTTAATTTACAGCTGTTCGCCGAGCCGTATGACGGCCTTGCGGCGCCGGTTGTGCAGGCGCTTGCAGGAAAGGATCTTATTCTTTCTGTTTGGGATTCCACAGGGACAACGCTCCTCGCCATAAAAGGGCAGCAGGGGCTTACCATCAACCGCTCATCGGATTCCATTGAGATCACCTCAAAGGATACAGAGGGCGATTGGAAAGATAAGATTGCCGGAATGAAAGAGTGGAGTATCGATACGGACGGATTATTTTACGCCAGCGATACTTCTCATACAACGCTTTCCACCTATTTTGATAACGGCGATCCGGTTTGCATTAAGGTTGTCAATAAAAAGCAAAAGAAAGGCATGTTTGCAGGCTTTTCAGTCATTACGGATTACTCTCTTGAGGCGCCGCATGATGACGCCGTAACTTTCAGTATGTCGCTTGAAGGAAAAGGCAAGCTTGTTGATTTGACGGCCGAACCGTTGGATACAGATACGATGCCGGAGGGTTATGCAACGGCTGAAACCTCTCAAAGCACGAATAGCAATGATCAATCTGGTACGGAGGGCTGATCATGTTTGAGTACGATGGAAAAAACTTTGAGTTAAAATTTAACATAAACCGAATAGAACTCATCGAAGAACAGACGCAAATGCCTACGCTGGTACAGATCCAGCGCACAGGCGGAATGTTTAAACTGCGCGACCTCAAGATCTTTTTCGCTTACGGGCTTAAGGAAGAGGGCGCGGATGTTTTCTATTCCATTAAAAAAGGGTTTGAGCTCTGTGAAAAGCTTATTGAGGAAAAAGGATATCCATATGTGTCTGCTTTGGTTCTTGAAAGCTTGCAGAGGGATTGCCCTTTTTTCTTCCAAGACGCCTGATAGATTTTGAATATTTAACATATAAGCAGCCGGATGATGATTATATAGAAGAAGCGAAGCCATACCAAAAGGATATGGACTTCGCTTTTTTTGCGGCAAATTTCGGATATTCAAAATCAGAATATGAACAGCTTACGCCGCGAGAGGTCAGATTCCTCTATAAAGCTTATGAGGATAAAATCGTCTCCGAAAGTTACAGGATCTATAACGCGGTTTATACGGCTTTTTATAACGCAAACAGATCAAAGCGCAAACGTGCTTTAAAGCTGTTCAAGAAAAAGCCCGAAAAAATCAGTAAGGCTACCGCACAGGAAAACATGAACGCCGTTTTGGAATCGCAAAAGAATGACGGCGATTGGGTACGCAGACTTTATGAGGCGAATGGATACGTTATTCCAACGGAGGTGAAAAGAAGTGGCAACGCTAAGCGTAAAAATAACAGGTGACGCAAGTGATTTTCAAAAAGCCGTGTCGGCGGCAGAGAAAACACTAAGCAACTTTGATAAAAAAGTCGGCAGCATAGGAAAAACTGTTTCGAATATCGGCAGTAAACTATCAAAGTACATAACAACGCCGGCAATGTCAGCCACTTCCGCGCTGGTCGGCGTAACACTTGTTAAAGGCTTTGACAGGCTTAAAGGAATCGATGAGGCAAGAGCAAAGCTAAAAGGTCTTGGCCACGATGCTGAAAGCATTGAGGAAATCATGAATTCTGCGCTCACCTCGGTTAAAGGAACGGCTTACGGTCTGGGCGAAGCGGCAACAACAGCCGCAAGCGCCGTAGCCGCAGGAATTAAGCCCGGCAAGGAATTGACAAGGTATCTTTCCTTAACGGCAGATGCCGCTGCCATAGCAGGCTCTTCTATGTCCGAAATGGGCTCCATTTTCAATAAGGTACAAACCTCTCAAGTCGCATATACAGAAGAACTTGAAATGCTTGCCGATCGAGGTGTACCCATCTATGCATGGATTGCTGAAGAAGCTGGAGTGGCGCAAGGCGCTGTAAAGGAACTTGCCAGCGATGGGCAGATATCCTCGGAGCTGTTTTTGAACGCCGTTGAAAAAAATATCGGCGGCGCCGCCAAGATTATGGGCGAATCGTCTTTCACAGCAGCGGTGGCAAATATCAATGCATCGCTGTCCCGTATCGGCGCTAACTTTCTTGATGCCGGCGAGCAGGGCGGAGGCTTTTTCTCTCAGGTTAAGCCACTTTTAGCAGAGTTGAATGATGATCTTGGCACACTGGAAGATAAAGCGGCGGATCTCGGCGTCAAATTCGGTCAGGCTTTTACACAGGTTGTTAATAAGGCGAGAGAGATAAAGGCAGAGTTTGAGGCGCTGCCGCCGGCTGTTCAAAAGGCAATCGGAGCCGGCGCTGTCTTTGCTGTCGGTCTGGGGCCGTCACTGCAAGTGGTTGGTCAGAGCATGGAAACGATCAGTACCGTCAGCGGCGGCGTGGGTAAAGCGTTTACGAGCATCAAGAGCACAGTAAGCGGCTTGCCGTCAACCTTTAAAACACTCGGTAAGGGTATAGGAAACGTTGTCGGAGATTTAAAAAATCTCGGCAGTGGGCTTTTACAGCCTTTTACCTCTCTTGCAAAAGCGCCGCTGTTTGAGCCGGTAACGAGCAAAATCACTTCATTCTTTTCCGGTTTAAAAAGTTTTCCAGGCAATTTGAAAAGTGCTATCATAACGCCAATATCGAATGGATTTAATACGCTTATAGGCAATATTGGTATGAAATTTCCGGCTCTTGCCGGAATAATAGGAGCTTTTGAAACAAACACAAAGGGAATGTTTGGGAAAATAGGCGGCAGCCTTTCTTCGTTACTTGGAAAAGTAGGGTCTTTTGCTTCCACATTCGGTCCAACTTTCGCAAAAGGAATGAGTATAGCGGCAGGTGTAAGCATCCTTGTGGCGGGGCTGGGCTTTTTAAGGCAAAATTTTGACACACAAATAAATGATCTTTTGGCGCAGGCAACGGAAAAAGGTCCGCAGCTTATAACGAATTTTTGTAATGGCATTGTCAGTGCAATTCCGAATCTTTTGACGCAGGGCACCACCCTGATCAGGCAGCTGCTCGAGACCATAACAGCGCTTTTACCGTCCTTTATTACAGGCGGTATGGAGATTATTTGTGCCCTTGTAAACGGGCTTGCGCTCAACTTGCCTCAGCTGATCCCCGCTGCTCTGGATATGATTATAACCCTCGTAACAGGTTTGCTTGATAATTTACCACAGCTCATTGATTCAGGTTTGCAGCTCCTTGTAGGAATCGTTGAGGGTATTGTAAATTCCTTGCCATTACTTGTGGCATCTATACCTGAAATCATCTCAAGCATCGTTATTACGATCGGGCAGAATTTACCGACTATCCTTCAAACAGGTATTGAGCTGCTGATTATGCTTATCAACGGTATTTTACAGGCAATACCGGATCTTATAGCTGCCCTGCCGGAGGTAATCAGCACAATTCAAGATGCGTTTGCCGATACCGATTGGCTTCAGATAGGCAAAGACCTGCTTAACAGCATCATTGATGGTATTAAATCCGTTCTGAGCAATCTCTGGAGTACGATCAAGGATATTGCAAACGGAATCGCAGAAATGCTTGGTTTTAACGTTTCCGGGAAAGCGGAAACTTCCGGAAGCTCTGTGCCGCATAACGCCGGAGGCACAAACAACTTTGAGGGCGGTTTAACCTATGTCAATGAAGGCGGCAGAGGCGAGTTAATCAGCTTACCGAGCGGCGCTCAGATCATACCACACGATATTTCGGTTGAATACGCCAAAGAGGTAGCAAGATCGAATTCGGTAAACGGCTCTCTTGATCTAAGCGACCTCGGCGATTACATCGTTGCCGCTGTTGTTGACACGTCAAGGATGTATGCGAAGGAAATCGGCAAAGGCATATCCAAGATGCGCATGACGGTCAATAACCGAGAGGCAGGCAGATTTATATCAGGTCTCGGATTTTCAAGGGGGTAAGGATTAACAATGAAATTCAGATATGTCAACAGTCGGGGAGAAATCCTTGACTTTTCGGAGTTTCCTTACCTTTTCCAGAGCGGGGATCTGGTCAAGTACGCTTGGAGTTATGATTCCGCGAACAACCGCATAACGAACGTGCGCCGTGAAGCGGGAGAAAAGCCCTTTAAAGTGGGTCTGATTCCCGATTGGTCTTTGCCTTACGCGGAAAAAAGAGCGGCGTTAAAGGAAGCGGCAAACAGGCTTTACAATGTTATAGAATATGACGTTGTGAATAAAACAGACGGCAGGATAGAAACCGATACAGGCTCCTACCTGCCGTGCCGCATCTTTGCTTCGGAAAAAAGCGATTGGGAGAACCCCACGCCCTATATGTTCAATGACCTAACAGCCGTCAGTGGTAAAAACGCATGGATTACAGAGCAGGATTTTTCTTTTTATAAATCAGCATCGTTCAAAGACGCAGCCGAAAGCTTCCTTGATTACGCATATGATTATGCCTATGATTATACCTCGCAGCAGATAGGCCAGGCTTTACTGAATATTGACCATATAGATACGTCTGATTTTAAAATGACCATATTCGGCCCGTGCAGCTCGCCCCGCATTTTAATAGCGGGGCATCCGTATCAGGTGTTTACTTCGCTTTCACAGGGAGATTATTTAATCGTTGATTCCCGTGACCATACCGTTATAAAACATCTTTCAAACGGAACGCAGCAGGACATGTATGATCTTCGCGGCAAAACAAACACCGTGTTTGAAAAGATCCCGCCGGGCAGTAATGCGGTCAGCTGGGACGGCTCATTCGGATTTGATTTAACTGTTTTTCTTGAAAGGAGCGAGCCGCTATGGAGCTAATCCTTGCAAACGCAGACGGTAATGATATCAAGGCGCTTGAATATTCAATGTGCGATTTTGACCTTGGCGGTGAAAATGATTTTGAAATTGAAATACCTGTTGAACAGTGGCAGCCGGAGATCGATTTCGGCTGCCTTGTTTATGAACCGTTGTCCGAATGCGGCGGCGTTATCTCCGCTATAGAAACAAGCACGGCGGAGAATGTCATCAGATTAAAGGGCTATACATGGCGCGGCTATCTGAGCAAACGTATTATTGTTCCGCCTGCTAATTCGGATTACAAAAAAGTAAGCGGCGAGTTAAACGAGTGTATAGGTCAGATCATCAATTCCATGTTTGACGGGCTGATCGTATCGAGTAATGAAAATACAGGCGTTGAGCTGAACGCTTTTCAGTTTGACCGATATGTTACGGTTTTGGACGGCTTAACAAAAATGCTCAAATCCGTGAATTATAAGCTGAAATTCAGCTATATTCAAGGCGAAGCGGGCGCAGCAGGCTATACAGAGGTTTCGGCATGCCCTATAGAAGATTATTCCGAGCGCATTGAGCTCTCTCAGGACAGCAGATTGAACTTCACGATAGATTCAAACAAGGGCAGCGTCAATCATTTGATATGCCTTGGCGCCGGGGAACTTAAAGAGCGTGAGGTGCTGAATCTTTATCTCGATAGCCAGGGGAATATAGGCACTGTGCAGTCGTTTACGGGAATCAATGAAATTGCTCAAACGTATGAGAACGCCAACACGGAAGACCTAAGAGCAGACGGTGAAAAGAAATTTCAAGAGCTGCTGCAAGGGACCTCCCTTTCCATGGACGTTGAAAGCTTAGGCATTGATGTTGAGATCGGCGATATGATCGGCGGGCGAGATTACATAACAGGCGTATCGGTCAAAAAAGCGCTGAAAAGCAAAATCATAACCTATGAGGACGGAGTAAAATCCGTTCAATATAATCTGGAGGAATAATATGCAAATAGTAACAGGACGAACGGGTGAGGCGCATGTCACGAGCATTCAGGACA
>OIXS01001110.1_pt1 | contig 14250 bp, 7 predicted proteins | sample 1587841 | NCBI WGS metagenome assembly OIXS01 (sample SAMN03283254) | human gut metagenome | biome: human-associated habitat; material: feces | host: Homo sapiens | place: USA | collected 2013
AGCATCCGCACCCGCCGCGCCCACGCTATAGGAGAGCACGGGCACCAGAGCGGGCTCGGCCAGACGCGCCTCCGCGCCCAAAGCGCTCCCCGGCAGCACCTGAGACAATCCGGTCACCGCGCACACCTGCCCCGCCGGCACCTCGCGCGCGATCTCAAACGAGTCGGCATCATAGATGCGCACCTGGTCGACCTTCTCGTTCCATGTCGCACCGCGGTCAAAGCCGCTCAACTGCTCCTTGGCACGCAGCACGCCGCCGGTAACCTTGACCCAGGCCAGGCGCTCGCCATGCACCCCGCGACTCACTCGGTACACGCGCGCGGCGAACTCATCCGGCCACGTCTTCTCCTGCACCAGCGCGACCACGCCGTCCAAAAACTCCTCGATACCTTCCATGCGCAACGCGGATCCCGCAAAGCACGGAAAGACCTTTCTTTGGACGATGAGCCGACGAATCGTCTCGGCAGACAGAGAGCCGCTCTCCAGATACTCATCCAACGCGTCTTCATCGGTCGCCGCGACGTCTTCTAAAAGCGCGGCAGCGCCCTCCCCCGCCCCGCCAGCTGAAGCGACCAGCGCCGACAACGCGTCGCCGTCCACAACCGAAGGTGACAGGCGGCGATGCATCTCGTCCATAACGGGACCGAGGCCGTCCGCGGCAAGATCGAGCTTGTTTACAAAAACAAAGGTAGGAACGTTATATCTGGCGAGCAGGCTCCACAGGGTCTCGGTATGGCCCTCCACCCCGTCGTTGGCCCCCACAATAAGCACCGCGTAGTCCAGCGCTTGCAGCGTGCGCTCCGCCTCTGCGGAGAAGTCGACGTGGCCCGGCGTGTCGAGCAGCATTACGTGCGCACCCGCCCAATCCAGCGAGGTCTGCTTCGAAAAAATCGTGATACCGCGCTCGCGTTCCATGGCGTCCGTGTCGAGGTGCGCATCGCCCTTGTCCACGCGCCCCTGCCGGCGAATGGCGCCCGCGCGGTACAGAAGGGCCTCCGCCAACGTGGTCTTGCCCGCATCGACGTGGGCGACAAGACCTATCACGGCCTGGGACATGGGCGCTCCTATCTATGCAGACCACGGCTGCCCGCGGCGGTTTTGCAACCCATTTATTGTATCCCGCCCATGCAACCGAGACGCCCGAGCTTACATGCGGCGGTATATGGCCAGTTTAGCCAAATCGAAACGCCAAGGCCTATACTTAAATGATTGAAAAACCAGCAAATAAAAGCGCTATCGCCTCGCGCAGTGACTCGGGGGTATCACATTGGACGCACAGCAAACTCTATCCGTTGTTGTTCCATGCTTCAACGAGGAAGAGAGCCTGCCGCTCTTTCTCAAGGAGCTTTCAAGCGTAGCGAAAAAGATGGAAGTCGAGCATTCCCTCGCCTTCGAGGTTATCCTTGTCGACGACGGCTCAACGGACCGGACGCTTGACGTTATGAAAGAGCAGGCGAGCGCGCACGATCCCCTTGCCATCAAATGGATCTCCTTCTCGCGCAACTTTGGCAAGGAAGCAGGTCTTCTCGCAGGATTGCAGCACGCCACGGGCGATTACGTCGCCACCATGGATGCGGACATGCAAGATCCCCCATCCCTCTTGCCGCAGATGTATGAGATTCTCCAAACGGAAGACTATGACAACGTCGCCACGCGACGCACCACGCGCCAAGGCGAACCGCCCATCCGATCATTTTTCGCCCGGATGTTCTACCGCCTCGTCAACCGCATCTCCAAAACAGAGATTGTCGACGGCGCACGAGACTTTCGCCTTATGCGCCGGTCCATGGTTGATGCAATTCTATCCATGCCAGAGTACAACCGTTTTTCCAAGGGCATATACGGCTGGGTTGGTTTCAAAACAAAGTGGCTGCCCTACGTCAACGTGAACCGCGTCGCCGGAGAAACCAAGTGGAGCTTCTTCTCCCTTTTGCTTTACTCAATCGATGGAATCGTCGCCTTCTCTACCGCCCCGCTCTCGATCGCCTCTGTTATGGGAACGATTTTCTGCATCGTCGCGTTCATCGCCCTCATCTTTATCTTCTTTCGCGCACTGCTGTTCGGCGATGCCGTCCAAGGCTGGCCGTCACTCGCCTGCATCATCATCTTCATCGGGGGCATTCAGCTCCTCTGTCTTGGCATCATGGGCCAATATCTTGCCAAGACCTACCTTGAGACCAAGCACCGCCCCCTTTACATTGTGAGGGAGAGCAACATCGATGAATAAGAATGGTTGCAGAACTCTTTTATTTTGGGCCGTCTGCTTCACCCTGCCCATCGCCATGCTTGCCGTGCAATCCGTCTGGGCGGGTACGTATCCCTTTGGTGCCCAATCCTTTTTGGCAGACGATCTTAGATATCAATATATCGACTTCTTTACCTGGTACAGAAGCTTGTTGTGCGGACAGGGAAGCATCTTTTACTCCTTTGCCCAAGGCATGGGATCCAATACCTGGGGGCTTTACAGCTACTACCTCGCCAGTCCGTTTAACCTGGTGACCCTGTTGTTCGACCAAAACCATCTCACCCTTGCCATTTACGTCATCGTCGCGCTCAAGCTAGGATGCATGCAGCTCGCCATGACCTGGTATCTCAAAAAGAGGTTCTCCCTCTCCCCTGCGTGGGCGCTCACGCTTGGGCTTTGCTACACCTGGTCGACCTGGACGGTAACCAACCTGCGCAACCCGCTTTGGCTCGACGCGCTCATCATCCTGCCACTCGCCGCCTGGTGCTGCCATAGGCTCATCATAGGCGGCTCATTTGCGCCCCTCGCCGCAATAGTCGCCATTGACGTGATCACCTGCTGGTACATGGCCTACATCACGCTATTGTTCCTCTGTCTGTTCGTCCTCTTCGAGCTGGCGGATCACATAACGTCCGGCGCGCGCGTCTCCGCCCGCTGGGTCGCCGGCAGGGCGGGGCGCTTCACATTCGCCATCGTTCTTGGCCTTTTGCTCTCCTCCTGGACATTCGTTCCAACCGTGCTCGCCATGCTGGGAGGCTCTGGTTCTTCCCAGATTTCCCCCCTTGCCACCACACCCCACGCAATCCTGCTTGGCTTTCTTCCCTCGCAATGGGCACCGGACGCGGTACCGCAATTCTTTGCAGGCATTATTCCACTCGTGCTTTCCGCCTGCTTCTTTCTCACCCCAAAGGTCGATTGTAAATTCAGGCTCCTCTCATTCGCATGCCTCGCGTTCATGGCTGCATCGAGCATTTTTGGCGCTCTCCAGTTTGTATGGTGCGGCATGCGAGTTCCAAACGGGTTTTATTCTAGAACCGCCTTCCTGTTCACCTTCCTGCTCATCTGTACCGCAGCGCATTACCTATACGCACGCGCGACAGCAGAAAAATCGGAGGAAGAAACGGCTCGTCGCCTAGTGTCGCCCATTGCAAAGAACGCAGCGCTGACCGCCCTTCTTTTGTTCGCCTGCGTCGATTTGGGGCTCAACGCCCACTCCGCATGGGAAAAGATCTATTACAACTACACGCAGGAGCAACATAACGCCTACGTTGAAGAGGCTGACGTGCAGCTCGCTCAGATCAAGCAAGCGGACAAGGACCCCTTCTACCGCTTCGACAAGACGTACAACAGAATCGGCGCCTCGTTCAACGAGGGCATCTCGCACGGCTTCAACCAGCTCTCGTCCTATTCGTCCGCAAACTCCCCTGCCGCCATACGGTTCCTCAACAGCATGGGGTATAGCAGCGTGGGGGAGTTCTCAACCGTCTACGCTTCACCCGTGCTGGCAATGGATAGCTTGCTTGGCGTGCGCTACGTCGGCGCCCGGGGAACGCCCGCAGGATACCGCGCGACCGGCATCGAAACCCCAAGTAACGGCGCCTCCATTTCGTACAACCCATACGCGCTTTCCCTAGGCATAAGCGTCGATGCAGACTACAGCCTCGCCATCCCCAATGGGGGCAATCCATTCGAACGCCAAAACGCTCTGTTCTCAGCAATCACGGGCTCCACGGTTGAGCTCTACCAAAAAATCGATGCCACGCAACACGATGCAGACGGACGCCTAAGCTGGACCGTCGATGTTCCGGCCAACAGCATTGGCTATGCCTATGTGGTACGCGGCGAAAACGCGGGAAGCTACTCCCCCGTCTCATTCAGTGTCGACGGAGGCCCCCTCATAAAGGAAGGCTGGCGTTTCTCCAACAACGTGCGCGAGGTCAACAGCCAGATTGTGGAGAGCGCCACAACCCATACCGTAAACATCGACCCGTTCTATGAGGGCGGCGCCGTCCCCGCTGGCACGGGCTGCTTGTTCTACGCGCTTAATATGGACGAGTTCACCCGCATCCATGACAGCCTTTCGCAGGCACAGTTTGTCCCCAACGTGTTTGAAGACGGCCACGTCTGTGGCATATACACGGCCGCGCGCGACACCACCCTGCTGCTCTCCATACCCTACGACAAAGGCTGGCAAGCCCGCGTGGACGGCAGCGAGGCTCCTATATCGCCCGCGTTCGACAAAGGCATGAGCTCCATCCCCGTCTCTACCGGCAGCCACACCATCGAGCTCACCTACCGCTCTCCCGGCTTCACCGCCGGCCTTCTCCTCACGCTGGTAGGCTGCGGCGCCATGGCGTTCATTGGCATATGGACCGTTCGCAGGCGCAGGCGCAACGATGCCAGCCCCACAGCCAGCGCTCCTTCTTTGCGCGGCTAACCGTTACAGAAAGGGCGCTCCCGCATGCAACGGCGGGAGCGCCCTTGTTTTTGGACGATTACGGCCTACGGATGGTTTGCGTCCGCTTGACCAGGATCACCCTAAGATGGTCACCGTAACCGATTACTTAACGCCATCCTTGATGAGGTCCTTGGCGAGCACAAACACCTTCGCACCCTCGCAGCGCAGGGTGGAAGCCGTGGGCTTGAGGTAGGATCCATCCGCCTCGACCGAACCGGTCAGAATGCCCTTGGAGGCAGCCCATTTAAGAGCGTCGACGGCGAAGACGGACTCCTTGCCGGCGTCCTTGCAAGAACGGTAAGCATCGTCGCTGGTCGCTACGGGCGCCCCGGCAGCGCGCCACACCAACGTGACAAGCTGCTCGCGCGTCACCGTGTCGTGGGGGCCAAACAGGTTGGCCATCTCGCCGTTCGCCTTGGTATATCCGCTGGTAAGTCCGTTCTCATACGCCCAGTTGAGCGCGTTGATGTAGTAGGCCCCATCTTCAACATCGGTAAACGGCGTCTTGTTGGCGCCCGGTTTCTCACCCGACGTCACATCGCCGGAAATGCGATAGAGCACCGTCACAACCTGCGCGCGCGTCATGTTGTCATAAGGCCCAAAAAAGCCGGTGAAAGCGCCCGAATCGTCCGAATACCCCTTCATCAGCTCGGCGTCGACCGCCTGGCCCACCACGCCGGCGAACCAATCGGTGGCGGCAACGTCCTTAAAGCCAGTGCCGGGCTTGGTCGCGTACGTGATGCGGCCCTCGCCGGTAGCGTTGGCATAGCGCTCGCCCACTACGCCCTTGAGGTCGTTGGTGATGTAGTTGATAAGCGCCTGGTTATCCAGGATCACGTTCTCCTGCAGCACCTTGTTGTCCTTGAACATGGTGAGGCCGTCGCCGCCTTCAAGCAGCATATATCCGTGGGATGCGACCTTGTACGTCTTGGTGGCGTCGATCGCCTGGCCGCCCACCTTGACATCGAACACGCGGCGCTCTCCGTCCACGCTGACAAAGTTGCCGTTCTCATCCGTCTTTACGGACGAGGGGATGGAGGCGTCGATCTTGTAGCTAAGGCCGGACACCTGCAAAAAGCCGCCAAACTCCTCCGGCGCGTTGGAAGCACCCATCTCGAGCGCATCCAGAATCTCCTGGCCAGTAGCCTCGATCAGGCATAGCTCGTTGCCGTAAGGCTGAACGGAGAGCAGGTCGTTGTTGGTAATGTCGCCGGCAGCGATGGATGCGCGCACGCCGCCGCCGTTCGCCAGCGCGATGTCGGCGCCAACCGCGGCACGGTAAGCGTCCGCGACCAGGTCGCCCATATTGGTCTCATGGTGGCGAACCTGGCGCACGCCGTCGGCGTCCACAATGGTAAGGGCCACGTCGGTCTTGCCCACAACCTTGTTGAGGACGTCGGCAAGCTCGCCGTTCACCTGGTCGACGACCTTCTTGACCGCGGCGTCCTCGTCCTTGCACTCAGACGCCGGGACCAGCTGCGCGGTAACGTCCTGGCCGTCCGCCGCGTCCGCATCGATCACCAGGTTGCCCACGTTGGCAAGCTTGGTACCGGTTTGCACCAGCACCACCTTGTCGCCATCGCTGTTGGCAAGCGTCTGGATGGCACCCGCCGCGCCCTCGGAACCAACCGTCTTGTCATAGGCCTCATGCGAATGACCGTCGATCAAGGCGTCGATGCCGGCGGTGTGCTTGATAACGGCCTCGCTGGTCCAGCGCGAGGTTGTGCCCTCGATACCAAGATGACCCACGGCTACCACGTAATCGGCACCCTGGGCGCGAGCCTCGTCCACAGCGCTCTGCACCGCAGCGTACAGGGCCTCGCCGGTTTCATCTTGGCAGAAGCCGTAGATGTAGTTGCCGGCAGCGTCCTGGAAGTTTGCGGGCGAGGACTTGGTGAGCGTCTCGGGAGTGGAAATGCCCACGTAAGCGACCTTGAGCACGCCGTCCGCGTCATCTGCGGCGACGTCTGCATCCTTGTAAGCCTCGATGGCGAAGGGCGCGAACACGCTTGCCTTGGAACCGTCAGCGTTAAGCTTGGTGAAGTTGCAAGAGAGGTACGTGGCGCCCGCCTGCTTTACCAGCGCGCTGAACTGGTCCATGCCGTAGTCGAACTCATGGTTGCCGGGGATTGCGTAATCGTATCCCACGGCGTTCATGATCTGGACCAGCGCCGCGCCCTTGGTGAGCGTTCCCACGGGACCGCCCTGGATAGCGTCGCCCGCGTCGACCAGGGTCACGTTGCCCGCGCCGTACAGGCCCTTTTGCGCGTTGGCATACGCCGCGACGCCGGCATAGCCAATGCCGGTCACGTTGCCGTCCTTATCAACCTGCTGGTCGATAGCGCAGTGAACGTCGTTGGTAAAGACAATGGAAACAGCACCGTCTTTTGACGCGCCGTCAGCGCCGGCCACCCCGGCAGCGTAGGCTCCCGCGGGCGCCACCGTCACGGCACCGGCGATCAGTGCCGCGGCACCCAGCGAGAACAGGGTCCTCCGAACAATCGGCTTACTCATGCGCAGTCCTTCCTTAAATGGTTGGCGGATGCAATCCTTGCCTACTTTAAGCGACAAGTGACATCGGATTGTCATGCCTGCGTAACCCCATGCCCAAGCGGTTGAAATGCCGTGCCAAACGGCAAGGCGACACGTCAGAGGGCCGTGCGACTCGCCGGGAACCCCCGCGCACCCGGCGCATTGTAAGGAAGCGCTTAGCCACGTGTAAGCGTTCGCACCCGGCGCGGGCCATGCGGCCCCACACCGCCCGGCGCCGCCCGATGCTGACCGTATGCCCTACGCCCTAAACACCGGCACGGCTGCGAAGGCTTCCCTGCTGAAGACCCCCGCCACCGCATGCTCGTACTCGTCCACGCGGCGGACCTTGCGCACCGCGCGATGCACCGCCAGCGGGTCGGCGAACGCGAACTTGGCGTAGAACCACCACTCCTTCATGCGAAAGACCGCGTTGCCGCCAATCTCTTCTGCATATGCCGCAAACAGCGTGTCGTGGAAGCGCTGCAGCTCAGCAGCCGTTGCAGCAGGGCCGCCCTTGACCATGCGAGCCAGCGCGGGGTTCGCAAGCAAGCCACGCCCCAGCATCACATGGCGTGTACCGGGATAGGCCTCAACCAGCGCGTCCATATCCTCAAGATCAAAAATGTCACCGTTATAGGCGACCGGAAACGGCGCGCGCTCCAGCGTCTCGCCATAAAACTCCTTGCGCGGCGTGCCCGTATAGCGGTCCTTTTGTACGCGCGGGTGCACGATCAGCTCTGCCAACGGTATGCGGCAATACAGATCGAGCACGCGCTCGTATTCGTCGTCACTCTCCAGCCCCAGCCTGGTCTTGACCGATACCGGCAACGGCGAGCGTTCGCACACGTCGCTCAAGAACACCTCAAGTTCGTCGAGATTACGCAAGAAACCCGAGCCCTTGCCCTTGGCGACAACCGTCCCCGAGGGGCAACCCAAGTTGAGATTGACCTCGCGATAGCCCATGTCGGCGAGCACCTGTGCCGCCCACACAAACTCGTCCGCGTTCTTGGACATCAGCTGAGGCACTACGTTAAGCCCCTGGTTATTGGCAGGATCGATCTCCTTAAACGCCTTGCCGCCAAAGCGGTTGCCCACCCGCGGCGGCGGCAAAAACGGCGTGTAATAGCAATCGAGTGCGCCGAAGCACTCCGCATGCACGCGACGGAACACATGCCCGGTAATCCCCTCCATGGGGGCCAACGATAGAATCATCAACATCTACTCTCAGATCAATGCGGCAAAGGGACTGCCCCTTTGTCACATGCATTATGCCTTGTCCTTGAGGCGGCCCACAAGGCGGAGGCGGTTACTTGACGCCAACCAGCCAACCAGTCGTCGCTGTGCAACGAAGGTGAATGGCGCCCACGATCAAACGATCACCAACAGCACGCTGTTGACCGCTATGTATGAACAACAGACATCCTCCACTCATCTATACTCAAGAGCGTGTGCACATCGCCCCCGAAAAACGATAAGAGTCGAGGCCCCATGCAGCAGCTCACCGAGCAAGAAAAGAAACGTATCCAGCGGTACTGCACATACCCCAAAATCGCAGCGACCGCACTCGTCATGTCGTTCGTAGCATGCCTGTTGATGTTGCCGCTCCAAATGGTCAACGATATCGCGTTCCACCAAAAGGAATTCCTACCCGCGGGCATATATACCGCCATCGCACTCACCGTAATCGAACTCGCCATCTTTTGCTATTGCGCTCTTGCGCCGCGCTTTGGAATGCAGGGCAAACAGTGGAAGGAACTGCAGAGCAGGCTTGCGGTGGCCCAGACCAACAAGGACCATTCCGCGGAGGTCGCCGGCGTGCTTGCCACGCAAGCTGCCGGCCGCCTGCTCAAGAACAGCGATAACGATCTCGCGCGCAACCTGGGCGGTGCCGCCGAGGTTGCCAGCGCCGTAGGGGCAGTCGCCACGGCGGCAGACGTGCTGGCCGAGACCTCGAGCAATGCCGAGGCCATGGCAAACGCATACGGCGTGACGATTCCAAACGTCAATAAGCAGATCATAGCTCTCGCAGTGTTGCCCGCCATTGTGCTGCTTGGCGTCTACATCCCGCAGTTTGTCCAGGGAAATAACGAGCTTCAGGCAAGAAAGGCTGCAGCCGCCGAGCAGCTCGCCATCGCGCAAGATGCCTTGGAGCCCGTGTGCGAACGCGTCGCGGCAGACGACCCATACGAGTCGTATCACGACTACGGCTATCGTATTATCGGCTATCTGCGCGATAATGACCTCGGCGCTCAAGCAGCCTATGTCTACCTTTCTTTCGATGCAGATGGCATGCTCACGGACGTCGCTTACACCAATCAGATCGACCCCGAGGCAAGCCTTGCAGACAACCTCGCCCGCACCGAGCAGGATATCGCGACGCTCTGCGCCCCGCTCAACGGGTTGGACATTTCCGTTGCCACGCCTGACCTCCTCGCGCCATGTAGCCTGTCGGATGAGTTTAAGCAGGCATTTTTGGCCGGATCCTTATACGAGGAGATCAGCATCAAGACGGAGGACGAATCCATCAAGTCGTACTACGCCTTTGACACCGAGCCCAAGGAAGAGTTCGACGAATACACCCATCCGGAAATTAGGCTCATGCTCTCTGCAAAGAAGAGCTAGAAGCTTGCGTTCTGATTTCCGCTCGCAAACATCGTCTATATCTCGAGGTCTAATACTTTTCCGAGAAGTGAACGACCGTATTTGGACCCCCGAAGCATCAACATTTTCAGACGCCAAAACCGCAGGATTTGGTTGGCAAAACCGCAGGAAATTGCATCTCGAAAGTGCCGATGCTTCGGGGGTCCATTTTGACTCGTTCACTTCTCGGAAAAGTATTAGACCCCGATTTCGCAAGGGCCTCAATGTGACAAAGGAACAACCCTTTTGTCACATTATTCGGAGCGCAGGGCTTCGACGGGGTCCTTCTTGGATGCGCTACGGGCCGGCAGCAGGCCGGCAACAACCGTCAGCAGCACCGAAATTGCAATGAGCACCAGCGCATCCTGCACGGGCAGACTCATCAGGTTGGGGACCTTTTTGGCCGCAAGCGCCCAGGCATTGACCGGGAAACTCACGAGCACCACGACGACAATGGCAAAGACGCCGGCGATGAGGCCCTCGATAAAGGTCTCGGCATTGAATACGTTGGCCACGTTGCGCTTCGACGCACCGATTGCGCGTAGGATGCCGATCTCCTTCTTGCGCTCCAATACGCTGATGTAGGTGATGATGCCGATCATGATGGAGCTCACCACCAGGCTGATACTCACGAATGCGATGAGCACCAAGCTGATGGTGTTCACGATGTCGGTCACCGAGCCCATGATGATGCCCATGTAGTCGGTGTACGAAATTGCCCGATCATCGTGGCCAGCGGCTTTGACCTGCTTGTTGTACGCATCGATGTGATCGAGTACGCGCTCCTTGGCCTCAAAGTCGCGCGGGAAAATCTTGACCGAGATGGGATCGGCCTCGTCCGCATAGCCCAGTGTGGTCAGATTGTTATCGTAGGTGAGCTTCGACGCCTTGGCATAGCTCATCATGAGCGAACTCAGGTCCTCGGCGTCCATGTTGAAATGGATGGCGCGGGCAAAGGCGCTCGCATCCACACGCATAGCGCTCGCTAGGTTGGCAAAACTCGAAGACATCTGCGTCGCCATCTGGTCCATAAGCCCTGCCGCGCCCGCCTTGAGCTGGGATGATACCGTCGACGTTATCTGCTCGCTGATTGCCTTCATCACCTGATCCATAGCCTGCTGCAGATACGGAGCCAGCTGCTTTTGCACATAGTCGGTCATCGCCTGCTGCAGGCGCTCGGCCAGGGCATCGCCGCCGAGGGCCTTCAGCTGAGCCAGGCATTGCTGGGCTGCGGCATCATGCTCAAGATACGTCGAGAATGCGGCAGCGAGCTTTGACGCGTCTTTAAGATCTTCGGGCGACAGCGCCTTAAACTGATCAGACTGCAAAAAGCCCTCAAACAGCTGGTTGGCTAGTGCTCCCACCTGCTGCATTTGCTCGGGCGTGAGTTCCAGACCGTCAAAGATACCCGAGAAATCTGGGGTTGGCGCTTTTGCCATGATGTCGCTGAAGTCGATGTCCTTGCCAACGCCCGAAAGGTCAATGTCCAGCCCCGACAGATCGATGCCGGAAAGGTCCATACCGCCGGCCGCACCCGAGAGTGCAGACGCATCAAACGAGAACGCGCTCTTGAGCGCCGCCTCGTCCACGCTGAACATGCTGCTCAGATCCACGCCTTGTTTGGCCTCGCCTTGCAGTTCGTCGAAGGTTTTGCCCGTAAAGACATCCGTCTCGGGGTGGGCAAGCTGCTCCTGCACAATCTGCGAATTTGCGGCGCGCTCCATAAGCTGGCGAGTCAGCGCATGCGTGTAGGCAATGCCGGGGGACAACGCGCTCGCGTTGGCGGTCTCGTTGGGTCGCACCACGCCCACAATGTGCACGTCGATACCGTCGGCAACCTTGGCGGCCATAAAGTCGGTGTCGCCAGACATATCGGTCCATATGCCGGTCTCTTCGTTTTTGCGATACGCATCGGCCGGCGACAGCACCTTAAACGTCGTGGACAGCGCATCGTCGTAGGTAAATTCGGTGCCGGTCTCGGGCGTTTCGACCCCACCGTCAGCCGTCATAGCGCTGTTTACCAGATCGTTGAGCTCATTGATATCCAGCGCGCCGATGCTGTAGAGCGTGTAGTCGCCCACCGTGCCACGACTCGAGAGCACCATCACGGCTTCGTTGGCAGACGTGGGCCAATGACCGGCGACGACATCGTACTGGCTGTCGAGCAGGCTCTGGTCGTCAATCATCTCGTTAAAGACCGAGGTTCCCATGGATTCCATGCTCACCGTTGCCGCCGAACTCGCGCCTCCGCTCATGGCCTCGGTCATAGCGTTGGGAACAAGCCGGACGGGCTTCTCGTCGCCCTTGCCGGCACGATAGACAACCGGCGATACACCGTAGCCGTACTGAATGGCGTTGACTTCTTTATCGATGCCGTCGCCACCGGCATCGAGCCATGCCTTAAAGCTCGTCATGTCGTTGGACTTAACACTTGCAAACATATCCTTTACGGCCGTGACCACGGGAATCTTATCGGTTTCGGCACTGTCGTCGGACGAATCCACGTTTTCAGGCGAGTCATCATCCGCAGCCCCCTGTCCGCCCATCATGGACGACAGGTCGTAATCCTGCTTGGAAATGGTGAGCGGGTAGCTCGAGAGCGTATCCTCCTCGACCTTTTTGATGTAGCCGTTTACGCCGTTGGACAGCGCCAGAATCGCCGCGATACCGATAATGCCAATCGAGCCCGCAAAGGCAGTCATGGCCGTGCGGCCCTTCTTGGTCATGAGGTTTCGGGCAGAAAGCCCCAGCGCCGTCACAAAGCTCATCGAGGTTTTGCGCGTAGGCTTTGCCTCGCGACGCGCGGCCTTGGCAGCATCGAAGGGATCGGAATCGTCGGTGATCTTGCCGTCCGCCAGGTTGACGATGCGCGTGGCGTACTGGTACGCCAGCTCGGGATTGTGCGTGACCATGATGACCAGGCGGTCGCGCGCCACGTCCTTGAGCAGGTCCATGACCTGTACGGATGTCGTTGAATCCAAAGCGCCGGTCGGCTCGTCTGCCAGCACAATCTCGGGATCATTAATCAGGGCGCGGGCGATGGCCACGCGCTGCATCTGCCCGCCCGAAAGCTGGCTCGGGCGCTTGTTAACGTGCTCGCCCAAGCCGACTTTCTCCAACGCCTCGCGCGCACGCTGGCGACGCTCGGCATGCCCCACGCCCGTGAGCGTGAGCGCCAGCTCCACGTTTTCCAAAATGGTCTGATGCGGAATGAGGTTATAGCTTTGGAACACAAAGCCGATGCGGTTGTTGCGGTAGGCATCCCAATCGCGATCGTGAAAGTCTTTGGTCGAAATACCGTCGATCAGCAGGTTGCCCGAGTCAAAGTGGTCGAGTCCGCCGATAACGTTGAGCATCGTAGTTTTGCCCGAGCCCGAGGGACCCAGAATGGCCACGAACTCGTTATCGCGAAAAGACAGGCTTACGCTATCGAGCGCCACCTGCGTAAACGACTGCGTAACGTACCTTTTGCAAATACTCTTGAGCTCCAGCATGGACGGCAACCTCTCCTGCGCAGGCACCCTGCCCGCTCTCCTCCACCGTTCGTATTCGACGCGTTTGTCCTACTCTATCCCCATTTTTCACCGACACCAGTGAGGAATGTAACGAAGCACGCCAAAAAAACGGGCTTATAGGACAAAATGTGTGTCCCGATAGAACATCCGTTTCCATCCATTAATCCAGCCAGAACGGGTACGGGTCCCTGTGGTGGAGGTCCTCCCACACGGCCCTGTCGCCCCACTCCGGCCCTCCGTCCTCGCGCGACGGCGAGGCGGAGTAGACGCTGAACAGGAAGTCGATGTCCGCGTCGGTCGGCATCGCGGCGAGCTTCTCGCGCGCCGTCCTCGCGTCCCCCGAGTGCGCGTGGCACCACCAGAACACCGCCTTCACGCGCTTGACCGACGTCAGCCCCCGGTGGTTGCGCGGGACGGCCCTCAGCTGCGAGTTCACCCCTCCCTCGATCATGTTGTTGGTCGACGGCAGCGGGCCGGCCTTGGCCAGGGCGGGGTCGAGGTAGGTGAACAGCGTCCCCGCCGACACCAGCGACGACAGCGACGAGCGCGCCCGCCTCAGCCTCTCGTGGGTGCAGGCCCTCCTGCCGTCCACCACGGTCCTGTCCTCCAGGAAGTCGGCCCAGAACCCGCACCAGTCGAGGTAGCGCTCGACCCAGATCTCGACCTGGTGCAGCGCCTCGATGCCCATGAGGTCGCGCGCGATGAGGTAGAGCTCGCGCCCCGCCTGGAGCTTCGGCCGCGTCGTCGTGTAGCGCTTGACCTGCGAGAAGGCGTGGAAGGTGCACCTCTGGACCCTGGTGCGCGGCTGGATTGGCAACACCTATTTGGACGATTCCGGGAGGGACAGCCCCGCTTCCCTG